>ENA-OQCK01000805-OQCK01000805.1-human-gut-metagenome-genome-assembly--contig:-NODE-805-length-14483-cov-9.182572_pt1 | contig 14483 bp, 20 predicted proteins | sample MGYA00242498_ERZ504578 | MGnify/ENA primary metagenome ERZ504578 (study PRJEB26092, sample SAMD00036229) | human gut metagenome | host: Homo sapiens | study: EMG produced TPA metagenomics assembly of... | reverse complement strand
TAGATTTATTGGGAGGACAGGCTGAGTACTACCTGAACCATACATGTAAGACGATAGACAAACAACTTATCCATATTCCGGGACCGGATATGATAGATAAGGTATGGATGAATTCCGACAGGAATATCCGTACATTGGAAAGTTTGCAGGCTTTATACGGACATGGACGTCTGGCCAATACGGGCTATGTATCCATTCTGCCTGTAGACCAGGGCATAGAACATTCTGCAGGAGCGTCTTTCGCCCCCAATCCGCTTTATTTCGATCCCGAAAACATCATAAAGCTGGCCATTGAAGGAGGGTGTAATGCCGTGGCATCCACATTCGGTGTGTTGGGCGCCGTGGCACGCAAATATGCACACAAGATACCTTTTATCGTCAAGCTGAACCATAATGAGTTGCTGACTTATCCGAACAGCTACGACCAGGTAATGTTCGGTACGGTGAAAGAGGCATGGAACATGGGAGCCGTAGCTGTCGGTGCTACCATTTATTTCGGTTCGGAACAAAGCCGCCGCCAGATAGTGGAAGTGTCACAGGCTTTTGAATATGCCCACGAACTGGGAATGGCTACTATTCTGTGGTGCTATTTGAGAAACAGCAGCTTCAAAAAGGATGGTACCGACTATCATGCCGCTGCGACTTGACAGGACAAGCCAACCATATCGGGGTTACCATTAAAGCCGATATCGTGAAGCAGAAGCTCCCATCCAATAACGGCGGTTTCAAGGCTATCGGATTCGGAAAGACAAACGAGTGTATGTATTCGGAACTGACCACTGACCATCCGATAGACCTTTGCCGTTATCAGGTGGCGAATGGCTATATGGGACGTGTCGGATTGATTAACTCGGGCGGTGAATCCCATGGGGAATCCGACCTGCATGATGCTGTCGTAACGGCAGTAGTAAATAAGCGTGCAGGTGGTATGGGCTGATCAGCGGTCGTAAGGCTTTCCAGAAACCGATGAAAGACGGAATTCAACTTCTGAACACCATTCAGGACGTATATCTGGATTCTTCAATAACCATTGCATAAAGAAGAAGTATCCATGAAAAGAATAGTGTTATTACGTCATGGCGAAAGTCTATGGAACAAAGAAAACCGTTTTACTGGATGGACGGACGTGGATTTAAGCGAGAAAGGAGTTGAAGAAGCCTGCAAGGCAGGCGATGCATTACGGGAGGCTGGATTTTCTTTTGAGGCAGCTTACACTTCTTACTTGAAACGTGCCGTAAAAACGTTGAACTGTGTCTTGGACCGGCTGGATAAAGACTGGATTCCGGTTGAAAAGACCTGGCGGCTGAACGAGAAGCATTACGGTATGCTTCAGGGACTGAATAAGAGTGAAACAGCGGTCCAATATGGTGAAGAACAAGTACACATCTGGCGAAGAAGCTATGACGTGGCTCCCGCTCCGGTAGGCAAAGATGATCCCCGTAATCCGGGCATGGATATCCGCTATGCCGGTGTACCAGATAGCGAACTTCCCCGTACGGAATCCCTGAAAGATACTATTGGGCGTGTCATGCCTTACTGGAAATGCATCATCTTTCCCGCATTGATGTATAAGGACAGCCTGCTGGTAGTCGCCCATGGTAACAGCCTGCGCGGAATCATCAAGCATCTCAAAGGAATTTCCGATACGGATATTTCCAACCTGAACCTGCCTACGGCAGTTCCTTATGTCTTTGAATTTGACGACAGGCTGGTTCTTGTCAAGGACTACTACCTTGGAAACCCGGAAGAGATACGGAAACGGGCAGAAGCTGTGGCCAAACAAGGGATGGCTAAAAAATAAAAATCTGTCTATCAAGCAGATGCTTTTTTTTAAGTTTTAATTATTAACTTTTAAAGAGGAGGTAAAAATGGTACCTGTAAAAACAAACCAGAATTGGTTACCGAGTATTTTTAACGATTTCTTTGACAATGAATGGATGGCAAGAGCAAACGCTACGGCTCCAGCCATCAATGTGATTGAGAATGAAAAGGACTACAAGGTAGAACTGGCAGCTCCAGGAATGACCAAGAATGATTTTAAGGTAAGTGTGGATGAAAGCAACAATCTGGTAATCTGCATGGAAAAAAAGGACGAGAAAAAGGAGGAGAAGAAAGACGGAAAATACTTGCGCCGTGAATTCTCCTATTCCCGATTCCAGCAGAGTATCCTGCTGCCGGATAATGTGGAAAAAGATAAAATTTCGGCCAAAGTGGAACACGGGTCCTGTTTATCGATATTCCCAAAGTCGTAGATAAGAAGGTTCAGGAAACCACCAAAACTATTGATGTCAAATAAGATATCTTGATGAGACTCTACAGAAGGCATTTCTTATTATCAGGGAATGCCTTCACCCGGATATTTGAATTCCAAAATAAATATAATGAGAGGATTTGATTTCGATAAAGCGCTGGTAGCCCTTCAGAATGAACTGCATTGTTTTGCATATAACTGACTGCTGACAAGGATGAAGCAGAAACTTGTTGCAGGAACAATGTTGAGGACGTTGGATAATAAGGATAAGTTTGATTCCGGTACGAATTTTAAAGGCTGGATGTATACCATCATGCGCAATGCATTTATCAATAATTGCCGGACAAAGAAAATACGAGGGAATTTATATGTATTATCAGAACCTGAATATCATTTCCTGTTAAGGGACGACTCTTTCATTTTCGTGGATAACGGGCATGATGCAAAAGAGATAAGGGAAGCCCTTAAAACATTGCCTAAAGCGCATTATGTCGTTTTTATGTTGTACCGGAGTCAAATATCGGGAAATAGCCGCAAAGATAGGAGTGTCACTGAGTACGATAAAAAGCCGTATCTTTTATAGCAGAAAAAGGCTAAAACAGTTGCTTTCTAATTTTGCCTGATTAATTAAAATATAAAAAACAAATTATGGATAACAAGTATATTGGAATTCTGACTTCCGGAGGGGATGCTTCAGGAATGAACGCGGCTATCCGTGCCGTGACCCGCGCCGCCATTTTTAACGGATTTAAAGTGAAAGGAATTTATAGAGGTTACGAGGGGCTGATTGCCGGTGAAGTGAAAGAACTCACGACGGAAGATGTAAGTAGCATTATCCAGAGGGGAGGCACCATACTGAAAACAGCTCGCTCCGAGACTTTCACCACTCCCGAAGGACGCAAGAAAGCTTATAAGGTCATACAGAAAGAGAACATCAATGCTTTGATAATTATCGGTGGAGACGGTTCCCTGACGGGAGCCCGTATCTTTGCGGAGGAGTATGATGTGACGTGCATAGGATTGCCCGGCACCATTGACAATGACCTATATGGTACCGATTTTACCATAGGATATGATACGGCATTGAACACCATTGTGGAATGCGTGGATAAAATCAGGGACACGGCAACCTCCCATGACCGTATCTTCTTTGTCGAAGTGATGGGGCGTGATGCGGGCTTCCTGGCACAAAACAGCGCAATAGCTTCCGGTGCTGAAGCGGCCATCATCCGGAGGACAGGACGGACGTGGACCAGTTGGAAACATTCATCGGGCGCGGATTCAGAAAGACGAAAAACAGCAGCATCGTAATTGTGACCGAAAGTCCTGAAAACAAGAATGGAGGTGCCATATATTACGCCGACCGGGTAAAGAAGGAATATCCCGGGTATGATGTCAGGGTTTCTATCCTGGGCCATCTGCAACGGGGTGGTGCTCCGAGTGCCAATGACCGTATACTGGCAAGCCGGCTGGGTGAAGCCGCAATCCAGCCTTAATGGAAGGCCAGCGAAATGTTATGATAGGCATACGGAACAACGAGATTGTTTATGTTCCTTTTGTCCAGGCAATCAAAAAGGACAAGCCTATTGACAAAAGCCTGATCCGGGTCCTTAACGAATTATCGATCTAAAATAACCGTTAATATGTCAGAAGTTGCTCCTTTAATATCGGATCTTGCCATAATTCTGATTATTGCCGGTATTGTAACCGTCATTTTCAAGTGGCTGAAGCAACCGGTCATATTGGGCTACATTGTAGCCGGTATTATGGCGGGTCCTTCCGTTTCTCTGGTCCCGACTGTTTCCGATCCTGCCAATATCAAAATATGGGCGGACATCGGTGTCATTTTTCTGCTGTTCGCGATGGGACTGGACTTTTCGTTCAAGAAATTGATAAATGTGGGCATTACGGCTATCGTTGCCACTGTCACTATTGTATGTGGCATGATGTTCATAGGTTATACAGCGGGGAATGCAATGGGGTTCTCCCACATGAGCAGTATTTTTCTGGGTGGAATGTTGTCCATGTCGTCCACGGCCATCGTATTCAAGGCCTTCAATGACATGGGACTCTCCAACAGAAATTCACTGGCATTGTCTTGGGGATTCTTGTTATCGAAGATCTGGTGGCTGTAGTGATGATGGTTGTTCTTTCCACGTTGGCGGTAGGCAAACATTTTGAAGGGAAGGAGATGCTGGAAAGTATATTGAAGCTGGCCGCTTTCCTGATTTTCTGGTCGGCATTGGGTATCTATCTGATACCTACTGCTGAAGAAGATACGCCGTTTCACCAGCAACGAGATTTTATTGATAACCTCTCTGGGACTTTGCCTGGGAATGGTGATGATTGCGACAAAAGCGGGATTTTCTGCCGCATTGGGAGCCTTTGTCATGGGGTCCCTGCTGGCAGAGACCGTTGAAGCGGAAAAAATCGTACATATCGTACAGCCGGTAAAAGACCTGTTCGCTTCCATATTTTTCGTGTCGGTAGGATGATGATCGATCCTGCATGATGTGGGAATATGCCGTCCCTATTTTCATCCTGACATTGCTGGTACTGTCCGGTCAGGTACTGTTCGGGAGCTTTGGTGTCTTGCTTTCCGGCCAGCCGTTGAAAATTGCCATACAGTCCGGCTTTTCACTGACACAGGTCGGTGAATTCGCATTCATCATCGCATCTTTAGGCGTCAGTCTGAATGTTACGGACAAGTATCTCTATCCGGTCATAGTGGCAGTATCTGTCATAACGACTTTTCTTACCCCCTATATGATATGGCTTTCGGAACCAGCATACCGGTTTATAGACATCCACATGCCTGAATCCCTGAAAGATTATCTCGTACACTATACGTCCGGGGCAATGACTGTAAAACACCAGGTACTTGGCATAAACTGATCCGGTCTATGCTGGTGTCTGTCACACTCTATCTGGTCGTATGCGTTTTTTTCATCACTTTATATTTTTCCTATGTGCATCCTTTGATTAGGAAAAGTCTGCCGGGAATGGAAGGGAACTTGTTGGGCTTCATCATCATCTTTCTTGTCATATCCCCGTTTCTATGGGCCATCATCATGAAAAGGAACAATTCAACCGAGTTCCGTAAACTCTGGACGGACAACAAGTTCAACAGAGGGCCTTTGGTATCAATAGTACTTGTCAAAATACTGATCTGCACGATTATCATGATGAGTATCATTACCCATCTTTTCAATGTTGCCTTGGGAGCCGTTGGTAGTCTCTTCCATTATCATTGCCGTCATTTATTTTTCCAAGCGGATCAAGAAACGGTCGCTGACTATAGAGAGACAATTTATGGCAAACTTTCAGGGGACGGACGGGAATGGACTTTCTACAGAAAGTGATACAGGCTCCACCCTTGGCAGCAATATCCCGTTCAAGGAATTACATTTGGCGGATTTCACAGTATCCCCTGATTCCATATATGTGGGCAGAACATTAAAAGAAAGCAGCTTGCGCACCTTGTTTCAGATAAATGTGATTTCAATCACCCGTGGAGAAAAACGCTAGATATACCACAAGGGGAAGAACATCTCTATCCATATGACAAGGTTACGGTCGTAGGTACGGACCGACAGTTGGAAAGCTTCCGGACATCCATGGAGCAAAAGAAGGTAGAAAGGAACGGGAACGGAACATCCTCGCAGGATGAGATGGAAATAGGGCAATTTCCTGTCGAAGGAGGTTCACCATTGATCGGAAAGACGATCCGGGAGGCAGACATATCGGATAGCATCATTATCGGAATAGAGAGGAGTACCGTGAATATTATGAATCCAGACCCTGATACAATTTTCAAGGAGAATGATACGGTATGGATTGTCGGTAAACGAAAAATAATAAAAGGACTGAATAAAGATTAGGACTTATTTAATTAAAATGTCATGGAATATTCAAGTTATAATGTAAATACCCCTCAGTGGAGGGAGATTACAGTAGGTTCACATCTTCCTGCAGAACTGCGAAAACTTGCAGAAATCGCACATAATCTCTGGTGGACATGGAATGATGACGCAAAGAAACTGTATTGTGATTTGGATTCGGAACTTTGGAAAGAGGTGGAACAGAATCCGGTATTGTTTCTGGAGCGGATAAATTATGAGAAGCTTGTAGCGCTGGCACATGATGAGAACTTTGTCTATAAAATGGATGCCGTCTATTCCGCCTTCAAAAAATACGTAGATGTGGAACCGGATCACCAGCGCCCGTCAATAGCTTATTTCAGCATGGAATACGGCTTGGATGAAGTCCTTAAGATATATTCCGGCGGTTTGGGAATGTTGGCGGGGGATTACCTGAAAGAGGCGTCGGACAGCAATGTGGACCTTTGTGCCATAGGACTTTTGTACCGTTACGGTTATTTTGACCAGTCGCTTTCCATGGACGGCCAGCAGACAGTCAATTATAAAGCGCAGAATTTCGGGCAGCTCCCGATTGAAAAGGTAATGCAACCGGATGGGAAACAACTGGTAATCCACGTCCCCTATGCCGACAGTTTTGTGGTACATGCCAATGTCTGGAAAGCCAGTGTGGGGCGTATTCCCCTTTATCTGCTGGATACGGACAATGAACTCAACAGTGAGTTTGACCGCCCTATCACTCACCATCTGTATGGAGGCGACTGGGAGAATCGGCTAAAACAGGAAATACTGCTTGGCATAGGCGGGATGATAACGCTGAGAGCTTTAGGTATAACGAAAGATGTATATCACTGTAATGAGGGGCATGCCGCACTGATCAATATCCAGCGGCTTTGTGATTACATAAATGGCGGCTTGAATTTCGGGCAGGCCATGGAGCTGGTACGTGCTTCCTCACTTTATACCGTACATACTCCCGTACCCGCTGGTCATGATTATTTTGACGAAGGGCTTTTCAATAAATATATGAAGGGATATCCTGGCAAGTTGGGTATAACCTGGGATAACCTGATGGATCTCGGGCGTCACAATCCGGGAGACAAGGAGGAACGTTTCTGCATGTCTGTCTTCGCCTGCAAGACCTGCCAGGAGGTAAACGGCGTCAGCAAGTTACATAAATCGGTATCCCAGCAAATGTTTGCGCCGATCTGGAAGGGATACTTCCCGGAAGAGAACCATGTGGGTTATGTAACCAACGGGGTACATCTGCCTACCTGGTGTGCGGCAGAATGGAAAAAGCTTTTCAAGGACAATTTTGATGAGAATTTTTTCTGCGACCAGTCCAATCAGAAAATCTGGGAGGCCGTCTATGGCATCCCGGATGAAGAGATATGGAATACCCGGTTAAAACAGAAAGCAAAATTGCTGGACTATATCAAAAGCAAATGCAGCAAGGACTGGCTCAGGAGTCAGATTGATCCGGCATTGAGCGTTTCCATTTTGAGAGATTCAATCCCGATGCTCTTCTAATAGGCTTCGGACGCCTGTTTGCTACATATAAGAGCTCATCTTCTGTTCACGGATATAGACCGACTTGCCAGGATTGTGAATAATCCGAAATATCCGGTACAGTTCATCTTTGCAGGCAAAGCCCATCCCAATGACGGTGCCGGGCAGGGCTGATCAAGCAAATCGTGGAAATATCCCGGCGTCCGGAATTTTTAGGTAAAATCATATTCTTGGAGAATTACGACATGGACCTGGCACGCCATCTTATCTCGGGGGTGGATATTTGGATGAACACCCCTACGCGGTTGGCAGAAGCTTCGGGTACGTCGGGCGAGAAGGCATTGATGAACGGTGTGCTTAATTTCTCCGTGCTGGACGGTTGGTGGTATGAAGGATACCGTAAGGATGCTGGATGGGCACTGACTGATAAAAGGACTTATCAGAATGAACAGTACCAAAACCAGCTGGATGCCGAAGCCATCTATTATTTGTTGGAGCATGACATCCTGCCACTGTATTACGAGCATGGGGGGAAGAACTATTCGGAAGACTGGGTCAAGTATATCAAGAACTCAATCGCACAAATCGCTCCCCATTTTACCATGAAAAGACAGTTGGACGACTACTATGACAGGTTCTATAACAAACTGTCAGAGCATTTCCACATTCTGGCAGCCGACAACTTTGCGAAGGCGAAAATGATGGCTGACTGGAAAGCAAACGTCCGAAGCAGATGGGATGCCATAGAAATCAAATCCATAGAGGCAGGGAATGGCTGAATGCCACGGTTGAAGCCGGAAAGGAATATGAGGTGACGGTTGTCGTTGATGAGAAAGGCCTGGATGACGCAATCGGAATAGAATCGGTCATTATCAGGCGTGAAGACGGTCAGGATCACATATATGAGGTTATTCCCCTTTTGCCGGTTTCCAAGAATGGGAATTTATATACCTTTAAGGCGACATCCGGCATTTTCAACGCTGGAAGCTTCAAGCAGGCCTTCCGTATGTATCCCAAGAATGCTTTGTTACCTCACCGACAAGATTTCTGTTATGTACGATGGTTTTAATGAACAGTAAAAGGATATGCAAAAACAACGTATGAGCGGGCAAAATCAAAAAACAGATAAACGGATAGCATGGCCGATCATCATCATGAACTTCACGGGAGTGTATGACTACGAGGCGTTTGCCCGGAACAATAAATTTATATGGCTGGATTGTCGTCATCTTTATGGTACAGATGGCTACTGTGACAGGGAGGGGCTTTGGCTTTGAAGGGGATGATTGCTGATTATCCGGCGGAGGGAGTCCATTTCATCGATTCAGGCAATTATCATTATTTGACTAAATTCTGGACAGACAAACTTGAAACTCCGTTTTCGCTGATTGTGTTCGACCACCATCCCGATATGCAGCCACCGTTGTTTGACAACATACTTTCTTGCGGAAGTTGGGTAAAGGATATATTGGACCATAACAACAACTGCAAGAAAGTAATTATCGTAGGTTCTTCAGACAAACTGATACAGGCTGTGCCGAAAGGATATGAAAGACAAGTTCGGTTTTACAGTGAAACTACGCTCATGCACGAAGAGGGTTGGCAGAACTTTTCTTCCGGACATATCAACGGACCGGTTTACATTTCCATAGACAAGGATGTCTTGAATCCGGCTTCGGCAGCAACAAACTGGGATCAAGGTTCTCTCAGCTTATGGGAATTGGAGAAACTGCTGGCTGTTATTCTTCAGAAAGAACAGGTAGTAGGCATTGACATCTGTGGGGAATGCTCCACAACACTCAATCTTTTTGAAGAAAAACGGGAAACCGTCATGGATAGCCAGGCAAACAAAGAATTGCTCAGATTTATCCGGTCATCCTCCGGCCTTCAATAGAATTAGTTTTTTTGTTATTATAATTATCATATAAAAATAAAATAATTTAGCTTTATGGAAACAATTGTTCGTAGAATTGGACTTGTTGCACACGATGCAATGAAAAAAGACATGATAGAGTGGGTTCTCTGGAACTCGGAACGTCTGATAGGACATAAATTCTATTGTACGGGTACAACCGGTACACTAATTAAAAAAGCCCTTGAAGAAAAACATCCTGAAATCAAATGGGATATCACAATCCTGAAATCTGGTCCTTTAGGAGGTGACCAGCAAATTGGTTCGCGGATCGTAGAAGGAGAAATAGACTATCTGTTCTTTTTTACAGATCCGATGACACTACAGCCGCATGATACGGATGTGAAAGCATTGACCAGACTGGCTGGAGTTGAAAATATTGTTTTCTGCTGTAACCGTTCGACTGCGGACCACATTATTACGAGTCCCTTATTCACTGACCCAACTTACGAACGTATTCACCCGGATTACACCAATTACACGCAGCGTTTTGAAAACAAGGGAATCATATCTGAAGCAGTGGAGCAAGTGAAAAAGCGGAGGAATAAAAGTGAGAATAACATTTCTAAATGAACTGTAATAAGTAGTAGAATATTTATAAGGCTATCTAAGAAACAAGTTGTTTACATCTTTCAGAATAGGTATCAGCTGAATAGTAATCTGCTAAGTTTGTGTCAAAACGTTGGCACAAACTCTTTTATATTTTACAGTTCTGCTATATTTTCTTTTGGCTATGCTGCTTTTTCCAGGGGCAGCGGATTTTTCCGGTTGGCAAGCTTTCCTTTAAGCGTATAGCTAGCCAGTCTGAACATGAAGAATTTCAGATCAGCCACCCCTCTAAACTGGCTTCGAAGAGCTTTGATTTTAGCATTGAACGACTCCGCTGAAGCATTTGTCAATCGTTCTTCAAAATTTTAGGGGAAATACCTAAAGATACAAAAAGCCAACTAATTCGCAATACTTTTAGTATGAATTAGTTGGCTAATTTTATAGGATTTACTGAATATCCCCTAGTTAAAACAGCTATGCACAATTCCTTTTATTCCGTTTTCAGGTATATGGCATACAAATTGTCAATAATACCATCTGCTAAGCCAATGACCGGAACATGGATATACTCAGCTTTGACAATACCTGCAATTATCAGAAATATCTCAGCGGCGGGAACAATAACATCTGCACGGTCAGTTTTCAGATTAAATTCTTCCATGCGCTGTTATACCGGCACCACGAGTGACCGTTTCTCCGGATGGTATGAATTTGAAGTATCAACATAAAATCGGATTGTTATGGAAACCGTATGTTTTGAAAGGAAGGCGTTCGAGGAATTTGCCATGAAAATCGAACGGTTCATACATAGGGTGGAGGGAATCCCCATCTGGATTTGAAAGGCGTGAAGAGGACGGCTGGCTGGCTCGACCACCAGGATGTCTGCCTGAAGCTGAAAATCAGCAAGCGCACCTTGCAGACCTTGCGGGATAACGGCACGCTCGCCTATACCAAGATAGGCAACCGTACCTATTACCTGCCGGAAGACGTGGAGCGTATCGTCACGAAAGTGGAGGACAGACGCAAGGATGCACGCTACAGGGGGCACACCATTTGAAGGAATTGAACTGAAGTATCAACAAAAGACAAATGAGCAGTATGTATAATAGAGTTTATATCGAATAATTGATTAAAGCGTTCTTTGATTTATCTTTGTGATCTAAAAAGTTCAATTGATGTATTACGACAAGATTCGCCACCGTCATAGCCAAGTGCTTGCTGCGACAGGATTAACTCCTGCTGAGTTTGACGCTTTGCTAATAACTTTCAAGTACCATTGGGATGAATATTACAGCCATTTTACCTTGGAAGGTAAAGTGCGCCAACGTATATCTTACAACAGTGTTGTCTCTGATTCAGGACAAAATGTTCTTCATATTGGTATATCTGAAGATCAATCCCCTTCAGGAACTCCATGCTATTCAGTTTGAGATGACCCAGCCCCAGGCCAATAGATGGATTCACCTTCTTTCTGAGATTCTCCGGCGTACATTGAAAACGCTTGGTGAATTGCCTGACCGTAACTCCAAACGTCTGATACACATTCTTCAAGGGTGCGAAGAAGTCTTGTTGGACGGAACCGAGCGACCTATTCAGCGTCCTTTGGATGAAGACTGGCAGTCTGCATGCTATAGTGGTAAAAAAAACTCATAGCATAAAGAATAACCTGTTATGTACTAACAATCTTCGGATTGTATGGTTGAGCTCCACATACAAAGGTCATGTCCATGACAAAAAGATTTGTGATGAAGAACCTCTTCTACTTCCCAAAGGTATTAGGCTCTGGCAGGATACAGGTTTCATCGGACACAAACCGGATGGAGTTGAAATATGCATGCCCAAAAAGAAACCTAAAGGGAAAGAGCTTACTTGTGTTGAAAAACAAGAGAACAAGCGGATTTCCGGAGTTAGGATTAAAGTGGAGCATGCCATAGGTGGTATGAAAAAATGCCGTATTGTCAAAGAACGATTCAGATGCCATAAATTCGGTTTCGAAGATATGGTGATTCTTATTGCTTGTGGATTACACAACTTCAGAATCAGTCACAAAATGAGTCATATAACAAATTAATCTATATAATGTTTAATGAATTGAAAACGAAAGACGATGCGTGGATGCAGTCCATCCACGAGCGTATCGACCGGCTGTCGGCGATGATTGACGGCATTTTCGGAGATGGCGCGGTTCCGCCAAAAGAAGACGTGTACCTGTGCGACAGTGAGGTGGCGTGTATGCTGAAAGTCAGCCGCAGGACATTGGGCGAGTATCGGAGCAACGGCACGCTGCCTTACTATGTACTTGGTGGCAAGGTCTTGTACAAGAGGAGCGAGATCGAGCAGGTGTTGGAACGGGAATATAGGAGTGTCGGCAAGGCGCGGGGAAGCGGATGAAGATTCCATTTACCTGTTTTTTACGCACTTGTACAGGCTGCGGGCATTAAGACTGTCCGCATAAAGGCTGGACGTTTGCGTGCGCCAGCCACAGACTGTTTTTTAGAGGTGAGGGAGTTTGCCGTCTGGAAAAAGAACCTCTTTTTGGACTTTGGCACAAAGTCGTCCCCTGCCCGGTATCAGACTGTAATTCCTGTATGCAATCCTTTTCTGACTGTTCTCGTAACAGTCTGTTTCAATCCTGCCTGACCTTTGTTTACTTTCCATAAAGAGACTGTACCGCCTTTGTGACCGGGATATGAAACCGAAAGATTGTTTTTGACGGTTGCTAAAAAAGAAAAATCAAAGGTGTTTTGCATGTTCCGTAAAAAATCGTACCTTTACATAAAGTGAGTTGCACATCAACGCAATTGATGCAAGTATGTAGAAACCAGAACGGTTGCCAACTCGTTACCTCGTTTTTTGATGATCCGCATAAACTTTTATTCTTAGCGGATTATGTGATTCTTTCAAAAATAATCTCTATTTTGGGAATACGGCTTTCTGAATATCGGAAATTCTATGTGCCTGCCGTTTTACATCCCCTCCCTACAATCTACAACGACATGCTATCAGAACACTTCCCCATAAATTTCTATTTTTCCTGTGAAATTATTCTCTTATTCAAAAAAATAGTATCTTTGTCCTATAAAAGTTGTTCATAAGTATGAGACTGTAAAGTACTGAAATTAGCACAATCTCCAAATCGTTACCTTAGACTTTTCAGACTTCCATAAGCGTTTGTCTTTCAAATTAATCCATCAAATTGATAAGAATTTAAAGTAAATTACAACATTTTGAATATGAATATATATCTTGAAGCATTCTCCATTTTCTTTAAGATAGGAGCCTTTACCATCGGCGGCGGTTATGCTATGGTACCGCTGATAGAAAACGAAATCGTAACCAAACGAAACTGGATAGCCAAAGAAGATTTCATTGACCTGCTTGCTATATCACAGTCCGCTCCGGGCATCCTTGCCGTCAATATATCCATTTTTATAGGGTACCGGCTACGGGGAATACGAGGGAGCATAATCACTGCATTGGGAACCATACTTCCTTCGTTTCTCATCATCCTCGCCATAGCGTTGTTCTTTCACAACTTCAAGGACAACATCATTGTGGAACGTATATTCAAAGGTATTCGCCCGGCAGTGGTTGCATTGATTGCAGCCCCTACATTCAGCATGGCTAAATCGGCCGGATAAACCGATACAACATATGGATACCGGTGGTTTCAGCACTGCTCATCTGGCTGTTGGGCTTCTCTCCCATCTGGATTATCATTGCGGCAGGTGTAGGAGGATACTGCTTCGGACGTTTTCAACGTCCGAAGAATTAAAAATTAAAGAATTAAAATTAAAAAGGATAGCAACATTAATCATTAATCACTAACCATTTATCATTAATTACTAATCATGGTTTTCTTACAGTTATTCTATACATTCTTTAAGATTGGGCTTTTCGGCTTTGGTGGCGGATATGCCATGTTGTCTATGATACAAGGTGAAGTAGTTACCCGTTACGGTTGGCTTACAGCGCAGGAATTTACTGATATTGTGGCAATCAGCCAGATGACACCCGGTCCGATAGGAATCAATTCGGCAACTTATGTGGGTTATACTACGATAGCTGATTGCTACGGTACAAGCTATGGTATTTTAGGTTCTATTATTGCTACGTTTGCCGTGGTGCTTCCTTCTTTCCTACTGATGCTGACCATCAGCAAATTCTTTCTGAAATACCAGAAACATCCTTCCGTGGAAGCGGTATTCAGTGGCTCCGCCCGGCAGTGGTCGGTCTGCTGGCCTCAGCCGCGCTGGTGATCGATGTACAGCTACGTACGTCTGAGCATCGATCGATGTACAGCTACGTACGTCTGAGCATCGATCGATGTACAGCTACGTACGTCTGAGCATCGATCGATGTACAGCTACGTACGTCTGAGCAT
>ENA-OQCK01000804-OQCK01000804.1-human-gut-metagenome-genome-assembly--contig:-NODE-804-length-14507-cov-3.153477_pt1 | contig 14507 bp, 17 predicted proteins | sample MGYA00242498_ERZ504578 | MGnify/ENA primary metagenome ERZ504578 (study PRJEB26092, sample SAMD00036229) | human gut metagenome | host: Homo sapiens | study: EMG produced TPA metagenomics assembly of... | reverse complement strand
TTCCCATTAAAATACTGACGACAGGTTTGATTTCACTCATTTGTTTTTCCTCCTTGAAATAAAAAAATACATATCGTTTTCACCAATATGTACACTAAAAACCGTTAAATTGTGTAATTGTTATAGCGTATCTTCTTAAGACCATAAGTAAGACCTCCTATAAAAATTATAAAGACGCACCTGCCTGCAATATAAAAAGCAAACAAGTACGTCCCAGAACAAAAAGAAAGAGTAATTGTTTGCTTGTAGCCCGTTCGTTTACGGTGAACGGCTAGAAACTCCCTGACCTTATTACAGGGTATATACAAGCATGTATGTCAATACATGTCTATTTTACTAGAAACCTGATTTTATTACAATAGATAAAGTGAATTTTCTTATCTGATTTTCTCAATTTCGGATTCCTGAGGAAACTACGGGATATGTATGCGGTTTATTCAGAATATAGGCGTATTCTTTTTCATGCTTTATAACTATATACTTTCAAAATTATCCTATCCAAATTACTTATCATATCGTATTATATCAACTCCATACGCATCCTATATCCATAAAAAGCATTTTCTTGCATCTTTATTCTGATAATTTTTGAATCATAAGACGCAATAAAGAGGTTTCAGAGAACATTATAATTTCGACTAACAAATAAGCGATGAAAAATAGCAAACAATTATTTAAAAAAACCGTGAAACCAGACTTTCTAGTTATCACAGCTTTTTTAATGTAAAGCATTCAAATATCTTTCAAGGATGTAATTACACAGGACTTTTTATGGAATGCTATTCCATATCCTATAATATCTTCATAGCCATCTGCATACAATCCCTCTATATATTTCTGATTTTTGATTTGTTCACAAGCCTTTTCTGCCATCGGCTTTAGGTCCGCAACCTGTCAAAATACCTTTTTCTAAAGCATCATTTGTTTTAAGGGCTGCACTAAACACATGCCTGAGAAAGTCTACCATTTCATCATAGTAGCCATTCAAATATGCAGTCTGTAAAGGAACATCACGCCATGGGCGGGCAGCGCCTATTCATCAATCAGAATAATGACTTTTTTCTGAAAATGCAGTTGCATACAAATACTGATTTTAAACAAAGCATCCATTAAGTTGCTTATGGTTGAGGTCTCATTTTGATACTGTGTCAACAAATTTTTCTGTGCAGTATTTAACATTGGACTATTCAGCAATTCCGGATTTGCATTAACAATGTCTGAAATTATAGAACCGAATTTCTCAATCTGCATCTTATAATCAGCTCTTTTCATATCCTTTAAGGTGATGAATCAACTGGATATGCATGCTGATGAAGCAAAGCATCACAATCATTTGAAATTTCAAGATTATCAAAAAGATACGCATTCTCTTTCTCTTTCATAGAAAAGAAATAATATAGCACGCCTGGATGGGCAGCGCCTACTCATATTTAATGTTTTTCCCGCTACTAGCGCGCCTCTTGTCGGATACCAAAGGTATCGATACTATTCTGTGAAACCGACGCGGTCTTGTGTACAGTGCAACTTTTTCATTAAGCACTTCCTTAATGAATAGGGTTTTATCAACATAATAATAACCTTCATCTATCATAGTTTGAAGTTCTCTATACCAATTGGCAAACAATTCATTCTCCCTTGTGTGTTTATTATACCACGCTATGAATCACGAACAAAAGGAAAATGGCATGGATAGAACAAGTTATGCAATAGAACTTCAAGTTAGGATTCCCTTATCATACCTGAAAATATTTTCGTCCTACAGCAGTGAAATCTGACGGATATGCTTATCCTCCGTATCGTAATCTTGTCCTCTTCATCAAGGTGTCCCAGCAGGACGCTGCTTTGCGGATCATGGAGCTTCATTCTTTCCGCAATCTGTTTTTCATTATAATTGGCATAGCAGTACCGACAGCCGTGCGGACAACAGTTATAATCACCGATATCAACCGTCGGCATGCAGCCACAGACAGATCGCACACCCTTCCCTGAATATGATCCAAGGAATGCTGTACCAGTCTCTCAAGCTTTTTACGATCCATACAGAGTCCCTTGTGAATATGATAGGGGGAAAGATCAATATCCTCTGCACATGTTTGTATATGTACAGCATAGCGCTCAGCGACACTGCCAGTGCCTTTCCGACATCCAGCATATCCTGTCGGCGCATTTCCTGTAGCTGCATACGCTTCTGATTGCCTGCCGTATTCTTATACATATCCACAAATGAAATGATAATTGTATCCACATAGCCCTCCAACTGGCTGCACAGCTTTTCAAATGCCCGCCGATGGTACTCCACGGTATATTTGGGAGTAAGCAGGATCGGGTCATAGCGAACGATTACACGATCCTTTCCCAGTCGCAGTGACATTTCTCTTACCGCATTTACGATTTCCTTTTTGGATGCTACATGTTCCTCGATATCCTCATGATAAGGTGTCAGCGTAATCTGAAACTGATAGAGAAAGGGTACTTCCTCCAGTCTGTTCATCATGGGAATCGGATTTTTTGTACAAAACAGAATACCATCAATATTTTGTTCATTCAGATAAATACGACTGATTTGATGAGGATTGAACGGGTTTCTAACATCCACGAAGCCTTCCTGAAGCCGATTGAAAAACCATGTGCTGTAGAATGCCGGTATATCACAGCGTCCGCTTACAAAAAGTATCATGCTATCCCTCATTTCTTTTCTTATACTATACCATAACCTTCATTCGAACTGCACGAATTTGGTTCTATGATGTATATTCTGATTTACATATTCCTTCGAATACTGAAAAGATGGGAAAATTGTAAAATTGAAATTTAAAATGGTAAGTAAAGCTGCAAAACTACGCCATTATAAGGGTGGAAAAGTTACAGGAAGCTGAGAAGTACTGAACGATAACAATGACTCTGATGAAGGAATTATGTATGGGAATAAGCGTTCATGGTGACTTGTCCCAGACAGACAGCAACAACAGGCGTGCTTGATTTTGTCATATATAACAGCTCCGTATCTCCATGATAGTAAATTCAGAAAAGCAGCAGAAAAAAACGGCACTTTTTACAATGTCTTACCGGATTTAGAAGATGGTATTCAGGATGCAGCTTTTAAAGTCAGAATGCGGAGATTATTACAAAAAGCGATTTACCGATTATAGGATTATATTTTTATGAACTGGAAAAGCTAAAAAAACGATATACAAAGTGAATACATCGGATTACGAAAAGCGTAAAAGCAGACCGCAATACCCGGTCTGCTTATCTATATCATGCTAATGTAATATGCGTCTATTTACATGTATCAAGTATTTCCTTCATGCGCTTCGCAAGCCCTCTGCATTTCTCACTGCTTAGAGAGCACACCGCAACACGAATGCCCTTATTTACCTTTACTGTATAAATATGCTGCTTCATCAGGCTTTCGTGGAAGACATCACGCAATGCATTGTCCTCGATTCTCACAGTTACGAAGAAGCCCTCTTTATAAGGATAGTAATCCAATCCGCAGGCATCTGCTTCTTCTGTAAAGATGTCACTTCTCTTTTTCAGAAGCTCCACATACATCGCCTTTTCCTTCATATACGCATCATAATTGGTTGTTGTAACATATGTGAAATTTTCCATAGCAGCATTCGGCACATTGCTCCAGGTAGCTCTGGCCGCCTTCTCAAATACGATTTCCACATCGCGTACAGCTTCCTTTGTCTGTGCCAACAGAATAGCGGCACCACAACGCAAGCCATAGGAGGTCAGCGCCTTGCTGCAGCTGAAGGCAATTACAGCCATAACATTTTCTGAAAAATCATTAAATGTCTTTATATAATTTCGGCAATGCTCTAAATCATAAGAAAAATCAATATAAGCAATGTCATTGAGAAGCACTACCGGCACTTCCTTTCCACATTCGTTCAGGAATGCCACAATCTCCTGCCATTCCTCCATACTCATAGAGTAACCAGTTGGATTATGACATGGATCATTGATTACCAGCAGCAGCTTCTTCTGCGTTTTCATAACCTCACGGCAAGCTTCCTTTAAGGACTCTACATTGAAATGATCTCCCTCAAACAGAGAATAGGTTTTCACCTTCAGATTATCCATGGTCGCCATCAGCCTATAGCTGCCCCATGCGATTTCAGGGAGAATAACCGTTTCCCCTTCATCCAGTATTTCCTGCATGGTGATCGCTACTGCCCCGGTCCCCCCCGGTGTGGCAATCACACTGTGTACCAGAGTTGAGCCCGTGCCGCCCACGATCCATTCATAAACCTGCTTACGGAAAGAATCATTGCCGACAAAGCTGGCCGCGTAGGTAGCCTTTGTTTCCTTTGCTATTTCGTTATAAGGTGTAAACACGCTGTCAAAGGCAACGATGTTCCCTTCTTCATTATATAAAGAGCCGATGGTCGCATCGACAACCTGCTCTGCACCGATGGCAGCCTTGGCTTCCTTTGCCTTTTTCACAATAGCGAATACTGTATCTTCGATTGGCGCCTTATTGACGTTCTGTTTTACAAAACTCATATTCATCCCTGCTTTCTTTCATCGTTTTGATATGCTCCGAGTATCTTTACCTCTTCACATGCTTCCTTTAAATCGTGGATCAGATGCTGTTCCTTTGCATCCTTCAGATTTCCTTCTATTTCCACATAGAAATAGTATTCCCATGGACGTTCCTTTATCGACCTGGACTTAATACTCTGCATGTTAAATCCATACTGAGCGATAATATTCATCGCATGTACGAGTGCACCTGCCTTGTGGTGTGTGGTAAAAGCGAGCGAGAAGCGATTGCCCTGCTGTATCAGCTGTTTACTGATGATGATGAAGCGTGTCGTATTCTGTTCACTTGTATTGATATCCTCCGCAAGTATATCCAGACCATACAGCTCTGCATTTTCCTTCGCGGCAATGGCAGCCTTGGATTTATCATTTTCTTTCGCAACATACTCTGCCGCAAGCGCAGTGTTCGGATATGGTATCAGCTCATAGCCGCGTCCCTCCAGAAATTTCTTTGACTGATATATCGCCTGATCCTTGGAATACACCTGTTTGATATCCGCTAGAGATGCTCCCTTTACACCTAGCAGATTCTGTGATATCTGCAAATCGTATATATCATTGATATATACATCATAACGCATCAGAAGATCCAGTACCTCTCCCACTTCACCAGTATATGAATTTTCAAACGGAATGACTCCATAGGCCATTCCCGCTCCGTTACTGCATGAAATACGTCTTCAAAGGAGGCATAGCTTTTCTTTCGGTGATCCAAAAACACCCGCTCAGCAGCAATATGGGAAAATGCTCCTTCTGTCCCGGAATAACCGATAAGATCCCGGTTAATGATCGATCGCTGATATTTTCTAGAGATTGCCATCATTTCACTGATAAATTCTATGTAGCTGTCCCTGTATTCCTCACGCTGAATAAATGCTGTATTATGTTCAATAACATACTGTTCTCTTGATGTATCCAAAACCTTCATCTGATGCGCCTGTTTGTAACGGATAACATCTTCAACCGCCTGCATGCGCTGTTCAAAAAAGTTTTGCCATTTCCTCATCAATCGCATTGATCCGTTTTCGGGCATCATCCAATAAACTCATAAACTCACCCCTGTTTCCACAATATTATACAATAATTCTATTTAACTTCCTATCATAAATTCAAAACTTACATGAATTTATGAAAAGTTTTACAAATTGTGTGCAAATAGTATCATCCAAAACTCATTGTGCTGTAACGGATAGCTGTATAGAGTCCTCCTATACCGTCTTAACTCTGTCATCAGCAATAGCGGCATCATGTTTTCATTGCATTTTCATAAACTTGAAATTATTTTCATAAATTTGTGTTTTTTCTTGTAATTATGCATAAAGTATATTATCATATTGGTAATTGGAGTGATTTGACCATGATACAGAAAGCATACTTTTATTACTTTGAATAGTCCGTTATAAAGCCATTGAAGAAGTCATGGTTATTTTCACTTTATAACGAGCACACAAAAGCATCTGCGATACACACAGGATGCTTTTTTTTTCATAAAAGGGAGGATATTGTTATGAAATTACACGTTGATTTAAAGGAGAACGGATATGACATCCTGATGGAACACGGGATACTGTATCGTTTAAATGACTATATTGATTTAAACCGCAAGGTGATGATTGTTACAGACAGCGGCGTACCGGAGGCCTATGCAAATATCGTACGGGAACAATGTAAGAAAGGGTATGTGCATGTCATAGAACAGGGGGAGGATTCCAAGGACCTTGCCGTCTTCAAGGAAATCAATGAGGATCTGCTGGCACACAAGTTTTCCAGAAAGGATTGTGTAGTCGCTCTTGGAGGAGGAGTCGTCGGTGATCTGGCAGGTTATGTGGCAGCCTCCTATATGCGGGGAATCGACTTCATACAGATACCGACAACCACACTTTCACAGATAGACTCCAGTATCGGTGGAAAGGTTGCTATCAATCTGGATGAGGTTAAAAATATCGTCGGTGCCTTCTATCAGCCAAAAATGGTCTTTATCGATCCGGAAACATTGCATACGCTTCCCAGAAGGCACTATATCAACGGCCTGATGGAAGCACTGAAAGCCGGACTGATCTATGATGCCTCCCTGTTTGCATTGTTTGAGCATGGAGATATTGAAAAAGATCTGGATACGATTATTGAAAAAGCTTTGTATGTGAAAAAGAGTGTTGTCGAGCAGGATGAACGGGAACAGGGACTGCGCAAGATTCTGAACTTCGGTCATACCATCGGACATGCCATTGAAAGCTATTATCACCTGAGTGAGTATCTGCACGGGGAATGTGTTGCTTTGGGAATGCTGTATTTTATCGAGGATGAACAGCTGAAGCAGCGTGTTATCAGCGTGTATGAGCGTCTGGGTATCCCCACACATGTGGACTTTGACCCGGAAGCGGTATATCAGCTTTTATGCAGAGATAAGAAAGCGGACGGTGATCATGTAACGATCGTTCATGTTCCAAAGGCAGGAACAGCGGAACTGATAGAAACCCCGCTTGATGAAGTACGTACTATATTGAAAGGAACACAAGCATGAAAAATACATTCGGACATAATTATTCTGTGACAATTTTTGGAGAAAGCCATGGGGAAGCCATCGGCTGCGTGATTGACGGTCTTGCGCCGGGAATTAAACTGGATATGGATTTTATAGCCTCCGTCATGGAAAAGCGAAAAGCAAAGGGCAGAATATCCACACAGCGAAAAGAGGCAGATGAGCTGCATATCGTCAGTGGCTATTTCAATGGTCATACAACCGGTACACCGTTGACGATTCTCATTGAAAATACAAACACAAGAAGTCATGATTACGAAAAGACGAAATATCGGCTGCGCCCTTCTCATGCAGACTATACTGCCAATGAAAGTATATGGGCTGGCAGGACTATCGCGGTGGCGGTCATTTCAGCGGCAGAATCACTGCACCGCTGGTAGCGGCAGGTGCAATCGCTATGCAGGTACTGAAGGAAAAGGGAATTCTGATAGGAAGCCATATTCAGAAAAGCAGAACCATAGAGGATATTCCGTTTTCTGAGAATATAGAGGAATTACAGAAACAGATGGAACGTGTCAATACAATGGATTTTGCGGTACTGGATGATACAGCAGCTGCAGATATGAAAGCGATGATAGAGGAAGCGGCAAATGAAGGCGACAGTGTGGGCGGTATTCTGGAGAGCTGTATTCTGAACGTTCCGGCAGGTCTGGGAGAACCGTTCTTCGATTCGCTGGAAAGCACACTGAGTCATCTGTTATTCAGTGTTCCAGCGGTAAAGGGAATTGAATTCGGTCTGGGCTTTGGATTTTCGGATGTGTATGGAAGTGAAGCCAATGATCCGATCACCTATGACAAGGGATTTCATACCGCTACAAATAACAATGGTGGAATCAATGGCGGGATTTCCAATGGAATGCCGATTCGCATCCGTACGGTTATCAAGCCGACAGCGTCTATATATAAGGAACAGAATACGGTGGATTTAAAGACTCACGAAGCAGTGAAGCTTCAGATTCAGGGGCGTCATGATCCGGCAATTATTCATCGGGCAAGAATCGTCGTGGACAGTGTGCTTGCTATTGGCATTCTGGATCAGCTGATGGAGCGATCAGCAACCATGACAATGAAATAAAAAAAAACACCGGCACAGTAACATATATAAGAGGAGGAAGCAGATATGATTATCACAATGAAGAAAAGTGCAACAAAAGCAGATATTGATCATGTCATGAAACAGCTGAAGGATAAGGGGCTTCAGATTCATGAGAGTATTGGTGAAAACCTCAATGTCTTCGGCGTTGTTGGAGATACATCACAGGTTGACCCGAAGCGCATTGAGGCGAACAAGCATGTGGAAAGTGTTGTCCGCGTATCATCCCCGTATAAGAAGGCAAGCCGGATGTTTCATCCGGAGGATACGATAGTAGAGGTAAACGGCATTCACATCGGCGGAAAGGAAAAAATCGTTGTCATTGGCGGTCCCTGCTCTGTTGAAGGGAAAGATATGATTTGTCATATCGCTCATGAGGTAAAGGATGCAGGAGGAGTGATGCTTCGTGGGGGAGCTACAAGCCAAGAACAAGTCCGTATGCATTTCAGGGTATGGGAACAGAAGGAATTCTGGCGCTTGCACAGGCAAGAAAGCAAACCGGTCTTCCTGTTGTTACTGAGCTGATGAGTGCCGATAAGCTGGATGAATTTGTAGAGCATGTTGATGTCATTCAGATCGGTGCCAGAAATATGCAGAACTTTGACCTTTTAAAGGCTGTTGGAAAAACAAACAAGCCGGTACTGCTGAAACGTGGACTGGCCAATACGATTGAAGAATGGATCATGTCCGCAGAGTATATTCTTTCTGAAGGAAATACGAATGTCATGCTGTGTGAGCGCGGTATCCGCACCTTTGAACCTTATACACGAAATACCCTCGATTTGAGTGTAGTTCCTATTATCAAGAAAAAAACACATCTTCCGATTATCATTGATCCAAGTCATGCGACCGGTGATTGGGAGCTTGTGGAGGCAGCTTCGCTTGCAGCAATCGCAGCAGGGGCTGACGGACTGATTGTGGAGGTACACGATCATCCGGAATGCGCATGGAGTGATGGCGCACAGTCTCTCAAGCCGGATAACTTTAAGGAGCTGATCCGCAAGGGAAAGGCTATCGCAGGTGTTATCGGGAGGGCGATGTAAATGAAAGCCATGTAGCTCCATCCATCTGCAGTGGTCATGTTGTCATTCCGCCAAGTAAAAGCATGGCACATCGTGCGATTATCTGTGCTCTCTGGCGAACGGCACCAGCGTCATAAAAAAACGTTGCCTATTCGCAGGATATCAAAACCACGATTGCCGGCATGCAGCAGCTTGGTGCCGATATCCGCATGGAAGCAGATCAGGTTACTGTTACCGGAATCAAAGATTTTACAATAAAGAACAAAGAAGTGTTTTGCTGTGAATCCGGCTCCACTCTTCGTTTCTTCATTCCGATTTTCTCTCTCTGCAATCAGGAAATCACCTTCACCGGTCAAGGCAGACTGCTGCAGCGCCCGCAGAAGGTTTATGAGGATTTGTTCCACGCGCAGGGGCTCACCTTCCGACAGGATGCATCCGGTATCACGATCCGTGAATGTCTGAAATCCGGTGATATTACATTGCAAGGTGATGTCAGCTCACAGTTTATCAGCGGATTGCTGTTCACACTGCCACTCCTGCAGGAGGATTCCACCATTCACATCCTTCCGCCCTTTGAATCCAGAAGCTATGTTGATCTCACGCTGCAAATGCTGAAAACCTATGGCATACAAGCTTCCTTCGAAGATGATCTGACCATTCATATTCCGGGCAATCAGCAGTATACAGCATGTGACTATACGATCGAAGGAGACTATTCCAGCTTGCCTTCTTTGCTGTTCTTGCCGCATGCAATCATGATCTTACCATCACCGGTGTTCATCACGATTCCAGGCAGGGAGATAAAAAAATTCTCTCGATACTGAAGGACTTTGGTGTACGCATTGAAGAGGTAAAAAACGGCTACCATATTTATAAAAGCAGCTGCATGGCTGTAGAATCGATCTTGCGGACTGCCCGGATCTCGGACCGATCCTAACTGTCCTTGCTATGTATTCCCCGGGAAATACCAATATCTACAATGCAGGCAGACTGCGTATCAAGGAAAGTGACCGCATTGAAGCAATGGAACAGGAGCTGCGCAAATTCGGTGTGGATATTCATTCCACAGAGGATGAAATCTTTATTACCGGCAACTCCTCCTATACCTGTACGAGCGAGCTTTCCTCCCATAATGATCACCGTATCGTTATGCACTCAGTGTCGCAGCGACCTGCAGCAATACCTCCTGCATCATTGAAGGTGCTCTGGCTATCCAAAAAAGCTATCCTACATTCTTTGAAGATTTACAGTCCATTGGTGGAAAGGTGGAGCTGTTATGATACAGGAGAATACACGATTTCTTATTGTCGGATTAGGTCTGATCGGTGGCAGCTATGCCATGGGCTTAAAGAAAAACGGCTATCATGTTGATGCCATTGAAATCAACCAGCTCAGCATTGACTATGCAATCAAGCATAACATCATCGATCGCGGTTCAACATTCGATATTGACTATATAAAGGAAGCTGATATCATAATAAGCGGACTATATCCAAATATGACGGTAGACTGGATAACCACCTATCAGAAATATTTCAAGCCCGGTGCTCTGATTACAGATGTAAGCTCCGTGAAAACAGGTGTTGTAGAACCCATTCAGAAAATCATTCGCAGGGATGTGGAGTTCATAAGCTCTCATCCAATGGCAGGTAAGGAAGTCAGCGGAGTAAAATTCGCAGACGATTCCATCTTCCATATCGCCAACTTCATTATTCTGCCCACAGAAAGCAATACGAAGGAAGCAGTTGCGACCATGCGCCAGTTTGCCGAAATACTCGGATTCAGTAACATCTCCGAGCTGACCGTTGCACAGCATGATGAAATGATCGGCTTTGTTTCACATCTGACACATGCTATTGCGGTTTCTCTTATGAACACCAATGACAACACCCACCTGGTAGAATACACCGGTGACTCCTTTCGTGATCTGACAAGAATTGCGAAAATCAACGAGAATCTGTGGAGTGAGGTATTCTTTCTGAATAAAGAGAACCTGATTCGGGAAATTGATGATTTCATACAGGAGGTCAATCATCTGAAAGCAACCCTGGAGCAGGATGATGTGGACGGGCTAAAGGAGCTGTTTATTCAATCTACTGCAAGACGTAAGCTCTTTGACCGATAGGAGGTATCCGTATGGAACATGAGCCGTATCTGGAAGAGGAACATAAAGATCAGCTATGCAAAAAGGACTGTAAACGTATAGCCGGCTCTCTGCTTTTCTACTATATTTTATTATTTGCCTGTACCTTTACATTAGGTATCATAAGCAGTGCATACATCATGTCAGGCGCTTCGCAAACAGAGCTTGAAACAATCACAAACATCTTCAGTATGATAGCAACCTGCTTTGTAACGATTTTAACGCTTGTAATATATAAAAAGAAGCTGCATGTAACAATACCGTACTCTTTATGCAAGGAGTGGAATTTTCTTTCCATCCTTCGCTATACGATTATCGCTATGGGATTGTCTGGAGCAGCAGGAATCCTTATACAGCTGATAAATCAGATCCTCATCCATTTTGGCTGGGTCATGACAACGCCGGATTTCTCCATGAAGCCGGATATCACCTACAATCTAAGCATTGTACTCTCCGCCTGTATCATTGCGCCGATCATGGAAGAGCTTCTCTTTCGCGGATTGATACTGCAAACGCTGAAAAGATATGGAAATGTCTTCGCTATTCTTGTGACAAGTCTGCTGTTTGCATTGCTGCATGGAAATCTTCCGCAGAGTGTCCCTGTTTTTGCTCTCAGTATGATGATTTGCTATGTTGTTTTAACGTCGGGTAGTATCCTGCCAGGTATAGCGATTCATTTTCTGAATAATGCTTTCGCAATCATGGAAGTCTCACTGCTTTCAGACAACGGCCAGATTTCTACAGTCTTTCTTATACTGGAAGCGCTGTTTCTGCTGTATGCGATGTTTACTCTCTATCAGAAAAGACTGATCATACGGAATTATATAATTCATAACAGAGGTTCCCGTGTTCGTACCTTTTTCAGTAACTGGATATCGATCCTCTTTCTGGTCTTATGTGTTTTCATTATGATTACAAGCTTTCAACGTACATAAACAAGGATGCGCCTGCCTGCACACTCACGGCAGAAAGGAGCATCCCTTTTATTTCTTTCTTCGCGGACATGTGTATAACAGAATTGATAGCCGCAGTATGCTGTTATGATTTGAGTTTCTCAAGTCTGCATGAACCATAAAGCGGGTATGCAGTTTATCAAGTGAAATCATGAAACGATCCCTATGTATCACAAGGGGGAACATACAGGAAGGAAAATTGCTAAGCAGTATGGAATACCTCCTGATTCAATGCTGCTTCCAGTGAAAACACTTTTTTCTATTGCAGTTTCATACTATCGTGTCCATACTATAGGCAGGAGGTGATCGCATGGAGAATTTTCTGAATGCGACGGCATGGACAATGGCTGAGCCAAAGCCTATGGACTATTTCATATCGTTATGCTGCTAGGCGGTATCCCTGTGTCTATTGCGCTGACATGGAAGCTGCGCAGGGTGAGTGATCGCAGCTATCACCGTATATTGTTTGCTATTGCAGTTATTTTACTGCTTTCCGAACTATACAAGCAGCTCTTTCATTTTTATGTTATGGATAACAAAACCTATGACTGGTGGATTTTCCCTTTTCAGCTATGCAGTCTTCCCATGTATCTTTGTGCAATTCTTCCCTTTATGAAAAAAAGCAGATGGCTGATTCCTCTGGAAACCTTCCTGATGGATTTCAATCTGCTTGGCTGTCTTATGGCGCTGCTGGTTCCGGATGGCCTCATGCATCCTTATATCACCTTGACGCTGCATGCCTTTGTCTGGCACTTTCTTCTTCTGTTTGTCGGCTTTTTCATCGGCTTTTCAAGACACGGTGATACCTCTCTTTCAGGGTTTATAAAAACCCTTCCGATTTTACTTATCTGCATAGGAGCTGCCACACTGCTCAATGTTTTATTTCATTCCTACGGGGATATCAATATGTTCTATATCAGTCCTTATAAAATCACTACCCAGCCTGTATTCTCTCAAATTATGAAGCGCACCGGCATATGGGTAAGCAATCTCATTTATATCACGGCAATGTGTATCGCTGCCTTTCTCATTCACAGAATGTTTGCCACAATTCGTCAAAGCTGCGAGAAATGAGCCGATACCCTCCATCTGTACAAAGCTTCCACACCTCATCACTATTCAAACGGTTATGTAAGACACGCTGTACATTGCAGCGATCACTTTTTTCATAAAAAACCTCTGCCTGCTCCTTGCTTAGCCCGCCGCGGCTTTTTCTGTCAATGAGTCTGTCACGCAGCAGGTTTTCCTCCGCTTGAATAAACACACAATAGTCGCATAGTGCAGAAAGGGAGCGATAGGGTTTCTCGTCCAGCAGAAGATAATTACCTTCCACAAGAAGGATACTGCCTGTAATATGCAGCCTATGCTTTAGCGGTTCATGCAGATTACGGTCATATACCGGCCACCAGGTATCACTTCCTTTTGTTTCCTTTATCAATGCATACATTGCCTCTGCATCAAATGTTTCCGGAGCGCCTTTTAGTTCCTTTAGTTTTTTCCATCCTGAAAATGGTTATCGAGCCAGGCATTCGTATAATGAAATCCATCCATACCGGCATACTGCATATCCATACAGCCCAATTCTCTGGCAAACTGACAGAGTGCTATCGCAAGTGTGGATTTCCCTGTTGCAGGAGGAGCCGCCAGAAAGACAATGAGCCTTTTTCCTGATTCCTTTTGCAGCTGTATGACATGTTGAAGAAATGGCATAAATACTGTTTTGATATCCTCTTCCCTGTATTTTGCCTGTATGTCATACCATTCACGTTGATTGTTAACATTCGTATGCCCATTGTATCACCCTTTTTTCATTATAAGGGGTTTTTGATTATTTTTAAAGTAAATACTTAGATCTTTTTATATTGCATGGCGCTCTCATTTTATGCAAAAAGACTTACCTGAAACAATCTTAATAATGCTTAAATGGAGTTTAATCCCTATAGACGGTATGCTATGATGATTACGGTTAAAATGATTACTGATGATTACACAGCTGTATACAATATATTTTCAGAGGCTGTAGATCGCAGTCAGGTATTCATAGAAAGGAAAATCATGAATTTAGAGAAAAAGTACCGTATTATTAAAATCTCTTTCATCCTCGTATCCTGCTTATTTTTTATTGTGCTGTATGCCATAGGCACCTATGTCAGTGAACGCAAGGAAGAGCATCGATTCGCAAAAGGTATCCGTGGAACCTATA
>ENA-OQCK01000803-OQCK01000803.1-human-gut-metagenome-genome-assembly--contig:-NODE-803-length-14529-cov-2.534648_pt1 | contig 14529 bp, 17 predicted proteins | sample MGYA00242498_ERZ504578 | MGnify/ENA primary metagenome ERZ504578 (study PRJEB26092, sample SAMD00036229) | human gut metagenome | host: Homo sapiens | study: EMG produced TPA metagenomics assembly of... | reverse complement strand
GGAAATGAAAGAAAGTATCCGGCGGTTCATTGAGCAGTACAACCTTACTGCCCATGCATTCCGTTGGACTTATGCAGGGGTTCCGCTAACTATATAATTCACAGTTATTTAAGCAATACTGTACTAGGGTCAAATAGCTCGCCGCTTGGGGAGCTGTAAAATAGAATGCCCGCTGTTTGGGATGGGAGATTTGACTTACAAAACACATGGGGGAAGGTCCGGTATGGTAATTGAAAAGGTGCTGAATAATAACATGGTTATATCCCGCAACCCGGAGGGGAAGGAAATTATTCTCCAGGGAAAGGGAATCGGATTTAACAAAAGAAAAAGGGATTCCATAGTAAGCACCCAGGTAGAGCGCATTTTTACACCCAATGACAAGAATGAAATTAAGAGGTTTCAGGACTTTTTTGCAAAGCTGCCGGATGAATATTGGGAGATCGCGGAGCAGATGACCCATTACGCCAGAGAAGTCTGTGAGCTTAAGGTTTCGGAACGTGTGCTGATTCCTGTCTGTGATCATTTGGCAGGAGCAGTGGAACGCTATCAATCAGGAGCAGTCTTAAAAAATCCCATGCTTTGGGAGGTAAAGCATTTATATCCCAAGGAATATCAGGTGGGCTGCCGGGGGCTTGAGCTGGTGAAAAAGAGGTTTCATATCCAGATGGAGCCGGATGAGGCGGCGTTCTTAGCCTTTCATTATGTATGCTCCCAGCTTGGAGACAGCCAGGTAGAGAATCTGGAAGCCATCACAAGGCTCATTAAGGAGATCACACAGATTGTGGAGGCCTGCTACCAGATCCGGATGGATGAGGAAAGCTGGGATTACCAGAGGTTTATCACTCATTTAAAATTCTTTGCCAAGAGGATGTTTGAGGGAAAGCAATGCGCCGGCTCAGAGGATGAATGGTTTCATCTGATCAAGGAAAAGTATCCCCAATCCTACAAATGTATTGTAAAGATAGCAGATTTTATTCACGATGTGTATCATTATGAATTGAACAGGGAAGAGATGCTTTACCTGATGATTCATATTGAAAAAATAACCAGACAATAATTCTAAAATAGAATACAGGCGTGTTACCTGACTGGCTTTCCGGGAGGGGCATGACCCTGACAATTCTCTGCTGTCCGCCAGAGGCTGTATTTTCAGCCCGGCGGAAGAAGGCAGGCTTTGTCAGGTTTTTGCAGCTGAAAGCTATGGCTATCAAAAAATAAAGAGGAGGTAGAAAAAATGGCATTCGATTATGCGAAAACAGCCGGACAAATCTTAGAAATGGTCGGCGGAAAGGCAAATGTGGAGGGTCTGACCCACTGCATCACAAGGCTGCGCTTTATGTTAAAGGACATGGGGCTTCCAAAGGATTCAGAGGTGGAGAAAATTCCCGGAGTTTTACGGGTCATCAAACAGGGAGGTCAGTACCAGGTGGTTATTGGCAATGAGGTCACTCATGTGTTTGCCGAGCTTCAAAAGCTGGGTGATTTCTCAGACGGAGGGAGGGCGGAAAACGGCGGTCCAAAGGAAAACCTGTTTTCCAGGCTCTGCGCTTTTGTGGCGGGCTGCATGACGCCCCTTCTTCCGGCCATGCTGGGATGCGGTATGATTAAGGTGATTCTGACCTTGCTCACCGCCTTCAATCTGGTGGACACCACGGGCAGCACCTATATCATCCTGAACACAGTGGGAGACGCTTTCTTTTATTTTATGCCGATCATGCTGGCATACACAACGGCTAAGAGGCTGAACAGCAACCCCTTTTTAGCAATGGTGATGGCCGCCGTACTGCTTCATCCCGATCTTGGGGCCTTGCTTTTACAGGGAAACACCTCTTATTTCGGGCTTCCCGTAACCTCGGCTTCGTATAGTTCTTCTGTCCTTCCGGTGCTTTTGATGGTCCCGTTTATGAGGTGGATTGAAAGGTTTGCGGATAAGATCTGCCCAGATATGGTGAAGGTGTTTTTAAAGCCTTTAATTGTCATATTTGTTTCTGTTCCCGTGGTTCTGGTAGTGATTGGCCCTATTGGAGCCATAGTGGGAAATTATCTGGCGGATGGAGTTAATTTCCTTTATAATAAGATTGACTGGCTAATCATTGCCGTGCTTTCCGCAATCATGCCTTTTATTGTTATGACCGGAATGCACTATGCTCTGATCCCCATCTGTACCATCAGTCTGGCCAGCTTTGGTTACGACGCGGTATTAATTACCACCATGTTCTGCTCCAATTTAGCTCAGGGCGGAGCTCCATGGCTGTAGCGTCAAGACCAAAGATAATATTGTAAAATCCACAGCATCAGCCGCTGGGATTTCTGCCATTGTGGCGGGCGTCACTGAGCCTGCCATGTATGGAATTACTTTAAAATACAAAACACCCATGATTGCGGCAGTCTGCGGTGCGGGAGCCTCCGGGCTTTATTCCGGAATCACCCATCTGGTGGGGTATACCATGGGAGGTTCCCCCTCCGCTCTGACGCTCATTCAGATGATCGGCGGAGAGGGATTGGCAAATCTTCTTAACGGCGTTATCGCCCTGGCTATATCCCTGGGCGTTTCTTTCCTGGTCAGCCTTGCGCTTTATAAACCCGACCCGGCAGAAGCGGGAGAGAAGGAAGCCGCCAGCGCAGAGGAGACAAAGACCCCGCCGCAGGAAATAAAGCCTTTGGTGGAGCGCATTGAAATCAAAAGCCCTTTAAACGGCGCTGTAATTTCTTTGAAGGAGGTATCGGACCCGGTATTTTCCGGCGGCGTTTTAGGAGAGGGAGCAGCGTTATTCCTTCTGACGGAAAGGTATATGCTCCTGCAGATGGAATGATCAGCGCGGTTATGGATTCCAAACATGCGGTGGGAATCACTGCAGATAACCAGGCCGAGATTTTAATTCATGTGGGCCTGGACACGGTAAATTTAAAAGGAGAAGGCTTTAATCTTCATTGTAAAATGGGCGACAGGGTGAAGGCGGGAGATCTGCTTCTGGAATTTGACCTAAGCTTATTAAAGGAAAAGGGCTATGATGTGATCACTCCTGTGCTGATTTCCAACCCCGCTGATTTTATCAGCATCAAGGCGGCGGAAACAAAAGAAATTGCAGCAGGAGAGGTATTGCTTACCATTGTATAAAAGAAAAGAAGGTGTGGTTATGAAGAAAAAATGGCTATTGCTCTTAATAGCGGGAGCTGTGCTGGCATCCGGCTGTAAGGGGGAAAACATGGGAAGAGGACAAGCGGTTATGACGCAGGAGACTGCGGCCGGGGAGAATCCGGTTCCGGAAGCGCCGGCTGCTGCGCCGGAGACATCAGTCCAGCCACAGGAGGCTGCAGAGGAAAAGAGAAAGGATACTGCTTTTGGTCCGGTTGAAGGGACTGAAAAGGGGAAGGCGCTGGTATGGTACGGCATTCCTTATGGAAAGGAACCTTCTGGCAGTCTCCGCTGGAAGGCACCATTGGATCCGGATGTCTGGACGGAAAGGCTTTCCGCCACGGATTTTAAGGAGCCTGCCCTTCAGCTTGAAAATGAAGCGGTTATCGGAACGGAGGATTGCTTAAACTTAGATGTTTACAGCAGGAAAGGGGCCAAAAAGCTTCCTGTTATGGTTTTTATCCATGGAGGCAACAATCAAACCGGAAATACCAGGGAATTAATAGGAACTGAAATGGCAGTGAAAAATGATATGGTTTTTGTATCAGTGAATTACCGTTTGGGACTTCTGGGCTTTAACTGTCTGCCCGCCCTTATGGAAGAGGAACATGCCACCGGCAACTTTGCCATGCTGGATATAGCAAAGGCTCTTGACTGGGTAAGGGAAAATATTGAGCAGTTTGGCGGCGATCCGGAAAACATAACGGTTTCGGGGTTCAGCGCGGGAGGGCGCGATGTGATGGCCATGCTCATAAGCCTCTGTTTAAAGGAAAATTCCAAAAAGCCGTGGTTTTCAGCGGCGGTATGACCGTGTCCGACCAGGAATTGAGCGCAAAAAAAATTGCAGCTGCCATTGCGCCTTTGGCCGTAGAGGATGGGAAAGCAGGGGATGAAACAGAGGCAGAGGAATGGCTTTTAGGAACAGGGAAGGAGGTGCGGGATTATTTATACAGCATTTCTTCAGAACGCTTAAGCGCCCTTATGGGAAACGCGGGAATACGGATGAGCGTGTTCCCCCACCTTTACGCCGATGGTGTTGTGATTCCAAAGGAAGGCTTTGAAACAGATGCGTATATAGATGTGCCTGTTCTGATGCTCACCGGAACTACAGAATTCAGCATGTTTGCCTATGGAGATAGTTATTATTCCGGAAGCGGCATGGAAGGTCTTTCAGAGGAGGAGCTCCTTGCCGCAAAAAATTTTGCCATAAAATATGGAAGCAGAATGTATGGATATTTTAACACAGAGGCTTCTGCTGAGAAGATGAGCTCTTCCTATGAATCCCCCATTTATTTATGCAGCGTTAATTATGGAGATTCCAGCTCCGCTATCCAATACCTGTTTACGGGTCTTTCCATGGTGTTTTTATACCCATGCTTTCCACAGAGAACAATTATGCCCCCATGCTGCCTGATACCTTTAACCAGCCTGGATATGTGGACATGGGGAATCTGTTTTTGCAGTACCTTAAAAACTTCCTTTGCACAGGAGATCCAAACGGCCAGGGCCTTGAAGCCTGGAGTCCATGGGACGAAAAAACGCATCTTACCATGGTGCTTGACGCCGCAGAGGGCAAAGCCCTGGCAGAATGTAAGTCTGTAAAAACGTCTTACGGTGTAATTATGGATGAAATGGACCAGGATGAAACCATATCCAAAGAAATAAAAGAAAAGGTAATCGCAAATGTGATGAACGGCAGATGGTTCAGCGGCCACCTGGATCAGCGCTATGAAAATAAAAGCCTTTGGGTGGATTAAAATATAGAAAGGAGATTGAAACAATGTCAGTATTAAAAGAAAACTTTTTATGGGGCGGCGCAGTGGCCGCCAACCAGTGCGAGGGAGCCTGGAATGTGGACGGAAAGGGGGTGTCCTGCGCTGATTTGTGTACAGGAGGTTCCCGCACAACCTCCAAGAGGATTACGAGAGCTGTGGAGGAGGGGACCTTTTATCCCAGCCATGAGGCCATTGATTTCTACCATCATTATAAAGAGGACATCGCCCTCTTTGCAGAAATGGGTTTTAAGTGCTTCCGGTTTTCTATTGCCTGGACCAGGATTTTCCCCACTGGAATGGAAGAGGAGCCAAATGAAGCCGGATTAAAATTCTATGATGATGTCATAGAGGAATGCTTAAAGCATGCTATTGAACCTTTGGTTACCATTTCCCATTATGAAATGCCCTTTGCCATGACGGAAAAATACAATGGCTGGGCTTCCAGAGAATGTGTGGAGCTTTTTGTGAAATACGCAAAGGTCTTATTTAAGCGGTATAAAGGAAAGGTGAAATACTGGCTGACCTTCAATGAAATCAACGCAGGCACCATGCCCATGGGAGGCTATTTGTCCCTGGGAATTTTAAATGAAGGTACCACGGATTTTATGAACCAGAAGGATATTCCGGCCCTGCGTTTTCAAGGGATTCACCATCAGTTTGTGGCAAGCGCCCTGCTGTCATGGCAGGACATGAGATTGACCCTGACTGCCAAATCGGCTGTATGATCTGCCATATCACCACCTATCCCCTCACCTGCAATCCCAATGATATATTGAAGGCTCAGCAGAAAGACCAGATCATGAACCAGTTCTGCGGGGATGTACAGGTTAGGGGAGAATATCCTCACTTTATGAAACGGTATTTTGAGGAAAATCAAATCACTGTTAACATGGAGCCAGGGGACGCAGAAATTTTAAAGCAGGGCTGCGTGGACTTCTATACCTTCAGCTACTACATGTCAAACTGCGAGAGCGCTGACAAAGACAAGATCCGGACAGGCGGCAATTTAACCGGAGGGGCCCAAAATCCATATCTGGAATCCAGCGACTGGGGCTGGCAGATTGACCCTAAGGGCTTACGGTACACCTTAAATGAGCTTTATGGCCGCTACCGCATCCCCTTAATGGTGGTGGAAAACGGTCTGGGCGCTTATGACAAGATTGAAGAGGACGGAAAAATCCATGATGAGTACCGCATTGATTATTTGAAAAAGCATATTGAGCAGATGAAGGAAGCGGTCAGGGATGGCGTGGACTTGATGGGTTATACTCCATGGGGCTGCATTGACTTAGTCAGCGCTTCCACAGGAGAGATGGCAAAGCGGTACGGCTTCATCTATGTGGAAAAATACGACGACGGAACAGGGGATTTATCCAGGAGAAAAAAGGATTCCTTTGACTGGTATAAGAAGGTGATTGAAAGCAATGGGGAAGAATTGTAATGGCTGGCCATGCTTAATGGATTAGTACGTAATAACCGGCTCCTGATTCTTGTACCGTTCAATGGCCCGGTCCAGTTTATCCAGCATCTTCTCCCTTTCGCCGGGCAGGGTTCCCCGGACCGGAACTCAATGCGGTCGTGGAATCCGTCGTATACCAGGGGCTCCGGGGTGGTCAGAAGTTCCAGAAGCAGCCGTTCCTCCTGCAGGTTTTCCAGCTCCGTGGCAGGAACAAAGGTTTTGGCCTGGGCCTCGCGGTACAGAGGGGCGCTGTGAGACAGGAACAATGAGAAGTTTATGACACGCCGGGGCCTGGTGCGGTTGAAGAATTCTGCGGTGGCATATGCATTTTCCCTTCCCCTTCCGTGCCCTGCAATTCCGGTCATGATATGGGCGTCATAAATAAATCCCGCATTTTGAATCCGGTCAATCTGGCGGTATGCCTGGTCCAGGTTATGGTCCTTTTCCATACGGACAAGGACATCGTCCAGGCCGCTTTCAATGCCCAAATACAGATGGCGTATACCGGCAGCCCGGAGGGCCTGCAGCTCCTCTTGGGATTTGGCCCGGATATTGGTGACAGTGGCATCCATGTTGATGGCGCAGCAATCCGGAAAATACCGGTGGATCAGGTCTGTTATCTTAAGAAGACGGCCTGTGTCCAGTCCAAAGGCATTGCCGTCACCGAAAAAGACGTGCTTTGGATTCCCTCCCAGATTACGGACCCGTTCCAGCTCCGCCTCTATCTGCTCCATGGGAAGCTCCCTGTATTTCAGGTGTCGGAACAGAGTGCAGAATTTACACCGGTTGTAGGAACAGCCAACGGCAACCGGAAGCATATAGGATGAGCGTTCCATGGGACCGCGGCAGATTTGTCCTTCATAATTCATAGAAATCCCTCCTGAATATCATAAAAGTATCACTGGCTTTATCTGCTTTTATTTTACCACGCCGGAGGCCGGTTGACAATCCAAACGTTGCAGAAGTATGCATATTCCTGACGTATGTACGCCTGGAACGGACACAAACAGGGGCCTTCAATTCCCCAAAAACCAGTGAAAAAAACATATTGATTTATAGAATGATATCTAGTATATTATAAGTTGTATGCAGGACCGAAAGGAGAGTCATTATGATTAAAGTAGCGGTAGACGCTATGGGCGGAGATTATGCGCCGGGCGAGATGGTAGCCGGAGCAGTGGAGGCTGTGAACGCAAAACCTGGCATCCAGGTATTTCTTGTGGGGCAGGAGCAGGCAGTTGTTTCAGAACTGTCAAAGCACACCTATAACAAGGACCAGATTCAGGTGGTGAACGCCACAGAAGTAATTGCCACTGAGGAGCCGCCGGTAAACGCTATCCGTAAGAAGAAGGACTCTTCCATTGTGGTGGGCTTAAACCTTGTAAAACAGGGAGAAGCCGATGCCTTTGTATCTGCCGGAAGTTCCGGGGCAATCCTGGTAGGCGGACAGGTGATAGTGGGACGCAATAAGGGTGTGGAGCGTCCGCCGCTGGCACCGCTTATCCTACGGAGAAAGGCGTATCACTTTGATTGACTGTGGAGCCAATGTGGATGCCAGAGCGTCTCACCTGGCGCAGTTTGCCCAGATGGGTTCCATCTATATGGAGCATGTGATGGGAATTAAGAACCCGCGGGTAGCCATTGTCAATATCGGTGCGGAGGAAGAAAAAGGCAATGCGCTGGTGAAGGAGACATTTCCCCTGTTAAAGGAATGTAAGGGGATTAACTTCATCGGAAGCATTGAAGCCAGGGAAATTCCCCATGGCGGAGCGGATGTCATTGTCTGTGAGGCATTTGTGGGCAATGTAATCCTGAAGCTGTATGAAGGGGTTGGGGCCACCTTAATCAGCATGGTGAAGGGCGGTATGATGTCTACCCTGCGCAGTAAGATTGGCGCCCTTTTGGTAAAGCCGGCTCTCAGGGAAACACTTAAATCCTTTGACGGCAGCCAGTACGGCGGAGCCCCCCTGCTGGGTCTGAAAGGCCTTGTAGTCAAGACCCACGGCAATTCAAAGCGCACGGAGGTGCGTAATTCCATTATTCAATGTGTGACGTTTAAGGAACAGGATATCAATGGTAAAATCCGTCAGTGCCTGGACGTCCAAAACGAAAAATAAGTCCGAGGGACGAAGTTAAAAATCAAGATTTAAGAAAGAGGAGCTAAGAGATGGAATTTGAGAAATTACAGGGTATTATCGCAGAAGTGTTGAACATTGAACCGGAGGAAGTGACAATGGCAGCTACATTCGTAGATGACCTGGGTGCGGATTCACTGGACATTTTCCAGATTATCATGGGAATTGAAGAGGAATTCGACATTGAGATTCCAAATGAGGCTGCAGAACAGATTGTGACAGTAGGCGATGCAGTAGAGCAGATTAAGAACGCTTTAAACTAACGGACAGGCACAGGGGCTGTAAGCACAGCCCTTTTTGTGCGTTTGGGAGCATGTTTTAAGACCTGCCCCACGGGTATTTGAAGAAGGAAGGATCATTATGAACAGTCATTTAAAAGAACTGGAAGAGAGGATTTCATACGAGTTTAAAAACAAGAACCTGTTTACCCAGGCCCTGACCCACAGCTCCTATGCCAACGAGCACCGTCTGGACCACAGCAGATGCAATGAGCGTCTGGAGTTTTTGGGGGATGCTGTCCTGGAAATCGTGACCAGCGAATTCCTCTACCGCAAGTATGAAACGCTGCCGGAGGGAGATTTGACGAAAATCAGGGCCAGCATTGTGTGCGAACCCACCCTGGCTTACTGCGCAGGGGACATTGAGCTGGGCCAATATCTGTACCTGGGCAAGGGCGAGGATGCCACTGGCGGGCGGAACCGCAATTCCGTGGTGTCAGATGCCATGGAGCCCTGATTGGCGCAATCTATCTGGACGGTGGTTTTGCTAATGCAAAAGAGTTCATTCATCGTTTTATCTTAAACGACATTGAACACAAGCAGCTCTTTTATGATAGCAAGACTATCTTACAGGAGATGGTGCAGAGCCGCCAGGAGGCGCCCCTGTCCTATGAGATCATCCGTGAGGAAGGTCCGGACCACAATAAATCCTTTGAGTCTGCGCCAAAATAGGGGATGAGGAGGTCGGCCGGGGCGCGGGACGTACCAAGAAGGCAGCAGAACAGTTGGCTGCCTATAACGCATCCTGAAGCTTAAGGCACAGGAAGCCGCAGCAGAAGAATAAGCAGGTGGACTATGTATTAAAAAGTATTGAGATTCAGGGGTTTAAATCCTTTGCCAATAAGCTGGTATTTGAATTCCATAACGGCATCACCGGCATCGTGGGTCCCAATGGCAGCGGCAAGAGCAATGTAGCCGACGCCGTGCGCTGGTACTGGGTGAGCAGCGCATCAAGCAGCTGCGCGGCGCCAGCATGCAGGATGTCATCTTTGCGGGAACCGAGATGAGAAAGCCCCAGGGATTTGCCTACGTGGCTATCACCCTGGACAACAGCGACCATCAGCTGGCCATTGACTATGACCAGGTGACGGTATCCCGCCGTCTCTACCGTTCCGGTGAGAGTGAGTATATGATAAACGGCAGTGCCTGCAGACTTAAGGATATCAACGAGCTGTTCTATGATACGGGTATCGGCAAAGAGGGATACTCCATTATCGGACAGGGACAGATTGACAGAATACTAAGCGGTAAGCCGGAAGAACGCCGGGAGCTTTTTGATGAAGCTGCCGGTATCGTTAAATTTAAGCGCCGCAAGGCAATTGCCCAGAAGAAGCTGGAGGACGAGCAGGCCAACCTGGTCCGCGTAAGCGATATCCTCTCCGAGCTGGAGAAGCAGGTGGGCCCCCTGGAGCGTCAGTCCAGGGCGGCCAGGGAATATCTTCAGTTAAAGGACAGCCTTAAGATATGCGATGCCAACCTGTTTCTCATGGAGACAGAGGGAACGGGGAAGCAGCTGGAGGAAGTGGAGAAGCGCCAGCAGATCCTCTCCGGCGATATGGAAGACACGGGCAGGGAATCTGAGCGCCTGAAGGCCGGATATGAGGAGCTGGAGCAGTCCCTGGCAGATCTGGAGCGCCGCATGGCAGCTGACCGGGACGAGCTGAGCCAGGGCACGGTGCTGAAGGGAAATCTGGAGGGCCAGATCAATGTCCTGAAGGAACAGATACATACGGAGGAGATGAACCAGGAGCATCTGGAGCACAGGCGGGATGTGATTAAAGAGGAGCTGGCCGCCAAGAATCAGCAGCTGGACTCCTATAGAGAAGAACTAAAGGCCATGGGCGGCCAGGTGAGGGATGCCCTAAAGCGCCAGGAGGAAGCCGGAGCCCGCCTGGAGGGACAGGATGAGGCCATCCGCCGTCTGGAGGAAGCCATTGAGGGGGCAAAGGGGAGCATCATACAGGCCCTTAACGAGAGAGCCTCCCTGACGGCCAGACAGCAGCGCTATGAGACCATGCTGGAGCAGGTGAATTTACGGCGCAGCGAGGTATCGCAGAAGCTTCTCAGATTCAAGAGCGACGAGTCGGTGCAGGATGAGCACATCGGCAGGGAACGGGCTTTGTTAGACCAGCTGAATGAGGAGCTGGAGCAGAAGCAGTTCGCGGCTCAGGAGACTGAGGACGCCCTTCTTAAGGCGGAGCAGGAATCCCGCCGCCTGAACCGGAATTTAAACGACACCCAGCAGGAATACCATATGGCCTACACCAAGCTGGAGTCCCTTAAGAACCTGGCGGAACGCTATGACGGCTACGGCAACAGCATCCGCAGGGTCATGGAGGTGCGTGACCGGGTACACGGCATTCATGGGGTGGTGGCTGATATCATCACCACCAGCCAGAAGTATGAGACAGCCATCGAGACTGCCCTGGGCGGAAGCATCCAGAACATTGTAACGGATTCAGAGGCAACGGCCAAACAGCTGATTGAGTATCTGAAAAAGAATAAATACGGCAGGGCCACCTTCCTTCCGCTGACCAGCATTAACGCAAACAGGTATTTTTCCCAGCCCGCGGCCCTGAAGGAAAAGGGAGTTCTGGGGCTGGCCAGCGATCTGGTCCAGGTGGATTCCCGGTATGAGGCCTGGCCAGGTACCTGTTAGGCCGTGTGGTAGTGGCTGACACCATCGACAACGCCATTGCGCTGGCCAGAAAGTATAAGTACAGTCTGCGCATCGTCACCCTGGAGGGCGAGCTCTTAAGTGCCGGCGGTTCCATGACGGGCGGCGCCTTTAAGAATTCCAGCAACCTGCTGGGACGGCGCAGGGAGATTGATGAGTTAGAGAACACCTGCAGCAAGGCGCTGGTACAGGTGGAGAAGATTCAAAAGGAACTGAACCTGGAAGAATCCCTGGCCCGGGAGAAAAAGGGGGAACTGGAGAAGCAGCGCGCCGACATCCAGTCCATGGCCATCCGGGAGAATACCATCCGCATGAACATATCCCAGCTGGAGGATAAAAAGGCGGAGATTGCGGAGTCATCCACGGACCTGGTGCGCGAGCACGGACAGCTGGAGGAGCAGGTAAAGGAAATCAACGAGAGCCGTTCGGCCCTCACCCAGGACTCCAGGGAACTGGAGCAGGTGAGTACCCAGGCCAACCAGGAGATAGAGGACAAGACGGTTCTCCTGGAGAACTCCAGGAAAGAGCGGGAGACCTGTGCTGCGGATCTGTCGGCCCTTCAGATGGAGGCAGCCAACCTGCGCCAGAAACAGGACTTTATCCGTGAAAACTCAGACCGTGTGTCCGGAGAAATAAAGAAGCTTACAGAGGAGTTTGACTCGCTGGCCGAAGGCACGGAAAATTCCGGGCAGGTGATTGAGGCAAGCGCCAGGAGATTGCGCATCTGGGAGAACTGATTCAGAATGCCATGGTGCACATGAAGGAACTGGAACAGGTGATGGCGGGCCATGAGGCTGAAAAGGAGGAGATGTCCTTAAGGCAGAAGGCGTTTCTGGCAAAGCGGGAGGAATTGACCGCCCGCCTGGCAGAGCTGGACAAGGACATGTTCCGCGTCCAGGCCCAGAAGGAAAAGCTGGAGGAAAAGCTGGAGGCTTCCACCGCCTATATGTGGTCGGAATATGAGATGACCTACTCCACGGCACTGGAGCTTAAAAGGGAGGAATACCAGTCTGTCCCTGAGGTAAAGAAGCTTATAGATGAATTGAAATCCAGAATAAAGGGATTGGGCAACATCAATGTCAACGCCATTGAGGATTATAAAGAGGTATCGGAGCGCTACGAGTTTATGCGGGCCCAGCACGAGGACCTGGTCACTGCCCAGGCCGAGCTGGAGAAAATCATTGAGGAACTGGATACCGGGATGCGGCGTCAGTTTGAAGAGAAGTTTGGTGAAATACGGGCTGAATTCGACAAGGTCTTTAAGGAATTGTTCGGAGGCGGACGGGGCACACTGGAACTGATGGAGGACGAGGACATCCTGGAGGCAGGCATACAGATCATAGCCCAGCCCCCCGGCAAGAAGCTGCAGAACATGATGCAGCTCTCAGGCGGTGAAAAGGCCCTCACAGCCATTTCCCTGCTGTTTGCCATCCAGAACTTAAAGCCCTCTCCGTTCTGTCTTCTGGATGAGATTGAGGCGGCCCTGGATGATTCCAATGTGGACCGTTTCGCGGGATACCTCCACAAGCTGACCAGGAATACCCAGTTCATCGTCATCACCCACAGGAGAGGCACCATGGTCTCAGCGGACCGCCTCTACGGCATCACCATGCAGGAGAAGGGCGTGTCCACGCTGGTCAGCGTGAACCTCATTGCAGATGACCTGGATAAATAGTGCAAGTTGTGATATGATGTTTCATATATATATTTATTGTATATAAGACCTAATATGTAAGACACAAAAAGGAGAATGATTTATGGCAGAGGGAAGGAAGGGCTTTTTCGGGCGCCTGGTAGAGGCCTGGCCAAGACCCGCAGCAATATCGTGTCAGGGATAGACTCCATTTTCAGTGGTTTTTCCGCCATTGATGATGATTCTATGAGGAGATAGAGGAGACCCTTATCATGGGCGATTTGGGAATCCAGACCACCATGTCCATCGTGGAGGATTTGCGCAAGAAGGTGAAGGAGCAGCACATCCGGGAGCCGGAGGAGTGCAAGGAGCTTTTGATCAACAGCATCAAGGAGCAGATGGACCTGGGCGAAAACGCATACGAATTTGAGCACAGGAAGTCCGTGGTTCTGGTCATCGGTGTCAACGGAGTGGGCAAGACCACATCCGTGGGCAAGCTGGCCGGACAGCTTAAGGACGACGGACGCAGGGTCATACTGGCGGCGGCGGATACCTTCCGGGCGGCTGCCATTGAGCAGCTGACCGAATGGGCCTCACGGGCCGGAGTGGAGCTTATAGCGCAGCAGGAGGGTCTGACCCGGCGGCTGTTATCTATGACGCGGTGGCGGCAGCCAAGTCCAGGAAGGCGGACGTGCTTATCTGTGATACGGCCGGAAGGCTTCACAATAAGAAGAATCTGATGGAAGAGCTTAAGAAAATCAACCGGATCATTGACAAGGAATATCCGGATGCCTACAGGGAGACTCTGGTGGTGTTAGACGGCACCACGGGACAGAATGCCCTGGCCCAGGCCCGCCAATTTATGGAGGTGGCCGACATCACAGGCATTATCCTGACTAAACTGGACGGCACAGCCAAAGGCGGCATTGCCGTGGCCATTCAGTCCGAGCTGGGAATTCCTGTAAAATACATTGGAATCGGGGAGAGGATAGACGACCTGCAGAAATTCAATGCGGATGATTTTGTCAATGCCCTGTTCCATGTGCAGAAATAACCGAACGTGGATTGAAACAATACATTGACGTGCTATAGTATAGAATAAAAGCAAGGGAAAGAAGGACAAAGATATGGAAGAACTGACATTGGAAAAATTTGAGGAGGCCTCCGAGCTTGTGAAGGATGTGACCACAGAGACAAAACTGGTATACAGTGAGTATTTCTCTGCCCGGACAGGAAACAAGGTATTTTTCAAGCCGGAGAACATGCAGTACACGGGAGCCTATAAGGTGAGGGGCGCCTACTATAAGATACACACCCTGACCGAGGAGGAAAAGTCCAAGGGTCTGATTACAGCGTCGGCCGCAACCATGCCCAGGGTGTGGCCTACGCGGCCAAGCTGGCCGGTGTGAAGGCCACAGTGGTCATGCCCACCACCA
>ENA-OQCK01000802-OQCK01000802.1-human-gut-metagenome-genome-assembly--contig:-NODE-802-length-14537-cov-2.536155_pt1 | contig 14537 bp, 29 predicted proteins | sample MGYA00242498_ERZ504578 | MGnify/ENA primary metagenome ERZ504578 (study PRJEB26092, sample SAMD00036229) | human gut metagenome | host: Homo sapiens | study: EMG produced TPA metagenomics assembly of... | reverse complement strand
TAAGAGGACTTGCGGAGAATGATGATGACAATATTAGAAGAGATGAAGGTACGCCGCCTGTTCTGCGACGGCGGAATGGGAAGCCTGCTCCAGGCCCAGGGCCTGAAACCGGGAGAGCTTCCGGAAACGTGGAACCTGACCCGCCGGGATGTGCTTATATCCATACACCGGTCCTATCTGGAGGCCGGCGCAGACATCATGACCACCAATACATTTGGCGCCAACAGGCTTAAATTTAAAGATGATTTGGAGTCCATCGTGACAGCGCAGTGGAAAATGCCAGAACCGCGGTCAGGGAAGCAGGACACGGATACGTGGCCCTGGATCTGGGACCTACGGGGCGCCTGTTAAAACCTTTGGGGGATTTGGATTTCGAGGATGCGGTGAAGCTTTATAAAGAGGTGGTATCCATTGGCGCCAGGGCGGGAGCGGACCTGGTTCTTATAGAGACCATGAGCGACAGCTATGAGCTGAAGGCCGCGGTGCTGGCTGCCAGGGAGGCGGGATTCAGGCCGGATACAGGGGAACGCCTGCCTGTGTTCGCAACCGTTATATTTGATGAAAAGGGAAAGCTTCTGACCGGCGGAAACGTGGAGTCCACCGTGGCCCTGTTAGAGGGACTGAGGGTGGATGCCCTGGGAATCAACTGCGGTCTGGGACCTGTGCAGATGAAGGGTATCCTGGAGGAAATTCTGAGGGTGTCCTCCCTTCCCGTGCTGGTAAACCCCAATGCAGGCCTTCCCAGAAGCGAGAACGGGAAGACGGTGTACGACATAGACGCTGAGGGCTTTGCCCTTGTCATGGAGGAAATCGCGGCCATGGCGCTGTGGTGGTGGAGGGTGCTGCGGCACCACCCCGGAGCATATACGCCTGATGACACAGCGGTGTAAGGACATGCCCGTGGTGTGGCCCGAGAAAAAACACCGTACTGTGGTGTCCTCCTATGCAAAGGCAGTGACTGTTGGCGGTAAGACAATCATCATCGGGGAGCGCATAAACCCCACCGGCAAGTCCAAATTCAAGCAGGCCCTGCGGGACCACAATCTGGAATATATCCTGAAAGAGGGCGTCAGCAGCAGGACAACGGAGCGGATGTGCTGGATGTGAACGTGGGACTACCTGAAATCCACGAGCCATCCATGATGGAGGAGGCTGTAAGGGAGCTTCAGGCCATCATCGACCTGCCCCTTCAAATCGACACCTCGGACATGGAAGCCATGGAACGGGCCATGCGCATCTACAACGGGAAACCGCTGATTAACTCTGTCAACGGCAAGGAAGAGTCCATGACCCGCGTCTTTCCGCTGATGGCAAAATACGGCGGGGTGGCAGTGGGACTCTGTCTGGACGAGTCCGGTATTCCTGATACGGCAGAGGGACGTCTGGCCGTGGGAAGGAAAATTATAGACCGGGCAGCGGAGTACGGAATCGGACCGGAGGATATCATTCTGGACGGACTCTGCATGACGGTCAGTTCCGACAGCAAAGGGGCCCTTACCACCCTGGAGACCCTGCGGCGCATCCGGGATGAGCTGGGAGTGGGAACCGTGCTGGGGGTATCCAACATATCCTTCGGACTGCCCCAGAGGGAAATCATCAATGCCGCGTTCTTTACCATGGCAATGGAATGCGGCTGGGAGCCGCCATCATAAACCCCAACTCCGAGGCCATGATGCGTGCTTACTACAGCTTTAACGCGCTTATGGACTGGATCCCAGTGCGGCCAGTATATCAGTGTGTACAGCGGCCAGAGCGCGGGCCTGGGCCAGACCATCGGAAGGGGCGGCAGCCAGGACGGGACAAAGGCAGACCATCAATCCGGGTCAGGAGAGGCCGGGGCAAGCCAGGGGCCGGCCCTGTCAGCAGCCATTGAGAGAGGCCTTAAGGAAGCAGCCCACAACGCGGTGAGCGCACTGTTAAAGGAGCGGGAACCGTTAGATATCATCAACAGTGAGATGATACCGGCCCTGGACCGTGTGGGAAAAGGATTTGAGAAGGGCACCGTGTTCCTGCCCCAGCTTCTTATGAGCGCGGAGGCTGCCAAGGCTGCGTTTGAGGTTATCAAGGCAGCTATGGATGGAAGCGGACAGACCCAGGAAAAGAAAGGGACCATCATCCTGGCGACGGTGAAAGGTGACATCCATGATATCGGCAAGAACATCGTGAAGGTTCTGCTGGAAAATTACAGTTATGAGGTCATCGACCTGGGAAGGGACGTGCCTCCGGAGGCCATTGTAAAGGAGGCCGTGGAGCGCCAGGTTGCCCTGGTGGGCCTGAGCGCCCTCATGACCACCACCGTGCCCAGCATGGAGGAAACCATCCGCCAGTTAAGAGCCGCGTCCGCCACCGTGAAGGTGATGGTGGGAGGCGCTGTGCTGACGGAGGATTATGCCAGGACCATAGGCGCTGACGCCTATTGCAGAGATGCCATGGCATCTGTAAATTATGCGGAGCAGATCTTTGGCGCTTAGAGCGCGGGAAGCTCCTCTGTTTTCACGGACTTACACGGGAATCCCCATCCACCTGAGGAACCATCTGCCCCAGCTGTTTCAGAAAGGACAGTGGACAGCACTGAGACCAGTGCTTCGGGAAGGGAATAGATGGGGCCGGCGGCATTGGGGAAATATTACCAAAGAACATGAAAAAAACCGCAAAAAAGACAAAAACCGTAGTTTTTCCAATAACTCCCAGACACAGAGCGCCTAAAATGTGATAATATAGTTTTGTAACAAAAAAGAAACAGATTTGTAACATCTGTAATAAAGAAAGCGAGGACATACTATGTTATCAGTTTCATCTATGGCACTTGCTGCAATGCTGGGCTCTGCATGCGGCACCAATATGGCAAATATAAATGACTGCAATGCAGCGCTTTACAATACGGGAAATTGTCCCCAGGCAGTACAGTACCAGAAGGGCGGCCAGGACTGAATTCCATGCTGTCACAGATGGGTGTCAGCATGATGCCGGGAAATTCCCAGTGCGGCATTAATTAAGCGTATTATTACATAATCATATTCCTCAAAAAATAAATCCCGGAGAAAGGTGTGCCAGCCTGTCCTCCGGGATTATTTTCATGTCCGGGGCAATAATAAGCCGTATCCGGTCATAAATATATACAGAAAATTAATTCACTTTTCCTGCTGCATGGGGTAGAATATCGTTACTGCTGTCCCGGAAGGGACGCGTGTGCAGTAAGGCTACAGAAGGTGAAAGGGAGTATATCCAATGAATCGGGACAATATGAATATCATATTAAAAGGAATGTGGATTGGGGGAACCATGACGGTTCCCGGAGTAAGCGGAGGTTCCATGGCCATGATTATGGGGGTCTATGACAGGCTTATTTCATCCATCAGCTCTTTTTTTAAGGAACCTGCAGAAAGCATGGCCTTCCTGCTCAAATTCGTCCTGGGAGCAGGAATCGGAATGGTGCTGTTTTCGCGCTTCATCAGCTATCTGTTCACCACCAGGCCGATGTGCCTCTCCGGTTTTTCTTCCTGGGAGCAGTGGCCGGAGGTGTTCCCATGATATACAGGGAAGCAGGCGTGAAAAAGCTGGACCTGGGGGCGGTTGCTACTGTTATAGGCATCCTGGGGGTGGTGCTCCTGGCCCTGATTCCCCCGGGGATTTTTACACCGGACGGAAGTTTCGGGCCCGGCGCCTGGTCCTTCAGCTGGCAGGGGGATTCATCATAGCGGTAGGGCTTGTCCTGCCCGGAATCAGCGTGTCACAGATGCTCTACATGCTGGGAATCTATGAGACCGTCATAGGAAATATCAGCTCCCTGAACATCCTTCCCCTGATACCGCTGGGAGCCGGCGTGCTGGGCGGCATTTTCCTGACCACAAAGGTGCTGGAGCGGCTGATGTCCCGTCATCCCCAGCCCACCTATCTGATTATCCTGGGATTCATGTTCGGTTCCCTGCCTGAACTTTTTCCCGGCATTCCCGCGGGCGTGGACCTGGCGGCAAGTCTTGCGGCCGGGGCTGCCGGTTTCGGAGCCTTGTATGTGATGTCCATGAAAGAACAGAAGGCTTAATGCGAGCGTGTCAGAGAGTGATTTTTTGACGCAAGCTAAACGGTCCTTTCATCTCCCCAGAAAACCAGGCAGACGGTGCCGGGACCGGTATGGGAACCAATGACAGTGCCGATATCCACGATGAAAACCTTTCCGTTTAATTGGGGGAAGGTTTCCTCCACCAGGCCGGCCACTGCACCGGCATCCTCGGGACAGGAAGATTGGGACAGGAAGCATTTGCCGTTATAGGCAGTGCCCTGTTGTGCGTGTTCCTTCATCCGCTCCACCATCTCGCGGATCACGCGCTTCTTGCCCCGGTACTTGTCACGGGGAATCAGCTTGCCCTCCACATTCACATTCATCAGGGGACATATGTTGAGCATATTGCCAAAGAAGGCAGCCGAGGCAGAGATGCGTCCGCCCCGTCTTAAATGGGTCAAATCAGAGGTGAAGAACCAATGATGGACTCTTTTTTATTCTCCTCAATCCAGGATACAAGTTCTTCGTAATCCGCACCTGCCTGCATCTTCTCCCAGGCCGTGTCCACCAGAAGTCCGTAGCCGGCGGAGCGCAGCAGGAGTCAATGACGGCAATCCGCCGCTCCGGATAACGCTCCAGCATCTCATCCCTGGCAATGACCGCCGAATTATAGGTGCCGGATATGCCGGAGGAGAGAGTCATATGGATGATATCCTTTCCTTCTTTTAATATGGGCTCAAACATGGCCTCGTATTGTTCCGGGTTCACCTGGGACGTGGTGGGCATGGCTCCCTGCCTGATGTTCTCGTAAAAATTCTCAATGGAAATGGACTTTCCCAGGTCGTCGTCATATTCCATGCCGTTCATACGGAAATGAAAGCAGGAGTAGGGGATGCCTCTCTCCGTCAGATAGGACGCCGGCAGATCGGCTGTGGAACAGCAGGTAATCATATAGGAATTCGTCATGGTTTGCTCCTTCTAATGTGGGAAAATTTAGCTGTCTTGTGTTGAAAAAAGTATAGCATGCCAGGGGTGCGGTGTCAAATGCAGTGGAAAAACAGAAGGAACTGTGCTATGATGTAGGTTGTGTCAAGACAGATTTACGTATATCCATGGAAAGGAATGGTAACCATAATGTATAAATGCTGTATATTCGACCTGGACGGGACCCTTGTAAATTCTATCTATGCCATCCAGAAGTCTGTGAATGATACCCTGAGTTATTGGAACATGCGTGAAATCAGTGTGGAGGAGAGCCGGCTCTATGTGGGAGACGGTTATAAGAAGCTGCTGGAGCGGTCCCTTATCGCCTGCGGGGATAAGGAGCTGGCCCATTATGATGAGGCCGTGGATCGGTATCAGGATATATTCCGGAAATGCTGCATGTACCGTGTGGAGGCATACGAGGGTATCAGGGAGCTTTTGGAGTTCTTAAAGTCACAGGGCATTTTGATTGCCGTGCTGTCCAACAAGCCACATCACAGGACCTGGACAATGTGGAGGGCGTGTTTGGAAAAGGCTATTTTAATCTGGTCTACGGCGAGAGGGAGGATAAGGGAATCAGGAAAAAGCCCTGCCCTGACGGCGTATGGGCCATAGCGGAGGAACTGGGACTTTCAAAGAGTGAAATCCTCTATCTGGGGGACACCAACACGGACATGGAGACTGGGGACAATGCAAAGGTGGATACAGTGGGCGTGACCTGGGGATTTCGGACCAGGGAAGAGCTTATGGCCTTTCATCCGGCGCTTATTGCGGACCATCCGTCCCGGGTTGTTCAGTATATAAAGGATGTGAATGGAATTGAGTGATAGAATGCCCGTGGGATACAGGGGGATTACGTGGCTCATGGCACTGCTTGGCGCCGTGGTCATGGTTATAAGTATATGGGGATGCGCTGCCGGACAGAGACCGCCTGAATCAGAAAACACACCTGTCCTCAGCCAGGAGGGCAAGGATGAACGCCTCCTCGTGGTGACCACCATCTTTCCCTACTATGATTTTGTGCGTCAGATTGCGGGGGATAAGGTGAAGCTTAAGCTGGTGGTGCCCGCGGGTATGGACAGCCATTCCTTTGAACCTACGCCCGCAGATATGATCGCCATGCAGGAGGCCGATGTGCTGATTTGCAACGGCGGCGAGATGGAGCAGTGGGTGAAGAAGGTGCTGGGCTCCCTGGACACCAGCCACATGAAGGTTTTGACCATGATGGATTATGTGGATGTGGTGGAGGAAGAGCATGTGGAAGGCATGGAGGAGAACGAACACCACCATGAGGACGTCTATGAGGAGGATGGTCATGAGAAGGATGACCATGAGGAGGAAGACGGCCATGAGATGCACATTGAATACGATGAGCATATATGGACCTCGCCGGTCAACGCGCAGGCCATCGTAAAAATCATAAGCCGGACCTGGCGGAGGCGGCCCCTGGGGAGCAAAGCCGCTTTGAGGCCAATACCCAGGCGTATTTGCAGGAGCTTGAGGACTTGGACAGCCAGTTCAGACAGGTGGCAGACCAGGGACGCCTCCACATGATTGTGGTGGCGGACAAGTTTCCTTTCCGCTATTTCGCGGATGAGTACGGCCTTTCCTACCGCGCTGCCTTTTCCGGGTGCAGCGGGGACACGGAGCCCAGCGCCAGTACCATTGCCTATCTGATAGACAAGGTAAAAGAGGACCGGATTCCGGCCGTCTATTACCTGGAACTTTCCAGCCACAGGACAGCGGAAATCATTCAGGAGGAAACAGGGGCAGCGCCCCTTCTTCTCCATTCCTGCCACAACGTGACCAGGAAGCAGTTCGACGAGGGCGTCACCTATCTCCAGCTCATGAGACAGAATGTGGAGAACCTGCGGTATGGGCTGGAATAACCTGAGCCGGAACAACCAATGTAAAAGAGGTATAATATGTCACCATTAATTCAATGCCAGCATGTGGATTTCGGATATGATAACCAGGATGCTGTAATCGACGTAAATATGGAAGTGGACCCGGGGGATTATCTGTGTATCGTGGGTGAGAACGGCTCCGGCAAGAGTACTCTGATGAAGGGCTTTTGGGCTTAATCAAGCCTGCCGGCGGGAAGCTTGTAACGGCGGAGGAGCTAAAGAGGACCGGTATCGGTTATCTGCCCAGCAGACTGCCGCTCAGAAGGATTTTCCCGCCACTGTCTCAGAGGTGGTATTAAGCGGCTGCCTAAACCGCAGGGGAATGCTTCCGTTTTATTCTAAGAAAGAAAAAGAGATTGCGGACAGGAACATGGAGAAGCTGGGTATTACGCCCCTCAGAAAGCAGTGCTACCGGGAGCTGTCCGGCGGGCAGCAGCAGCGGGTGCTCATAGCCAGGGCCTGTGCGCCACCAGCTCCCTGCTGATATTGGACGAGCCATCACGGGGTTAGATCCCACGCTATTCAGGAGTTTTACGCCATGATCCGGAGACTGAACCGGGAGGATAAGGTGCCATCCTTATGGTGTCCCATGACCTGAGAAACGCGGTGGAGGAGGCAAATAAAATACTTCACCTGCAAAAAAGGGTCCTGTTTTACGGACCAGCCCATGACTATATGAACAGCCAGGCAGCCGGTCATTTTTTCCATGAGAAGGAGCAGGGCAGATGCAAGCCCACAGCCGGATGCCACGCGGTGAAGCTGCATATGCACAAGGAGGAAAAATCATGAATCTGATACGTGAAATGCTTTCCTATCCGTTTCTGGTGAGGGCTCTTGCGGGCGGCATGATGGTATCCCTGTGCGCCTCTCTGCTGGGGGTGAGCCTGGTGCTCAGGCGGTACAGTATGATTGGGGACGGATTGTCCCATGTATCCTTTGGAGCCCTGTCCATTGCCCTGGCCATGGCTGGTCCCCTCTCAGGATATCCATTCCCGTGGTGGTGCTGGCCGCCTTTTTTCTGCTCCGGATTACGGAGAACAGCCGGATTAAAAGCGATGCAGCCATTGCCCTTATATCAGCCAGCGCCCTGGCGTTAGGCATCATTGTTACCTCACTGACAACGGGCATGACCACGGACGTGAGCAGCTATATGTTCGGGAGCATCCTGGCCATGAGCAGGGAGGATGTATGGCTCAGCGTGGTGCTGTCCCTGGTAGTGCTGGGGTTGTTTGTGATATGCTACAACCGCATATTTGCGGTGACCTTTGACGAGAATTTTGCCAAGGCAACAGGGGTCAATGTGGGCCGCTACAATATCATCATAGCCGTTCTCACGGCAGTAACTATTGTACTGGGAATGAGGATGATGGGGCTATGCTCATCTCCAGCCTCGTGATATTTCCCTGCCTTTCCTCCATGCGGGTATTCAAAAGCTTCGGAGGCGTCATGGTGTCTTCAGGTATCCTGTCCCTGGCCTGCTTTTTCGCGGGCATGGTGGCATCCTACCAGTTTTCCATACCGGCCGGGGCCAGCGTGGTGGTGGTGAACCTGTGCGCCTTCCTGCTGTTTATGGCGTGGCAGTCACTGGGCCGCCTGAGAGGCTGATGCCTCCGGCCGGCTGTTTTACCGGCCGGTTATTTCACCGGCCGGTTATTTCCTGTTTTTCAGTAGACAGTCCGGGGCTAAAGTGCTAAAATGCTCTTTATGCGGAGCGATTCGCCATATAAATAACTTGTGGGATTTAAAATGAGGGGAACATGAATGAGAAGCTGTTTGGAAAAAAACCAAAACATTACCGTTTAAAAAAACATATATCACAGACCAGTTCATTGCCTATGGATTTTCCTGATCATCATGACAGGCAGCCTGCTTCTGATGCTTCCCATTGCCAGCAGGGATGGTCAGAGCGAGCCTTTCCTCAACTGTCTGTTTACGGCCGCCAGCGCTTCCTGCGTGACGGGACTGGTGGTGGCGGATACCTGGACCCAGTGGAGCCTGTTCGGCAGATGGTGCTGCTGGTGCTGATTCAGCTGGGCGGTCTGGGATTTATCAGCATCGGCATTTTCCTTTCCATTGTGCTGAGAAGGAAATCGGGCTTAAGGAGCGGGGGCTTATGCAGGAAAGCGTCAACACCCTGCAGATTGGCGGCATGGTGAAGCTGGCTAAGAAAATCATCATCGGCACAGCTATATTTGAGGGGACAGGCGCTGTCATACTGTCCTGCCGGTTTATTCCGGAGTACGGTCTGGTCCGTGGTACCTGGTATGGAATATTTCATTCTGTTTCAGCCTTCTGCAACGCGGGCTTTGACTGATGGGACACACCAGCCAATATATTTCCCTCTGCAATTATGAGGGGGACTGGGTGGTCATAGGAACCATATCCTTCCTGATTATCACGGGCGGCATCGGATTCATTGTCTGGGATGATTTGTCCAGGAAGAAACTGGATTTCCGCCACTACATGCTTCACACCAAAATCGTGCTGGTTACAACGGGGGTACTTCTGCTCACAAGCACCATACTCTTTTACCTGATGGAGCGTGGCAATATCCTGGTGGGACTGAATGGTTCCGAGACATTCCTGGCCTGTTTTTTCAGCGCGGTCACTCCCAGGACAGCGGGATTCAACAATGTAGACACGGCGGCCCTGACAGACGGGAGCAAGTTCCTGTCAGCCATTCTCATGTTCATCGGAGGAAGTCCGGGGTCCACGGCCGGCGGTATCAAGACAAGTACCTGGCAGTGCTTCTGCTTTACGTCCATTCCAATATCCGCCAGACATACGGGGTGGAGATATTCGGAAGAAGGCTGGAGGACGAGTCCATCAGGCAGTCAGCCTGTATCCTGACCATCAACCTGGGCTGATGCTGGCAGCAACCATAGCCATTATGGTATCCCAGAACCTGCCCATGTCGGATGTATTCTTTGAGACGTGTTCGGCCATTGGAACCTCAGGAATGAGCACGGGAGTTACCAGGAGCCTGAACTCATTTTCGCGGATTGTTATTATACTGCTTATGTACTGCGGACGAATCGGAAGCTTGTCCTTTGCCCTGGCATTTACCAGGTCCAACCGCAAGCCCCATGTGCAGCTGCCGGCAGAGCGGATTACCATAGGATAGAGAGGGGTATTAGAAATGAAATCAATACTTGTTATCGGAATCGGAAGGTTTGGCCAGCACCTGTGTGAGAACCTGGCCAAGCATGATAACCAAATCATGGCAGTGGACATATCGGAGGAAAAGCTGGAGCCTGTCCTGTCCTATGTGGTCAGCGCAAGATTGGAGACTGTACCAATGAGGCAGTGCTTAAGAGCCTGGGAATCGGCAATTTCGATATCTGCTTCATATGTATTGGAAATAATTTCCAGAACAGTCTGGAGGTTACCAGTCTGATTAAGGAAATGGGGGCAAAGTACGTTGTCAGCAAGGCTAACCGAGATATTCACGCCAGACTGCTGCTAAAGAACGGAGCGGACGAGGTGGTCTATCCGGACCGGGATGTGGCCGAGAAGGTGGCGGTGCGTTACAGCGCCAACAATGTGTTTGATTATACGGAACTGGCAGACGGTATTTCCATCTACGAAATCAAACCCCTTCCCCAGTGGGTGGGAAAGAGCATAAAGGATTCCGATATCCGCCGGCTGTACGGCATATCGGTCATTGCGGTGAAGAGTCCGGACGGACACATGAGGTTCATGCCCGGCGCCGACCATGTCATAGCAGGTGATACCCACCTGATGGTGATTGGAAAACAGGAGAATGCGGAGAAAATCGTGAAGCATCTCACCAAGAATGTATAAGAAGGATGACAAGTCCAGCGGATAATCTGGCCGGAGGAATGGCTGCCTGTGCTGACAGGCTGCTGTTTTCTCCGGCTTTTTTCTTTCTCCGGCTTTTTTCGCGGTGGTTGTAAGTCTGCCAAAGAAGACTGGAGGATGATTTCCTTAAGTGTTAAATGCAAGACAAATTTTTGACAAGACGTCCGAAACATTATTGCCGGTATAAGGTTTTTTTAGTATAATTATGCTATATGAAACTAGAAAAATACGCGCTAATTGGAAGTTATACATAATGAAAAGGTGGTGCATACTGTGAAAGAACTGTCAATAGGACAGATGGCCCGGCTGAACGGGCTGTCAGAGCAGGCATTGAGGCTATATGACAAGGCAGGGCTGTTTTCACCCATGTACCGGGATGCGGAAAATGGATACCGTTACTATGATATCCGCCAGAGCGCCCAGCTGGATATGATTCAGCACATGAAGGCTCTGGGCATGTCGCTGAAGGATATCAGGGAGCAGCTGACTCATTTTGAACTTGACATGTTCAAGACAATCCTGCACCGGAACCTGGAGGAGCTGGAGTTAAGATCCAGGGAGCTGATGTACCAGAGAAGGGCCATAGAGCGGACCCTTGAAAGCTATGAATGGTATGAAAACGCGCCGCCGGACGGAACCATTGTACTGGAATACATACCCGGGAGACTGACGTATATGACGGATTCGGGGGTGAATTTCTATGATTACGACATTGATGTGTATGAAAAGATACTGAGGGATTTGAAGGAGAACCTGATTGCGAACCAGCTCTCCCCCATCTATTTTTACAACGCAGGCACCGTGATGCGCAGGGAATATCTGATGGAGGGGAAGTACTATTCCACGGAAATATTTGTGCTGGTGGACCGGGGCTTTGTAAAAGACAGCCTGATTACAGAGATACCGGCCAGTACATACCTGTGCATTTACTGCAATGGCTTTGAAAAGGAAAAGGAGTATATGGGCCGTCTGGTGGAGGAAATCAGGACAAGGGATTACCAGGTGACAGGCGACTACATCTGCGAGGTGGTGGCGGAGGTGCCCATGGATATGCAGGAGAGAGGTATGTTTCTGCGCCTTCAGGTGCCGGTATCTTTCAGGAAAAATAACCCTTGACCTGATACCGTGTATAAGCTTTATACTATTAACAGAAGCTAATAACACGTAACTTATTTTCAGGAAAGGGGTTTAAGAATCATGATGAATTGCGAGAAAATCCGTGTGGTACAGTATGGCTGCGGCAAGATGGCCAAGTACATTCTGCGCTATCTCTATGAGAAGGGCGCTGAGATTGTAGGGGCAATCGATGTGAATCCGGCGTGGTAGGAATGGACGTAGGTGACTTTGCGGGGCTTGGGACAAAGCTGGGCGTGGTGATAAGAGACGATGCCGACGCGGTCCTGGACGAGTGCGACGCTGATATTGCCGTTATAACCCTGTTCAGCTTCATGACGGACGTATATCCCCATTTTGAGAAGTGCGTGTCCAGAGGAATTAATGTAGTAACCACCTGCGAGGAGGCTATCTATCCATGGACACGTCCTCAGCCATCACCAACAGGCTGGATAAGCTGGCCAAGGAAAACGGCTGCACCGTTGTAGCGCCGGTATGCAGGACATTTTCTGGATTAACATGATTGGCTGTGTGGCAGGAGGTGTACACCGCATAGACAGGATTGAGGGAGCCACCAGCTATAACGTTGAGGATTACGGGCTGGCCCTGGCAAAGGCCACGGCGTGGGGCTTACGGCGGAGGAGTTTGAGGCCCGGATTGCTCATCCGGAGACACTGGAGCCTGTTATGTCTGGAATTCCAATGAAGCTCTGTGCAATAAGATGGGATGGACCATCAGGTCCCAGTCACAGAAGTGCGTGCCTTATTTCTACCCCACGGACTTGTATTCAGAGACCATGGGAACGACCATACCAAAGGGAAACTGCATCGGCATGAGTGCCGTGGTGACCACCGAGACCTTCCAGGGGCCGGTTATTGAGACTCAGTGCATCGGTAAGGTATACGGGCCGGATGACGGTGATTTGTGCGACTGGAAAATCATAGGAGAACCGGACACCACGTTCTTTGTGCAGAAGCCGGCCACTGTGGAGCACACCTGCGCCACGATTGTAAACCGCATTCCGACCATCCTAACGCGCCGGCAGGTTATATTACGGTGGAGAAGCTGGAGGATGTGGAGTATCTTTCCTATCCGATGCATATGTATTTGGATATTTAAGAAGAAGCAAAGAATGGGCTAGAGCCCCGCGGAATCGGGACAACAGCCAGGCAGGCATGAGGGTCTGCCTGGCTGTTTGCTGCGTTTTTTTATCAAAAACTCTTACATAACCCTTTGGAGCGGTTAAAATATGGGTAAAATGAAAGTGTGATACAGCAAAATAGAAACAGAATGACAATAGAATAGGGCCATATGTCTTGACTTTATCCAGTGAATGTGCCACAATATTCAATTGACAGGCTTTACAACCAGGGCTTTGTCAGGACGGGGCGGCGGATGGTTTAGCTTGCTTTAGAGCCTGGCAGGGCTTCTGATATTGAGAAAGAGGGAAAGAATAAAATGACAAAGATTGATATTATCTCCGGATTCCTGGGAGCTGGCAAGACCACGTTCATTAAGAAGCTCCTGGAGGAGGCCATTTCCGGAGAACAGGTTGTCCTGATTGAGAATGAGTTTGGCGAGATTGGAATTGACGGCGGTTTTCTGAAGGATTCAGGCATTGAAATCCGGGAGATGAATTCAGGCTGCATATGCTGCTCCCTGGTAGGCGACTTCGGTACATCCCTGGCTGAGGTGCTGACACAATACAGACCGGAGCGTATCATCATTGAGCCATCCGGCGTGGGCAAGCTGTCAGATGTGATGAAGGCAGTCATTGACGTATCGGCTGACATGGATGTGGAGCTAAACAGCGCTGTGACCATTGTGGATGCGGCAAAATGCAAGATGTACATGAAGAATTTCGGAGAGTTCTTCAATAACCAGATAGAGAATGCGGGAACCATCGTACTGAGCCGTACGGACATTACCGATGCTTCTAAGATACAGAAGGATGTGGAAATGATTCGGGAGAAGAACGCCAATGCTGTCATCATCACCACTCCTTTGGACCAGCTTGACGGAAGCCAGCTTCTGGAAATTATTGAGAAGAAGGATACCATGCTGGATGATTTGCTGGCAGAGGTGCGGGAGAGCCGTCATGTCCATGACCACGGTGAGGAGAGCTTTGATCATCACCATCATGACCACGACGGGGAATGCTGCGGGCACCATGACCATGGTGAGGAATGCCACGACCATCACCATGGTGAGGAATGCCACGACCATCACCATGGTGAGGAATGTCACGACCATCACCACGGTGAGGAATGCCATGACCATCATCACGATGGCTGCGGCTGCGGCCACGACCATCACCATCATCATGCGGACGAGGTGTTTACCAGCTGGGGAATGGAAACCATTGTACCGGTGACCTATGAACAGCTGGAGGATATCCTGAAGCGTCTGTCCTCCACCAGGGAGTTGGGAGATGTGTTAAGGGCCAAGGGCATGCTCCCCACAGAGAATCCCGGCGAGTGGCTGTATTTTGATCTGGTGCCGGAACAGTATGAAATCCGCCAGGGCAAGCCGGATTATACAGGCAAGGTATGCGTGATTGGCGCCAGCCTGAAAGAGGAAGAGCTGAACAGCGTATTCGGCAGAGGCTGATTGGATAAGGGGAAACAGACATGGCTTATGAGATAGAAGACGATATCATGCCCTTGTTTTTGATCAATGGTTTCCTGGAGCCGGTAAGACCCAGTTTCTGG
>ENA-OQCK01000801-OQCK01000801.1-human-gut-metagenome-genome-assembly--contig:-NODE-801-length-14546-cov-3.903738_pt1 | contig 14546 bp, 18 predicted proteins | sample MGYA00242498_ERZ504578 | MGnify/ENA primary metagenome ERZ504578 (study PRJEB26092, sample SAMD00036229) | human gut metagenome | host: Homo sapiens | study: EMG produced TPA metagenomics assembly of... | reverse complement strand
CCGGTATTAAAAATTAAAGAACTAAAAATTAAAGTTTAGCAACCTTACCTTCTTTCAACCGATAACGTTTCCTTACTCTCCGGACAAACTGCAACCCCATCTTCATCAAAGTCAAGCCTATGACCGTATTCACTCATCCAACCCATCTGACGGGCAGGATTACCAACCAATAAAGCATAAGCAGGAACAGTTTTAGTAACTACCGCACCGGCACCGATAAATGCGTATTCACCAATATCGTGTCCACAAACGATGGTGGCATTGGCACCAATAGTGGCACCTTTGCCAACATGAGTTTTGGCGTACTCGGATTTACGGTTGACAGCACTACGAGGATTGGTAACATTGGTAAAGACACAAGAAGGACCTAAAAAAACATCATCTTCACACGTCACACCAGTATAGACTGATACATTGTTCTGAACCTTTACATTATTCCCTAATACCACATCTGGAGAAATCACCACATTCTGACCGATATTGCATCTTTCTCCAAGCACACATCCGGACATGATATGACTATAATGCCATATCTTTGTACCCGCACCAATCCGGCAACCATCATCGATGGTTGCTGTTTCATGAGCAAAAAAATCTTGCATAGGTGTATTTATTTAAAGAAATCTTTTATGCTATCAATAACCAAATCCTGCTGCTCAGTAGTCAGTTCGGTGTGAACAGGAAGGGAAAGAACGGAATATGCCAATTTTTCAGCATTATCCAAAGACTCTGCAGCACGTGTTATTTTTTGGAATGCCTCTTGTTGCTGTAAGGGCAACGGATAATAAATCATACTAGGAATACCGGCATCTGCCAAATGCTGTTTCAAGGCATCACGTTTACCATCTAATACCTTCAAAGTATATTGATGATAAACATGAGTACTTTGAGGCAACTCTTCCGGCGTAATGATGCCTCGCACATCCTTCAAATGTGAAGTGTAATATTGTGCCGCTTCACGGCGAGCAAGGCAATATTCATCCAAATGTTTCAATTTGGCGTTCAAAACCGCAGCTTGAACAGTATCCAGACGAGAATTACATCCGATAACCGCATGGTGATACTTATCCGCTGACCATGATTGGCTATCATACGAAGCTGTTCGGCCAATACATCATCATTGGTAAGGATTGCTCCTCCATCACCATAACAGCCCAAATTTTTTGAAGGGAAAAATGAAGTACATCCTATATGACCAATGGTACCGGTATGTTTCTTAGTGCCATCGGAAAAAGTATATGTAGCACCGATGCTTGTGCATTGTCCTCCACAACATACAAGTGATGTTTTACAGCAAACTGCATGATAGGCTCCATATCACAAGACTGACCGAAAAGATGTACCGGGATAATAGCCTTTGTCTTCGGGCTTAGCGCCTTTTCCAAATTGGCAGCTGTCACATTAAAAGTGGCATAATCTACATCCACCATCACAGGAATCAAACCTAAAAGGCCAATCACCTCTGCAGAAGCAACATACGTAAATGCAGGCACTATAACCTCATCTCCCGGTTTCAAGCCTAAAGACATCAATGCTATCTGAAGAGCATCTGTCCCGTTACCACAAGTTATTACATGTTTACAACCGGAATAAGTTGCCAGATTGGAAGCGAATTCTTTTACTTGAGGGCCATTAATAAAAGCAGAAGTTTCAATGACTTGCCGAATACCCGTATCCACTTCCTTTTTTATCTTTAAATATTGACCATGAAGGTCAACCATTTGAAGTTTCATATCCATAACCATTTCATTCTCAAGAATTATTTACCACCCAAATGGATGTTTGGCTAAAGGCAGTTTTGCCAAAGGATGGTAGTCACCTTTCAAACCGATGGGTTCTGCATGACGAATATCATACACGATATTGATTGCATTACGTGCATCCTCAATACCAAAACCTTTACCGGCAAGAATATCCTTATAGCTTTCAGTGTGCAATTCCGTAAAACCTTTGCTGAATTCAAATTCTTCACCGTCAATATTGATTGTACGATAAGTAAGCTTCTCCCCTTGTACTGCATTTTCAGGAAGATTGTCTGAATTTATACTTAAAAAATAACGGACACGCGCTCTTTCCAACTCCAGATATCCTGCTGCACGGTCATGTGTATATACATGAACAATATTCTTCTTTACAGGACCAAACACCCATGAAAGCATATCATAAAAATGCACGCCGATATTGGTCGCAATTCCCCACTCTTGTGTACATCACCTTTCCAGCTTGTATAATACCAATTGCCACGTGAAGTGATATACGTCAAGTCCACATCATAAATTTTATCTTTAGGACCGTTCTCTATTTTCTTCTTCAAATCAATAATAGACTGGTGCAGACGAAGTTGAAGTATTGTATAAATATGGTGTCCGGTTTCTTTCTCCACTTCTTCCAAGGCATCCACATTCCAAGGATTCAAGACCAAGGGCTTTTCGCAAATCACATCAGTCCCCAAACGCAACCCATAACGCATGTGTGCATCATGAAGATAATTAGGAGTACAAATAGAGACATAATCAACTTGCTTGTCAGTACCTTTCAGTTTCGTACAGTGACGGTCAAACAATTCATGTTCGACAAAAAAGGATGCTTCCGGAAAAAAACTATCCATAATCCCAACACTGTCAAATTTATCATAAGCCGCAACCAAGCGGTTTCCGGTGTCCTTGATGGCACGCAGATGACGGGGAGCAATGTAACCCGCCGCTCCAATTAATGCAAAATTTTTCATTGATTATAATTGTAATATTAAGAACCTGATAGATTTGCGGAAATTTATTCTTGCACTTCTTCCCACGGATATTGATTCTCCTCGAAATTTCTCAATTCTTCTATTATTTCCTTCTGTTCATCCGTTAAGTCTGAAATATTCCACGTTTCAATAAGTTGATGTGCTTCATGAGCCAATTCTTCATCATACGTTTCACTATATCCCCATGTCAGTAAACGCATTTTTAATAAAGATGCCGGAAGTTGACTCATAATATTGTAGATACGATCCAAAATAACCTGTTTTTTCCGCTCCTTATCTCCATTATCATAGATAGTGGCATTATACCCCATCAGCAGAGCAAGACACAGATTTCCCTCTTCTTCAATATCAGAGCTTTGTTCGGAAAATAAAGAATCGGAACGGGTCAGAACTTCTTTATTTAAACGACAGAATTCATCAGAATAAATAGGACTACCATTCGTATCCAAATACATAAGTTCATGAGCCATCCGTTGAAGCTCAAGAGCACGGGAAAGTAAAGAATTCATCTTTATATTGATTTTTTATTATTTATCGGGAAGAAAAAATATCTTTCGAGAAGATTAGGATGACAGAGAGTCGCTTAGTCATTAATTGCCTTCAGATAGGATTTGGGTACTTTAATGCTTGCTACTAAAACACCCGTAATGCGGATAACAACATAAGTCTTGTTGGCTTCTGTGGCGATTTCACCTTCAATGCCGCTAAACTCCCCTTTGACAACTGTAACCTTTTTGCCAACGGTAAGAGGTTCATTGTCAAAACAAACACCTTCGGGATTCAAATCCATGACGAACATGAAATCCTGCATTTGTTTATCGGGAACAACCAGCATGGAATGAGTGGAAAAATCCTTCATATAGAAAACCTGAACACCATAAACATTATGTATGTCACAAGCAGACTGTTTGGTGGCATGAATAAAAATCAATCCACGGGCAACCGGAACCACGCTACGCTTCCGACGGTACTTCAACTGTGAGATTACAGTTCGAGTGGGAAGATAACACTCCACATCAATACCTTCCTCCAAATTAAGATTTTCGATACGCTTCTTAACTGCAAATTCTTGTTTGCTTAGTGTACGGGCTGCGAACCAATATTTCTGTGTTTCAACCACTTGGAGAAGTTTAATAAATAATCGGAAGTTTGTTTTGGGGTACGCTTCGCGGTCCGATTGAGTCATTTACTCTTTCGAACCGTATCTGCAGACAAGTGCTTATAAAACGTTGTCACCGAACGAATTAGAAGTAGAAAAGCGTTCAATAGACGTTCGTTTAATGAACGTCTATTTTAAGAAAATAAGTAGAGGCATAAAAGTTAAAAAGGAACAAAACTTTAAGATGTTAAATATTAGATTTATATTATTGTAAATCAATACATTAATATGAAATAAAAATTACTTTGGAAATATTTTTATTAAACATTTTGTTAGTTCAAAAAATACGGCTTATCTTTGCGTTTATTAAACGAACGTTAAAAAAACTCCTCCAGCATCTCCTCCATCTTTCTGTGTTACAAGCAATTACACAGTTTATTCAAGCAAAACAAAAACAGTATACATGAACAGATACAAACAATTTATAGCATGCAATACACGATACTAACAACATGTCGTGCAAGAAGTTAATAACGTGTCCTACAAAAAACAAATATCGTGTCCGCAGGATATTAACTTCCTGCAAACACGATATTAATTCGCTTTTACACAAAACTATACGAGGCTAACTACCTGCTGCAACAACCCCGACAATTCGAAAGTAGCATTCTTAATATCCGAAATCCGGTTCTTGCCTTCTGTCGTAAGAGAAAAACGCATCTGACGCTTATCTTCCTTACCTATCAGACGGGTAATGAGCTTCTTTCCCTCGACAGAGCGAATGACCTTTGAAGTGTTGGAGGCAGACAAACCCAGTGCCTCGGCTATCTCACTGGAGGTAAGCTTAGGAGTATTGAGCAGCGTGCACAACAGCATTCCTTCATTCAGCGATAAATCATACATCTGCGTAAACTGCACCTCGAACTCGGCAATAGCCCGATAAACATCACGGATTTTACATAAAGTCTCCATATCTTGTCCTCCTATATAAATAAGTTCACATTTGCCTTGTCCGCACGTTCCATATAGGTAGCCACGCCGCCGATGGTTACTTCATCCAGAAGTTCTTCGTGCTGGATGCCCATCATATCCATAGACATCTGGCAAGCAATGAATTCCACTCCCTGCGCCAATGCCTGCGAGCGCAACGACTCCAAAGAATCCACTCCCTTGCGCTTCATCAAGAAGCGCATCATGCGGCTGCCCATGCCAAACATATTCATCTGCGACAACTTCAGTTTCAAAGAGCTGGACGGCAGCATCATGCCGAACATCTTGCCGAAGAAGTCCTTCTGCACACTGGTTTCTGCACTTTCTTCAAGACGTTCAGTCCCAGAAGGTGAAGAAAATGGTTACTTTCTGTCCCGTTGCCGCTGCTCCGTTTGCTAGTACGAAGGTTGCCAGCGCTTTGTCCAGGTCGTCACTGAACAGAATCAGCGTCTTTCCCCTACCCCCGGCTGCGGAAACATTGGAAGCAGATGTACAAGCCGGAGCACCTTTCTCGATGACTACCGTATAGCGTCCTTTCTCGTCATGCTTCTCTATCAATTTATTTCCCGTCGTATCACACCAGGCAGAAGCATCGCGTGCAAAACCGGCATCGGTTGCCACAATCTCCACACGCTCGCCCACAGCAATGCTATCCATCGCCTTTTTCACCTGCATGATAGGTCCCGGACATTGCAAACCGCAAGCATTTATCTTCAACGTTTCCTTCTTGGACACTGATGCATCCGCAGGAACATCATCAGTAGCAGCCTCTACCGAAGAAGAAGAAGAGCCGCCGCCTGCCGGAGCAGATGGAGACGGCAGAGGTGCTGTTGCCGTGGAGTAGGTCTTATAACCACCTATCAGATTGCGCACATTGCGATAGCCGCACCCCATCAGGATGCGCAGGGACAGATAACCGCGCAGACCCACAGCACAGAAAAGCACTACCGGCTTGTCTGTAGGTATCTCTGCCAAATGCTCGCGCATTCGTCCAACGGAATATTGACGGCTCCCGGAATGGTGCCGAAAGAGAATTCCTCGGGCGTACGGGTATCTATCAGCATCACTTTATCCTTCTCTTCCACCAGCTCGCGCCAAGAGATGACGGGCATTGCACCGCTGATAATGTTCGATGTACATAGCCGCCAATAGCGATGGGGTCTTTGGCCGAGGAGAAAGGAGGCGCATACGTGTGCTCCGTCTCCATCAAATCGTAGACTGTGCCACCCCGCTTGATGAGTCCGGCTATCTGGTCGATTCGCTTGTCCACTCCCTCGTAACCGATACATTGCGCACCATAGAGTTTACCGGTTTTGGGATGGAAAGTCAGTTTCAAGGTCAAAGGTAGGGCATCCGGATAGTAACCGGCATGAGATGCCGAGTGAGTCACCGAGCTTTGATATTCCATGCCCCACTGCTTCAAGCGTTTGGCTGCAAGGCCCGTAGAGGCTACCGTCATGTCGAATACTTTGGCAATGGAGGTGCCGATAGCTCCTTCGTAGGAAACAGTATTGCCAAACACCATATTATCAGCAACGATACGTCCCTGGCGGTTGGCAGGATTTGCCAGATAATTGAGCCAGGGCTTTCCGGTCAGCGGATGAGGATATTCGATGGCATCGCCCACAGCATAGATGTCTTTTTCGGAAGTCTCCAAGTGTTCGTCTACCCAGATACCGCCCATCTCGCCCAGTTTCAAGCCGGCTTGTTGCGCCAATGCAGTGGCAGGACGCACACCGATGGAGAGTAACACCATATCGGCAGGAATGGCCTTTCCGCTTTTCAGGAATACGGTGATTCCGTTGTCCGTACGTTTGAAATGGGTTACTCCTTCTTCCAGATAGAGAGAGACGCCTTTCTGCAACAAATGCTGATGAATAGGTGCCGCCATAGAGAAGTCGATAGGCGCCATCACCTGATTACCCATTTCGACTACAGACACATGAACACCGGCATGATGCAGGTTCTCCGCCATTTCCAATCCGATGAAACCGGCACCTACCACCACGGCGCGTTTCACCTGCTTGTCCGAGATATAAGCCTTGATATGGTCGGTATCTTCTACATTGCGCAACGTGAAGATGCCTTCGGAATTAATGCCTTCCAAGGGGGCTTCACGGGGTTGGCACCGGGAGAAAGCAAAAGTTTGTCATAGCTTTCGTCGTACTCCTTGCCTTCCACATTGCGTATGGTAACGGTCTTGTTTTTGGGATGGATGGCGATTACTTCATTCTGCACACGCACATCAATGCGGAAGCGCTTGCCGAAAGATTCGGGTGTCTGTACCAACAGCTTCTCGCGCTCTGCTATCACTCCACCTATATAATAAGGTAAACCACAATTAGCATACGAGATGTAAGGGCCTTTCTCCAATAAAAGGATTTCAGCCATTTCGTCCACTCTTCTCAGTCGGGCGGCTGCCGTGGCTCCACCTGCTACACCGCCAATGATTACATATTTCATAATTCTTCGTTTTTAAGTTTGACGATGCAAAGAAAATAATTATTTTCAAATAAAACATAATTTCCAAAGGAAAATATTATTAAAAGACTCATTTTTAATAAGAATAGGCATAAAAAAACGGATTATTACAAGTTTTTACACCTATAATAATCCGTTCAGTATGCAAGTTTTTATAAGCTTACCAACCAAGCCGAGCAAGACCGACAGCACTATACCATAAGGTAGAACGATAAGCGGCATTAGCAGCTTGAGCAGCAGCAGAAGTGGCAGTGGAAGGTATATAATGGCTAACCCCATTTGCCCGCTTCATGGAGAACATACCAACAGACATCGAATAAATCATCGGCGTTTTTTTCCAACAGACAGAAGCTGCATCATATGCTTGCTTCCATTCATCCAAGGCAACTTCATCCACAACGAGTTTTTCCATCATTTCTACGAAATCATAATAGCCTACATAATAAGACGATCCTACTTTACGCTGATCATAATCAAAGACCGATGACCGAAGAACTTCTCTATCTGCTGTCACTCCCGACAAAGCATTTGCTGTAGCAGCAGCTAAGTTCTCAAGCTCAGAAGATTTCAGCACATCTATAGCAGTGCCCATTGTCCAATTGCTATTACTTCCTATTTTTCCAGTATAAATTTCATCATAAGCAGCAAAAGTCCCAATAGCCATTTCTACCGCTGCACCTTTCTGAAATATAAATGGAAACATTCTATCATAGGCAGCACCAGGACCAGGATTCTCAGCAGGGAAACCAATATAGTAATCGCAACAATCACGCAACTCATACGCGACTTCCACCGACTGCATAAAGCAAGCATCAAACATAATAAAATCAAAATGAGGAGCGTTCTGTAATACTAACTTCAAGTCCTCAATATTCATATAATGCCCTCCTCCAGTCTTATCATTTCCTATCCAGCGAGTAGAAGGCAATGGAGTAGGTATCCATCCTTCCCCATGCGACCAATAAATCAAACCATAACTTTCCGCTTTATATAAAGAATTCCCAAACACATCATTGAATACCTCTTGCGTCTCAGCGACTCCGCACGAATTTCTATCTTCGTATTCTTTGACTATTGTTTCAACAACAGTACCACCTTTATTTTCAATTTCAATCAAACGAGGAAATCCCGTATCTATATACACCAATAAATGCATATCAGATGTATTATCAATTGAAGCCATCCCAGCTTTCAATTCCTCCAAATCCCCATCCGTAAAGCTAGCCAATGGATTTATACTATTATCCGCTGCCATATATACCAGCACAGTACGTTTCCCATCAACCGGAGGATCAGGTATCGGGTCATCACCACGACACGCCGACATGAACAAGGGGAAAACGAAGAAAAAAAAGAAGATATAGTTTTGTTTTCATACTTGAAATCTTATTCCTGCGGTTTTGCAAATGTGAAAGCCTCAGGCTTCACCACCTGCAAAACCATATTCTTACTCTTTTTATACTTGCCTTTTACCTTTACAGCCTCTTTTTCCAACTTTTTCTTGTTTTCAGCGAAATAAATCATGCAAGTATAATCAGGTTTCTTCAGATTGTACTCCAGATAGTTCTTAAGCTGGTAAGTGTATAAATCACGCTTGGGCAAGAATCCATTCTTATCCAGCTCTACGCTGTCCAATACCTGGATGTCTGTATAATATACGATGGAGTCATTGAAAGAAGCCGCCACCCCAAAAGCATATACAGCCTTTTCCTTATCTTTCATTGTAAAAGCCGAACACAACGCAAAAACCAAAGCTACGGCACAAAGTATACGAACGTATTTCATTGAGTTATGAGTTATAAGTTATGAATTATCAATGGGGCAAAGATATAAAAAAAACCGCACGCCTACTAAAGACGTACGGTTTTTAATTCCTTCTATTTGTCGGAAACTGATATTTCTTATTTATCCCAAATAAGATTTGAGCAATTTACTACGATTACTTTGTCTTAATCTTCTGATTGCTTTTTCCTTAATCTGACGCACACGCTCACGGGTCAAGCCGAATTTGTCGCCGATTTCCTCTAATGTCATTTCCTGCTGTCCGATACCGAAAAACATCTGTATGATTTCTTTTTCCCTATCGGTTAACGTAGAAAGAGCTCTATCAATTTCCCTCGCAAGAGACTCGTTCACCAAAGAGCGGTCAGCCATAGGGGAGTCATCGTTGACCAGTACATCGAGCAAGCTGTTGTCCTCTCCTTCTACAAAAGGTGCGTCCACCGAAATGTGACGGCCGGACACCTTCAGCGTATCAGAGATTTTGTCAACAGGGATTTCCAGTTCATCGGCAAGCTCTTCAGGAGACGGACGACGTTCGTTTTCCTGCTCGAACTTGGAGAAGGCCTTGCTGATTTTATTCAGCGAACCTACCTGGTTCAACGGAAGACGTACAATACGCGACTGCTCTGCCAAAGCCTGCAGAATGGACTGACGTATCCACCATACTGCATAACTGATGAACTTGAAACCACGTGTTTCATCGAACTTTTCGGCAGCTTGATCAGTCCTAAATTACCCTCGTTAATCAAGTCGGGCAAACTCAAACCTTGGTTTTGGTACTGCTTGGCCACAGATACAACGAAACGCAGATTGGCACGTGTCAATTTCTCCAGTGCAACACGGTCACCCTTGCGGATGCGCTGAGCGAGCTCCACTTCCTCTTCAACAGTAATGAGGTCTTCGCGACCGATTTCCTGCAAATACTTGTCAAGAGAAGCGCTCTCTCTGTTAGTGATACTTTTTGTAATTTTAAGTTGTCTCATTCTTATAATACAGATTTGGGTTGCAAAGGTACGACAAATTATTTTGTTACAATAATTTCATCCCAACTTTTTCACCTTATTTATATCTTATCCTATATAACAAAAAGGATGCCGGTATGTATTGTACCGACACCCCCTTTTTCGCTATTGTTAGCTAATATTACAATCTTCTTACCTAACTATCCCTATTTTTTATTCTTGAGTCAAATCAACGGCATACATTGCACGTTTCCTGACGGGAACATACCGGTGATGAACAAACCTTGCTCAGGAGACTTTCTTGCCTCTTTCATCGCCTTTTCCAAATCGTCTACCGTCTTCATCGGCACTCCGTTGGCTTTCAGAATGATGAAGCCCTTGCGGATACCTGCATCGGCCATCTTGCCATTGGTAACCCCGGTAACTTCCAGACCGTAACCCAGGTTCAACTGCTTCTTCAGCTCGGAAGATACGGGCTTGAAGGCTGCACCCAAGATTTCCATTCCGGCATCCTTCACTACCTTCGTAGTGCCTTGCTCATTCTTCAGCGTGATTTCGAATTCCTTTTCCTTCTTGTCACGAACCACTGTTACCTTCACTTTGTCGCCCGGACGGTGTTTTGCCAGCATTTCCTGCAAATCCGAGAACTTGTGAATCTTCTTGCCGTTCAATGCTATGATTACATCATTTTCCTTCAAGATGCCGGCAGCGGAACCACCTTCAACAACTTCGGCCACATAGATACCCTCTTTCACACCAAGTTCGTCGGCCTTCTTCTTCAGTTCTTCGGTCCAGCGTTCGTCCATCTGCAGGTCTGTGCTCAAATCACTACCCTTGATGCCAAGGAGCGCGCGCTGCACGGTACCAAACTGTTTCAAGTCGGCTACCACCTTTGTCATAATGCTGGTAGGGATGGCAAAACCATAGCCGGAATAAGCACCGTGGTGAGTAAAGCATGGCATTGATACCAACCAGCTCGCCTTTGGCATTCACCAACGCACCACCACTATTACCTTGGTTGATGGCAGCATCCGTCTGAATGAAAGACTGGATGTTTGCAGCTTGTCCATTGGAGCAGAAGAGCCAATGGAACGGGCTTTTGCACTGACGATACCAGCTGTTACGGTAGAGTTCAGGTTGAACGGATTACCTACTGCCAATACCCATTCTCCCACCTTCAACTGGTCGGAGTCACCAACCGGAATTGTCGGAAAGTCATCCCCTTCAATCTTAATCAATGCCAAGTCCGTGCTGGGGTCAGTACCGATGATGCGTCCTTTCAGCTCACGGTCGTCATTCAGTTTCACAGTGATTTCATCAGCACCTTCCACCACGTGATTGTTCGTCACAATATATCCGTCTTTGGAGATGATGACACCCGAACCGAAACCTACACGCGGCTGGGTCTGTATCTGGCGCTGGCGTCCACGACCGTCTCCAAAGAAGAAGTCAAAAATATCCGGCTGTTCTTGTACCGTCTGGGTCTTACTCAACTGAGTGGCACGTATATGCACTACAGCATGGAGCGAACTCTCCGCTGCTTGTGTCAAATCCACTGGCTGGGCATCCGTTGCATGGAAAGCCGCCGGTAGCAGATTATTGGGGTTCTGTTGGAACAACTCGCTGAATGCGGCAGGCTTTTCCTTATTCAGCATCTTATAAGTGGTCAATCCAGCCACTCCAGAGCTCAGGAGCACGATAGCCGCAACTCCAAGGATGTTTTTTGTTGTCTGTTTCATACTATTCTTCCTATTCTTTAAATTGTTAATATTCAAGTTTCGTTTAACATTACGACGTTAAAATAACGACAAAAACGTTCAGTTATTCCGCTTGTCACTCTTTTTTGTTCTCTTTTAACAGAGGATATTTAGGGCTTAACAGCGGTTAACGGCAAAGACTGACAAATTAGCATTTATGTACGATTGCTGACTGTTAAAGAACTGACAGATAGGGTATAAAAAGACGCATCACCCGTTGCGGCCGAAACGATGATGCATTTGGGGTAAACAGATGATGCGTTTATACCAAACAGATGATGTGTTCGGGCTGAACGCATCATCTGTTTTTAGAGGGCAGATAGCACCTTAATAATTCAAGTAATCAATGTCCATGTGGTAGCCCCACTGCGGGAAGTAGAGGTTACCTCCCTCCCACTCCACCTCGCCACGCTGGAAGTCGACGGTCTCGCTGCGGGGATACTGCTTTTCGGGCTGTAGCGGCATGCCGTAATCAGTGTTCACAATCATGCGCCAAGAGTCTATACCACCCAGGAAGAAATATTCTTCGTCGGCATTGCGGGCAAAGGCAGGAATGCCGAATGACTGGTCGACAGGCACCCAACCCACACCCTCGAAGTAGACTTCTGCCCAATCGTGCAGATTCCATGCACGGGGATGCATCATGAAGCCGCTCTGGAAATGTGCGGGAATACCACTGATGCGGCAAAGCGTAATGAACAGCAGGCTGACTTGGCCACAGTCTCCGTGACGGTTGTCCAACACATATTCCGGGATATTCTCAATGGTGGAATATTCGCGTGCAGAAGCCCACGGGAAGTTGTCATTCACCCAACGGAAGATACGTTTGGCTTTCAGGTAGGGGTTGGTTTCACCGGCTGTCAATTTGGCAGCAAGTTGCGCAAGCGCGGGGAAAAGACGATATGCTTCTCACGCTCGGCAGTATATTCCTTATAAAGGGCGGTCGTCGTATCATAGGGCTGCACATCTTCCGGCTTCAGATTATGCCATTCGCCGTTGGCGGTAAACTCAAAGGTTTCGGAGAATACGGTCGGTTCGCCTTCGACAGCACGTTTCTCCATGTACAATGTACTGTGACGGCACTCGGGCGACGAAAAGGTGTATTGCGGTTCGCTGGCCGAAATGAACTTGACATCCTGCTGCCGGGCCTGGTCCTGACGGGGATAGGGTAACCAGCAACGGATGATTTTCCCGGCAGGCACGGCATTGGTATCTACGGTCAACGTGTAGGTGACGCGCATGCGCTTCGGCGCAACAATGGCCTTGCCCTCTTTCTTCACAGCAGAAATGATTTCGGGCAGGTTCTCCATATTCACTTTCTCGCTGCCACTCGGCGAAGTGCCTTCCTTGGCTATCTTGATGTCATAGCAAGTGGAGTCCACACGAAACAGATTAGGTCCGGCATTGCGGAAATAGCGTTTCTCTCCATCCAGCATCATGCACTCCAAAGCTTTGAGGCTTCCCACTGGCGCATCTGCTCATCGGTCACGTCGGGAATATACTTGCGGATATAGTCCTTCACCTGGGATTCCGTCATACAGAAATCCGTAAGCAGACGTTGGTACAGGTCGTCCTCCCAATTATAGGGCTTGCTCTCGGGCTTCGTGCTGCATGCAGAAGCCATCACAAACAGAGCGACGGTATACAATAGCTTTCTCATAACTTCACCACTCCAATACCCGGCAAATCGGGCAACGTTATCTTACCTTTCACAACCTCCATACCCTTGAAACGGTCGTTCGCAATCAGCAGATACCGTCCAAGTCGGCAAAGTCCACTGCCGGAGAGAATTGGGAGGCAGCGGTAATGGCACAAGAGGTCTCGGTCATACATCCTACCATCACTTTCATGTCCAATGCACGTGCCAAAGTCACCATCTTCCAGGCTTCGCGCATGCCGGTACACTTCATCAGCTTGATGTTGATGCCCGTAAAGGCACCCTTCAAGCCTGCCACATCCTTCAGACGCTGAATGACTCATCGGCAAATATGGGCAACGGGCTTTGCTGGGTGACCCATGCAATATCGTCCAGTTGTTCCTTGGGCATCGGTTGCTCTATCATGACAATTCCTTTTTCGTGCAGCCAATGTATCATATCGAGCGCATGATGTTTGTCCTTCCAACCCTGGTTGGCATCAATGGCAATCGGAAGGTCCGTCACCGAACGGATGGTCTCTATCATTTCCTTGTCGTTCTCCCGCCCCAGCTTCACTTTAAGGATATTGAACTGGTCGGCACACTCTTTCGTCTTTTCACGCACCACGTCGGCCGTATCAATACCGATGGTGAAAGTTGTAGAGGGAGTCTTTTCCTTGTCCAACCCCCATATCTTATACCAAGGGGCTTGCAACAGTTTGCCCACAAGGTCGTGCAAGGCGATGTCCACAGCAGTTTTAGCAGCGGAATCCCCTGCCGAGAGGCTGTCTATATAAGCCAGTATATCTTCCAGCTGAAAGGGGTCTGAGAATTGGCCGATAACATCCTGCACCTTCTTCAGAAAAGCCAGTACACTGTCCATCGTGCCTAGTTCGTGTTGCAGGTACGGGGGCATGGAGGCTTCACCATAACCGATAATGCCATCATATTCTATCTCGACTTGACGTCGGGAGTGGTAGTACGCGAGTAGGTGGCCACTGTAAAGACATGGCGCAATTTCAGTTCATAGGGGAAGAAACGCAGTTTCATTTTGGGGGTTACACCTGCCCAACTGTTCACGTTGAACAAGG
>ENA-OQCK01000800-OQCK01000800.1-human-gut-metagenome-genome-assembly--contig:-NODE-800-length-14550-cov-2.610761_pt1 | contig 14550 bp, 17 predicted proteins | sample MGYA00242498_ERZ504578 | MGnify/ENA primary metagenome ERZ504578 (study PRJEB26092, sample SAMD00036229) | human gut metagenome | host: Homo sapiens | study: EMG produced TPA metagenomics assembly of... | reverse complement strand
TGCCTGACAGCCAGGGCGGCAGCAGAGAGCGCGCCGCTGCCTGCCTGGGAATCAGCAAGGCAACCCTGTGGAGAAAGATGAAAAAATACAATATCGAACTATAAATGAAACGATTGTTTCAAATGTGAAATGCGATTTGAATCATAGGCGGCTTGTATAAAACAAGCTGCCTTTTTCATTTACAATGCCAATTGTAAGGAAGGAAGGGTACAGCTATAATGTGGGCATAGGTCAGAAAAACAAGCTGACGGGAAAAGATGTTTGTAAAAAGATGTAACTAAAAATGTTTCTAAGAAAGGCGAGGAATGATATGAAGTAGGTTTTATCGGATTAGGAATCATGGGTAAGCCAATGAGCAAGAATTTATTAAAAGCAGGTTATGAGCTGGTTGTTTTTGATTTTAACAAGGACGCGGTGAAGGAAGTGACGGAATGCGGAGCTGTATCTGCCGCAAGCGGCAGGGAGGTAGCAGAGCAGTGCGGGGTAGTCATCACCATGGTTCCCAACTCTCCCCATGTACGCGCTGCCGTGCTGGGCGAAAACGGTGTTGCAGACGGCGCAAAACCGGGAACAGTACTGATTGACATGAGCTCCATTGACCCGACCGAGAGCAAGGACATCGGCGCTGAGCTGGCGAAAAAGGGCATTGACATGCTGGATGCTCCTGTTTCCGGCGGAGAGCCAAAGGCCATCGACGGGACACTGTCTGTCATGGTAGGCGGCAAAAAAGAGCTGTTTGACAAGTATTATGACATGCTCATGGTAATGGCCGGTTCCGTGGTATACGTAGGCGAGCTGGTTCCGGCAACGTGGCAAAGCTGGCAAACCAGATTGTGGTTGCTGTGAACATTGCTGCCGTATCTGAGGCACTTACCTTCGCAAAGAAGGCGGGAACCGACCCTGAGCTGGTATATCAGGCCATCCGCGGCGGACTTGCCGGATCCACTGTTATGGACGCGAAGGCACCCATGATGCTGAGCAGGAACTTTAAGCCGGGATTCCGCATTGAGCTTCACATCAAGGATTTGAACAATGCGCTGAACGCCGCGCATGCAATCAGCTCTCCGGTTCCCTTAACAGGACAGCTTATGGAAATCATGCAGGGATTGAAGGCTGACGGTTATGAGAAGGAAGACCACGCAAGCATTGTCAAGTATTACGAAAAGATTGCCAATACTACAGTTGAATCATAATCGGACCTGGACCCGGATATAAAGGAGAAGCGTTATGAATACAGATTTTATCAAGGGTGTTATTGTACCCATTCTCACCCCCATTAATGAAAATGAGTTTATTGACGAGGCGAAGCTGCGGGAACAGGTGAACTATGTGATTGAAGGCGGGGTGTCAGGCATCCTGGCCTTTGGAAGCAACGGCGAATTCTATGTCATTGAAGAGGATGAGATGGAGCGCGGACTTAAAATCATGATTGACCAGTCAGCGGGGCGTGTGCCCGTTTATTTCGGCATTGGCGCAATCAGCACAAAAAAATGCTGCCGTCTGGCTAAGATGGCAGCAGACAACGGGGCAGCAGGCATATCCGTGCTGCAGCCCATGTTTCTGAAACCAACAGAGGATGAGCTTTATCTTCATTTTAAGACCATAGCGGAATGTGTGCCGGAGACCCCTGTGCTTCTGTACAACAATCCGGGAAGGGTGAACTATACCATGTCCGGAAAGCTGGTGGAGCGCCTGGCTCATGAGGTCCCCAATATCGTGGGAATGAAGGATACCAGCGGCGATATAACCCAGACAGCTGAATTTATCCGCAGGACAAGGGATGTGGGATTCAAGGTGTTTGGCGGAAAGGACACCCTGCTCTACGCTTCCATGTGCCATGGGGCAGTGGGAGGCGTATGCACGGCAGCCAATTTCATGCCTGAGCTTATAGTGGATGTATACAATAAATATGTGGCCGGAGACCTGAAAAGGTCCCTGGAAGCCCAGTTCAAGCTGAATCCGGTCCGGCTTTCCATGGATGGAGCCAGCTTCCCTGTGGCCGCAAAGGATATGGCTAACTTAAGGGGACGCTCCGTCGGACTTCCCTATAGGCCAAACCTGGCCACGCCTGAAGGCCCTGTACTGGACAGAATCAAGTCAGAGATGAAACAGGCAGGCTGATTTAAAGCGCCTGTCTATGTATGGCACCTGTCTATGTATGGCGCCTGCCTTATAAAGTCTTAATCTGTATGCAAAGCCGTTGTCCGGTCTCCCCATTGTTCCTTCATCAGATCGATGAAGCTGCGTGCGGGGCGGCTGAGATAGCGGCCTTTTTTGTAGCTGGCCGTAAATTCCATGTGGGGCGGGAGGGAAGATGGAAACAACAGAAGTCCTGATCCATGTCCTTCACATAGTAGTAGGGCAGGATTCCGCAGCACATGTTGGCCCGTATCATGGAGATAATGGTATGGTTATTGCCTGTCTCAAAGAGGACCTGGGGTGTAAAGCCTGCCTCCGAGAAAATACGGTTCAGCATGGTGTTCATGGTGGAATGGCGGTCCATGAGCACAAAGGCTCGTACTGGAGCCTTCGGATATCCAGGGTGGCATAGTCCTCCCCCTCCTCAGGCGCCACGCTTGCCAGCGGATGTCCGGCGGGAATAACCAGATACAGTTCTTCCTCGTATATGGGTTCATAGATATCGTCGGTCCTGTCCTTGTCTGTAAGCGTCAAGAAGGCAATGTCCAGGCCGCCAATGGATATCATCTTCTGAAGATGCTTTACAATGCCCTCCTGGGGCTCGATGATGACGTTGGGATAGAGCTGGTGGAAGGTGCCGTATACCTTTGTAAACATATTGATGCCGCGTCCTGCCGTAAAGCCCACGGAGAGATGGCCGCATTTGCCGTCAGACAGGTCGTGGATGGTCTGGTAGGTTTCCCGCTTCAGCCTCATAATTTCCTTGGCATTCCGGATGTAAATTTCCCCGGCCTCCGTCAGATGCCAGTTGGTGCGGGAACGGTGGAACAGGGGAGTGCCTAACTCCTGTTCCAGTTTAATGAGCTGCTGGTTCAAAGCGGACTGGGTGATGAACAGCTTATTAGCCGCATGGGTAATGTTGTTTTCTTCCGCAATTTTTAAAATATATTCAATCTGCCGTGTGTCCATGGTATTCTCCTTTTTCCATCCCGATGTATTTATTTTAACCCATAAAGGAAAAGAGTGCAAGATTAACTATAAGATTTATTAAGAGTAAAGATAAGTTTTATAAACTTTACTTAATTAACCCTGTCGTTTATACTTGGCATGTGTTAAGAGAACATTAGGAAGCAAGGGGGCCGGGGCGAATCACATTAAGAAAACGTAAGGACAGCAATTAAAGAATCTTATTGACACGATTAATATTAACAATTGGAATCCGAAAGTCGTTCCTGTTATAATGCGTACATAAATTACAATTATACAGCAAAAAACATACATAATAACATCCGAATACGGGTGAACTCAATTTGCGTGTAGGCATTATGCATAAAACAAGAAAAAGGGGACAAACGATATGATGGAACACAAAGGCACACCTGTTGTAACTGATATGCAGGTCATTCCCGTAGCCGGATATGACAGCATGCTGATGACATTGAGCGGAGCCCATGCGCTGGTTCACCAGGAACCTGGTCATCTTAAGGGACAGCTCTGGTCACACGGGAATTGGCGAGATTCACGGCGGGGATTACACTTGCGAAGCGCTGAACAGCTGCCTCCCTTTGGTGGTGGGACAGCCCGTGGGAAGATACAGGAATATCCTGGATACCATCCACAAGAACAGTACACGGGCGGCAGAGGATGATGGGGAGGGTATCCAGACATTGGATATCAGCAAGCTGAAATTCGTTGTCAAAGCTGAATGGGCAATCGAATGCGCCCTGTTGGACCTTCTGGGCCAATATCTGGATTTGCCCATGTGTGAACTTCTGGGCGACGGAAAACAGAGGGAACAGGTGGAGACTCTTGGGTATCTGTTCTATGTAAGTGATAAAGAGAAGGCTGCGCCGGCCCTTCCCTATATCGACGAAACAGGAAGCAGCGATGCCTGGTTTCGTCTCAGACGGCAGGAAATGCTGACGCCTGAGCGCATCGTGGAGCAGGCGCAGGTATTAAACGAAAAATACGGCTTCAGAAACTTCAAGTTAAAAGGCGGGGTCCTCAAGGGAGAGGAAGAGATGGAAGCTATGCGCGCATTGAAAAAGTATTTCCTGAGGGGCGGATTAACATTGACCCCAACGGGGCCTGGAGCTGGAGGAGGCCATCCGCATCTGCCGGCCCATGGAGGGAGTGCTTACTTATGTGGAGGATCCATGCGGCCCGGAAGCAGGCTATTCCAGCCGGGAGGTGATGGCGGAATTCAAAAATGCGGTAAATCTGCCTGTGGCCACCAACATGATAGCAACGGACTGGCGGCAGTTCTATCATGCCGCGGCCCTTAAATCCGTGGACATTGTCTGGCAGATCCTCATTTCTGGGGATTCGGAGGAAGCGTCCGTATGGCCAGATTTTAAACGACTGGGGTCTTACCTGGGGCAGCCATTCCAATAACCACTTTGACATCACCCTCACCGCATTTGCCCATGTGGCAGCGGCTGCTCCCGGAACTCCCACTGCACTTGACACACACTGGATTTGGCAGGACGGACAGAATCTGTTAAAGGATACGCCGAAGATTGTAAACGGGTATCTTCAGGTACCGGATAAGCCGGGTATGGGTGTTACCATCGACATGGACAAGGTCATGGAGGCCAATGGGCGCTACAACCGCCTTCCTTCCCATGAAAGAGATGATGCCATGGCCATGCAGTATCTGATTCCCGGCTGGAAATACGACTGCAAAAAGCCTGCGCTGGTCAGATAAATCCAGGCAAATCATAGAAAAAGGGGGTAGAGAAAATGTTTATTAAAAAGTATGGGGATATCATTGTCGGAGTATTCTTTATGTTATTATCCGCGGCCATGTTGGTTATGGCCAAGATGCTTCCCAAGTCAACGGTCATGGATATCGGACCTGATTTTATGCCCATGTGCATTGGTGTCATGACCTTTGTGCTGGCAGCAGCCCTGGTATTCCTAAATATCAAAAACATGAAAATATATGTGGCCCAGGCTGAGGCCGAGGGACCGGAAAAGGCCGACTACAAGAGGGTGCTCACAAGCTTTATCATTATCCTGGTCTATGTGTTCGTGCTCAAGTCCGTGGGCTTCATCATCAGCACTCTGGTCTATCTTCCCGTCCAGATGTTTATCCTGGCGCCGGAAGAACGGAGAGGAAAAAGAATGTCATTCAGTTGCTGCTCACTGACGTATTGTTTACCTTCGTGGTATTTTTCTTGTTCCGCTACGGATTCAAGATTGTGCTGCCTGCAGGTATCTTACCATCAACTTATAGGAGGTAGACCATGAACGCATTAGCATCTTTGGGCGGTGCCTTTGTAAGCATCTGCCACCCCACATCCTTACTGCTCATGGCGGCAGGCGTGGCAGTGGGAATAATATTCGGTTCCATTCCGGGACTCTCAGCAGCCATGGCAGTGGCATTGTTCCTGCCTCTGACCTTCAGCATGACGCCTTCCATGGGCATGAACCTGCTGGTGGCCGTGTACATAGGCGGTATCTCAGGAGGTCTGATTTCAGCCATTCTGCTCAACATGCCGGGAACCGCGTCATCCATCGCAACCTGTTTTGACGGACACCCCATGGCAAAGAATGGGGAAGCCGGCAGAGCTCTTGGATACGGCATTGTATTCTCTTTCCTGGGTTCCGTGTTCTCCTTCCTGGTGCTCACCTTCTGCGCGCCGCTGCTGGCAGACATTGCCCTGAAGTTCACACCGGCTGAGAACTTCGGCATTTCATTCTTTGCGCTGACAATGGTGGCGGTACTGGCCTCCGGTTCCATGGTAAAGGGAGTGCTGGCCGGTATGCTGGGGCTTATATTTGCCCTGGTCGGCATGGCGCCCATTGACGGAACTCCCAGGTTTACCTTTGGAAGCAGCTCACTGATGGCCGGATTTGACACCCTTCCAACCCTGATTGGTATTTTCGCTATCTCCGAGATCCTGATAACGGCTGAGAGCATGGGAAACGGCAAGGTGGAGGCCATGAAGATGAAGCCCATCAAAGGCTTTGGATTTACATGGAAGGAGTTTGTATATCAGATTCCCAACGCCATCCGTTCCGCCCTGATAGGAACAGGAATCGGCATCCTGCCCGGCATTGGCGGCAGCACGTCCGGCATGCTTTCCTATGTGACCGCCAAGAACATGTCCAAACATCCCGATGAATTCGGCAAAGGCTGCCCTGACGGTATCGTTGCCACAGAGACCGCCAATAACGCCACCATCGGCGGGGCTATGATTCCCCTGCTGGTACTGGGCATACCGGGAGACGGTGTTACAGCATGATGTTAGGTGGTTTCCTGATTCACGGTCTTTCAGCAGGCCCATTGCTTTTTGTCAAAAACGCAGATGTGGTGTACGGTATATTTGCGGCCTGCATGCTGTGCAGTCTTTTCATGCTGATAATCGAGTTCTTTGGAATCAAGGGATTTGTTCAGCTGCTCAAGATACCCAAGCACATCCTGATGCCTCTTATTCTGGTTCTGTGCTGTGTGGGAGCCTATGCCACCAACAACCGTATCTTCGATGTACAGTCCATCATCCTATTTGGAGCCGTGGGTTACTTATATCACAAGTTCAAACTTCCCACCACGCCCTTTGTGCTTTGTTTCCTGATAGGCGAGATGGTGGAAATCTATCTGCGGCGCGGTATTATGCAGTATAAATCTTTTGGCGCGTTCTTCAAGCGGCCTATATTCGATGTATTCTTCTTCGTTGCCATAGCCGTTGTGGTCTGGTCCATTTATAAAGAATGGAGGATGACCAGGGCAAGGAAAATGCAGCATGTTTTAAAGCGGGATAAGTAAGAAAATTTATATATGATTCCGGCCACAATCGGCTGAACCGGGATTTCCGGAAAATCAGCTGAATCCGGGGCGGGATACATATAGAGGGGTATTATCAACTAAACAAAAGACCCGGATGGGTCATCAGAAAAGGAGAGTAATAACTTATGAAAAAAAGATGGTTAGCAGGAATGATGGCAGCAGCTATGGCACTGAGCATGACTGCATGTGGAGGAGGAACTTCAAATACCACTGCTGCTGCGGCAGCTGATACCACCGCTGCCCAGACAGGCGCTCCGGCAGCCGCGGCAGATACAGAGGCACAGGCATCTGACTGGACCCAAGCACAACGGTTTCCATTGTGGTCCCGGCTGGTGCAGGCGGCAATACTGACCTTTCCGCCCGTGTATTCGCGGAGTTTGCCAAGAAGATGACAGGCGCTGATTTCATCGTCGTAAACGCAAACGGCGCTGCCGGATCCGTGGCTGCCAACCAGGTGCTTTCCGCTGCGCCGGACGCCATACCTTCCTGTACGGCCACAATCTGGTAAACGTAGCCAACATTTCCGGTGTAACGGATTATAATTACACCGCATTTAAATTAGGACCCACATTTGCACTTGATCCTGCACAGCAGATGTATGCAAACCCGGATAAATACAAGACCCTGGACGACTTCATCAAGGCAGCCAAGGCAGCTCCCGGACAGCTGAAGGCATGTACCGAGGTGGGCGCCTACACTTACTACGAGCTGCTGGCATTTGAGAAGGCAGCGGGAATCGATCTGGACTTGGTGGACGTGGGATCCAACTCCGACAAGGTGGCAGCCATGCTGTCCGGACAGGTGGACCTGATGCCGGGTGCGTACATCAACTGCAAGGATTATCTGGAAGCAGGACAGTTTGTTTGTCTGGGCGCTCCCACAGAGGAGAGATATGACTGATCAAGGATATCCCAACCCTGAAAGAGCAGGGCGTGGACCTGGTATATCCCAACTGCGAGTTCTCCTTCTACTTTCCAAAGGAAACACCTGACAGCGTAATCGCATGGTATGACAACCTGGTAAAAGAGATGACATCCGATCCGGAGGCCCAGGAAGCCATCAAGAAGGTGGAAATGGAGCCATATTACTTAAGCGCAGCTGACTCCGAGAAAAACGACGAGAGAATCTACACTGAAATCAAGGAGATTGCAGACGATTTAGCAAAATAACCATCTAATCCAGGCTTTCAGGCAGCAGGGACGGAAAACGTGGCCCCGGACAGAATCCATCTGTTCCGGGGCCATGACGTTTAGCCCTGATTGGAGAAGTAGTGGAGGATATCGTGGCAGAGAGTGCTTTCCGGCCGGTTCATGACCCAGTTCTTTCTGGTCACAAAGGCGTTTAAACGGTACAGCCTGGGCTCCAGCGGATAGTAGGATACATGCTCCCTGTCTATGGCACAGGAGCTCCTATGAAGGTGACGCCGATTCCCATAGCCACCATGCTGCGGGTGGCTATGATGCTGTTGGTCTCGCACATGGTACTGGGAATCCAGCCGGCGGCCTCGATAATCTGGTCGGTCAGACAGCGGAGAGTGGAGCCTCTCTTGGACATCAGTATATTATCCTCGCTGAAATACCTGGCAAACTCAGGTATGGTAACGGGCCGCCCCGGATTAATCCTGCAGTAGGGATGGGTTCTGGGGATGGCAAAGAATATTTCCTCCCGTCTGAGTACATGGGCCTGGTCCCGCGAAAAGGGCTCCACGGTATTGAGAGCCATGATGCCGCAGTCAATGTTTTCCTCCAGAATAAGCTGGGTAAGGGAGGGAACATTGGTTTCGGATATCTCGATGGTCACATCCGGGAATCTGGATTTGAAAGGCGGAATCAGCTCTGTCAGCATCCTGAGGGCAAACTGGGAGGTGACTCCAATTGTGATGTGTCCCCGGTTGTCCAGGTTTTGTATGTTCTGATAAAGATTGTCCTTAATGGACATGACCTTTTCCGCCGCGTCAATATAGAGCCTGCCTGCTGCTGTGAGAGTAAGCCTGCCCTTGCTCCGGTAAAAGAGCGGGGTGCCCAGTTCGCTCTCCAGCTTGGACAGATACTGGCTCAGAGTGGACTGGGATACAAACAGTTCCTCCGCGGCTTTTGTCATGTTCTCCTTTTTGGCTATGGTCAATATATAACTCAGGTATTTTGTGTCCAATTGGCTGGCTCCTTGCGCTGAACCAGTTTTTTGCCGGTTCTTTAACGTTATTATAGCAAAGAAACGCAGCCCTTGAAAGTAAAACAGAACTATTAATAATTCTAAGAGAAAGCTTAAATTTAATAATTTTACTTATGAGTACCCCATTGATATAATTAAGTCAATGAAAAATACCATAGATTTTGAATCCAATCACAGCAGGAGGAGACAAAAATGAGCAGTCCTTTATACATTAAAATCAGCGATAAAGACAACGTGGCCATTGCGGTCAATGACATTCCGGCCGGAACCCTGGTCATGGACGGCGTCCGCGCGAGGCAGGACATTCCGCAGGCCCATAAGATAGCCCTGTGCGACATACCGGAAGGCGGTAAGATTATCCGGTACGGCGTGGTCTTGGGATATGCTATTAACCCCATCGGAAAAGGGCAGTGGATTAACGAAAAGATGCTGGAGCTTCCCACCCCGCCCTCAGTGGACGAGATGAAATTTGCCGCCAATCTGGTGACAGATCTGCCAAAACCGCCTGTGGACACCTGGGAGGGGTATATAAATCCAAATGGAGGATATGCCGGAACCCGCAACATACTGGGTATCAGCACCACGGTCCAGTGTGTCACAGGCGTTCTGAATGTAGCCGTGGCCAGGATGAAGAGCGAGCTGCTTCCGAAATATCCCAATGTGGACGACATCGTCCCCATCAACCATGCTTACGGCTGTGGTGTGGCCATCAATGCCCCCGAGGCAAAGGTACCCATCCGCGCCCTGAGAAACCTGGCCAAGCATCCCAATTTTGGCGGGGAGCTGATGGCCGTGGGGCTGGGCTGTGAAAAGTTCACCGTGGAAATGCTCCTTGACCAGGCGGATATTTCCCCTGACAATGTCATCATACTGCAGGAGAAAAAGGGCTTTGACGATATGGTAAATTCCCTGATGGAGATGGCGGACAGGAAGCTGGCCAGGCTTAACCGGAGAAGGCGCCAGACACTGCCCCTTTCCGAACTTCTGATTGGCATGCAGTGCGGGGGCAGCGATGCCTTTTCCGGCGTCACGGCCAACCCCAGCGCGGGCTATGCCGCGGACATGCTGGTAAAGGGCGGCGCCACGGTCCTGTTTTCCGAGGTGACGGAGGTAAGGGACGGCGTGTACCTCCTGGGAGAGCGCTGCGTCAGCGAGGAAGTGGGGAAGAAGCTGGCAGCCGAGATGAAATGGTATGACCATTACCTGGAAAACGGCCAGGTGGACCGCAGCGCCAACCCCACTCCGGGCAACAAAAAGGGCGGGCTCTCCAACATCGTGGAGAAGGCCATGGGCTCCATTGCCAAGTCCGGCACCTCCCCCATCGTGGAAGTACTGTCTCCGGCGGAAAAGCCTTCCAAAAAGGGGCTGATTTACGCTGCCACACCGGCCAGCGACATAGTCTGCGGACCTGCCAGCTGGCCAGCGGCATCGGACTTCAGGTGTTCATGACAGGAAGAGGAACTCCTTACGGCCTGGCCATTGCCCCGGTCATCAAGGTGTGTTCCAGAAATGACATGAAGATGCAGTGGCAGGACCTGATTGATGTAAACGCAGGCCCCATTGCCACCGGAGACGCCACCATCCAGGACATTGGAACCCAGCTGTTCCATGAGATTGTGGATGTGGCCAGCGGCAGGAAGCAGAGTTATGCGGAGAAGTATAAACTGCACAATGATTTGTGCATCTTTAATCCTGCGCCGATAACCTGATGAAAAATCCATTCATTAATTAATCCCAACCACTGGAATCCTCCGTAGCCGCAGGTTATAATCAATATAATGTTGGGGTAAACAAATCGGAAGCGGCAGTTTTTACTGCCGCTTTTTTGAACATTTTTCCGTATTGGCCTTCATATAAACACGGTTTTCCCAAAAGCCGGGCAGCTGAAAACAATAAGTTTTTCTAAGAATGAAAATAAATTTAAGTAATTTGACTAAGTGTACATTCTCTTATAAAATAAAGATAACAACAATGAAATTCAATCAAATCCTATCAAATAAAAGGAGAGCAACGATTATGACAACACCTGTAATCACAAAGATGGAAGTGTATCCGGTAGCAGGAAAGGATTGCATGGAGCTGAACCTGAGCGGCGCCCACGCACCTTATTTCACAAGGAATGTGGTGGTTCTTTACGCGGATAACGGCGAGATGGGCGTGGGTGAGGTTCCTGGCGGCCAAAAGATTACCAAGGCCCTGGAGGAATGCATTCCGATGGTGGAAGGAACCAGGATTGGCGAGTATAAAAGCACTCTGTTAAAGATAAAGAGATACCTGGATTCAAAAGGCGAGGAGGACGTGAGAGGAAATCAGACCTTTGACCTGAGGACCGGAGTTCATGTTATCACAGCCATTGAGGCGCCCTGTCTGGATTTGCTGGGAAAACATCTGGATGTTCCTGTATGTGAGCTGCTGGGAGATGGACAGCAGAGGGACAAGGTAAGAATGCTGGGCTACCTGTTCTTTGTGGGGGACCGCAATAAGACGGACCTGGCATACGATGCCGAACCGGACGCGGACTGCCAGTGGTACAGAATCCGCCATGAGGAGGCGCTCACCGCAGACAAGATTGTGGCTTTTGCCAGAGCCACAAAGGAGAAATACGGGTTCCAGGATTTCAAGTTAAAGGGCGGAGTCCTTGCGGGGAATGAAGAAATGGAAGTAATCCGCGCCTTAAAGAAGGAGTTTCCGGATGCAAGAATAGACCTGGATCCCAACGGAGGATGGCTCCTGGAGGAAGCCGTGGAGTATGTAAAAGGTATGCAGGGCATCCTGACCTATTGTGAGGACCCGTGCGGGGCAGAGGGCGTTTATTCGGGCCGTGAAATTATGAGCGAGTTCCGCCGCCGTACGGGATTCCCCACAGCTACCAACATGATAGCCACAGACTGGAGAGAGGTGGGTCATTCCCTGGAATCCCAGGCAGTGGATATTATTCTGGCCGACCCCCATTTCTGGACCATGAACGGTTCTGTAAGGGTTGCCAGATGTGCCATGATTTCGGATATACATGGGGCAGCCATTCCAACAACCATTTTGATATTTCGCTGGCCATGTTTACCCAGGTGGGAGCAGCCGTGCCGGGTGAATACAATGCGCTGGATACCCACTGGATTTGGCAGGAGGGACTGGAGCGCCTGACCAAGGAACCCCTGCAGATTGTAAACGGCTGTGTGGAAGTTCCCAGGAAACCGGGACTTGGCATTGATGTGGACCTGGAACAGGTAAAGAAAGCCCATCAGCTGTATCTGGACAACTGTCTGGGCGGCAGGGATGACTCCGTTGTCATGCAGTATCTGATTCCGGGGTGGAAGTTTAATTCCAAGAAACCCTGCCTGGTACGCTAGAGCCTGTCTGATACGCCATTGCATTCAGCTGTTTCAACGGCAGCGGATTCTGAGTATTCAACGGAATGTTCGGTCTGACAGGACTTGAAGGACCAGCTGAAATGTAAGACGGCAGGCTGTATATCGCATATACTTGAGCAGACAGAATTTCCCCGCTGTCTGCTCATACTGTTTTCTGCAAATCACATATTTTGATAATAATCCAGTACAGTATCTAAAAACTTGACACGGGCATTTGAATGTACCGCGTTTGTTTTTCCAGGCTGAGATTAGCACCACTCCGTCATTTTGTTTGAGATGGCTGATTCGGGTAAAATAATTTGCCTTTATGATTTGTTTCGGCTTGAAACCATAAGCGCCGCACAGCTTTTGGACAAAATAATCCGTAGTGGGATTATCGTCCCCTAAGGTAATAAATGTTTCTTTCTTTAATTCATCTACCGCAATTGCCTTGCGGGCAGCATAGGGATGCAGCTTTGAAACAAGGAGCAGCGTGGTTTCTAATTTCCCGATTCTTTTAATCGTCCAGCCGGCTTCATCGATATCCCAATCACTCCTTTACGGACGCACAGTCATCCACTCAGATTGGCCTGACAGCAAAAAAATATGATATCTTTTACTTCGAGGAGCCCACGACCCCCACGCCCCAGCTCAGCAAATATGTTCACGATAACACGGGACTGGCCATTGCAAACGGGGAACGGATTTATACAAGATGGCAGTATGCGGATTATTTTAAGGAAAATGCAATCCAGGTGATCCAGCCGGATATCGGAACCTGCGGCGGCCCTGCAGATTGAGGCCGCAATTCCAAATTTCGTCATCCATGAGCATCACACCTATGCATTAAGCCCATTCAACAGGGAGCTTTGGATTTATGATTACCAGCCGGAACATGGCAAATACCAGGTGCCGGACCGTCCCGGCATCGGACAGGAATTATCCGAAACCGCGTTTAAGAACGCGAAGATTTCATCTGTATTCTCATAAAAGCAGCATTAGAGCCGGTATGGTTGCCAGGGACATGATGGTGGTGGTGACAATACAGCGGGAGGCGTAATCCTCATCCGCCCCGTACTTGGCTGCCAGAAGGCACTGGTGCTTCCCGCAGGCATACCTGTAAGGATAAGGGATACACCTGCCAGCATGGGCTCCGCGTGAATGAGGTTCAATATAAACAGGGCCACTAAGGGCAGCGCTATGAGACGCACAAAAGCCAGATAAAAAATACTTGGCTCCAGAAGTTTTTTCCACGGAACCCCGATGAGCATGGTGCCAATCACCATCATGGAAAGAGGTGTGGTGACGGCTCCTATATTGGCAACGGCCTCGTCTAAAAAGCCCGGAACCGGAAATCCGGTCATCCTGCGGACAATGCCCAGAAATACAGTGACGATACAGGGATTCAGAAGGATATTCCTGCATTTTGTCCTGAAATCAGCGGTGGTGAACATGGCCAGGCCCGCGGTCCACATGAAGATACGGTTGGGAATGATAAAGATGGATGCGGCAAAAAGACCGTCGCTTCCATATACCGCCGACACCATAGGCATTCCTAAAAACCCTGAATTATTGACCAAAGTACAGTATTGAAGGATACTCTTTTTCTTTGCGGGTATTTATTATATATAACTTTTCCCAACAGAAAGGAGAGGATGGAGATGGCAACAGCCACCACCAGGATTAAGGCTGTCTGTATCAGCACCTCCGGGGTCAGGGGCTTGTTGAAGGAATTAAAAATCATGCACGGCAGGGTGATTTTAAGTATGATGTCCACCAGTTTTTTCTTGGTTTCCCGGTCAATGAGTCCTGCCTTCATGCAGTACATCCCCACAGCCAGGTAAACCAGAAGTACCATCTGGCATTGAGCATTCTCGAAAAGCTTTCCATAAGTTCGGTTCCTCCAATGATGTATAAAATAATGGCACTGTTTCCAGGGTGTGCCAGTTAAAGTATACCGCAATTCCCATTGCATGGCTAATTAGTTTTCAACGAGATACAATTAGAAATTTAATTCATTGACAGCGGCCCTTTATTAAAATATAATCATGGATAGGCTGTTTTATTTTGATGAAAAGAAGTAAGGTTAATTATGCGTCG
>ENA-OQCK01000799-OQCK01000799.1-human-gut-metagenome-genome-assembly--contig:-NODE-799-length-14561-cov-3.265415_pt1 | contig 14561 bp, 10 predicted proteins | sample MGYA00242498_ERZ504578 | MGnify/ENA primary metagenome ERZ504578 (study PRJEB26092, sample SAMD00036229) | human gut metagenome | host: Homo sapiens | study: EMG produced TPA metagenomics assembly of... | reverse complement strand
ACTAGAAGTTCCAGGTTTTGCGAATCTTTGTTCAAATGTTATGATATCAGTAGATGTATAGATAACAGTATTAGAACCACAAATTATAAATTTGTCTTTAGCATAAATTATGGAATAAAAACTGTCGCATAAAATTCTTGTGACACTGTCCATCATTTTGTGTAAATAGAAAACTTCAGGATTCAGGTTTTATACTTGAATCCTGTTTTCAAATATAGTTATAAATTGGTTAAAAATCAACGCCCAATTCCAGATAGGTTGATACCATTTCTTTTCGATTTCGTTAATTGCCAGATAAACAGACTTTTTCAAGGCATCGTCATTTGGGAATGATAGCTTATTTTTAGTGTACTTTCTAATTTTCCCATTCAGGTTTCAATGAGATTAGTGGTATAGATAATCTTTCTAATCTCAACAGGAAAAATCAAAGAATACGGTTAGTTCTTCCCAGTTATTTCTCCATGAGCGTATCGCATATGGATATTTAGTGCCCCATTTTTGCTCAAAGTTATCCAACTCTATCTTAGCCGCTTCTTTAGTAGGTGCATTATAGATGTTCTTTAAATCAGAAGTGAACTCCTTTTTTCTTTCCAAACCACATAGCGACAGGAATTCCTAATTTGATGTACCACACATATTTGAGTGGTAGAGGCAGGAAATACACTCTTGATGGTTTCTGTAAATCCATTCAGGTTGTCAGTAACTGTAATCAGTATATCTTCTACGCCACGGGCTTTGAGATCCGTTAAAACGCCCATCCAGAAAGTGGCACTTTCATTTTACCAACCCACATACCCAGTACCTCTTTTAAACCGTCCTTATTCAGACCCACACAGAGATAAACAGTCTTGTTGATAACTTTACCATTTTCCCTAACCTTGAAGACGATACCATCCAGACAATCATGTATAAGCTCTCCAAAGGACGATTCTGCCACTCTGAAGCAGCCTGGCTAACTTTACCCGTGATAATAGAGATGGCGGAAGTGGAGAAATTTATGCCGTATATTTCCTGCATTTCTGACTCAATGTCAGATACGCTCATACCTTTGGCATAAAGAGAGATAACAAGACGCTCAATAGATAAGCCACGCGATTGATGCTTGGGAACTATAACAGGCTCAAATTCACCTTCTCTATCACGGGGAACCTGAATAACGGATTCACCCATCTCGGTTTGAATTTGCTTCTTATAACTTCCATTGCGGGAGTTGCTACTATGATCTCCTTGGTTGGAGTGTTTCTCATAACCTAAATGGTTATCCATCTCAGCTTCCAACATTTGCTCATAAACACGAGTATGAAGCTCTTTCATAAAGGCTGTAACATCTTCACCGGTCTTAAACTGGGATAGGAACTCTTTACTTAAAAATTCTTTGGGAATGTCCATAAAATCTGCTTTTTACAAAGTTAATAGATAAATAAAAAACTACGAGATAAATCCCGTAGTTTTCTATTTACACAATCTAATGGATAGTCCCAACTGTAACTTTTCGGAGTGGTTATTCTAGTTTTGACAACCTCCTTTTAGATCATAAATCATTTTCCTCAACGATCTAGCAATTAATCCAATTGGGGGATTAATTGGTATTTATATACTCCTTCTTCAGCTTGAACGGTAACAATACCTTTCTTGGTTTGTGGAATCTCTTTCACATATCTACCTTCTTTATCGACACCCACCACTTTTGCATGGATAAAGTCTGATTTCAGAAGTGACAAATCAAATTCTATCATACTCTTCTGATCCAACGGAATCAATTCCCAAGAAAATTTTTCCTTCTTCAAAAGGTAATGTCCATTACCACGCATTTTTCCTTCTATTTGTTTACCATGAGTGTTTAGATAATAGAGATTTTTACTATAAACTTCATCCAATCGACTTCCATTTATCCAAACGGAAGAACTTTGTTTTCCGCTCTGTGGCATGTGTGTAAAGAATCCATATTCCGGTAAAGAGTAGTTCTTATCATTTATCTGGATTATCCATTCTTCTTTGCCGAAGTTTACATAAGTTTCCAATCCCGACTGATAAGTAATTTTCAGGCAAGGAGTTTTCAGCAAATCTTTTTTGAGAGCTTCCGAAGTATTATAAGCTTTTCCGTCTTTGAAGTAAGCAATCTCCTTTACCGGAACCATCACATAATCTTCTTGTATGGGCTGTAAAAACGCATAACGTGTCACAGCATCTACACCATCCGATAAGATACCAATATTGCCATATGCCATCGCATAACAAATGTATTGATGACCTTGTCCCGTATTAGCAGCATCCATTTCCAATGGATGAATTTTTAGCAAGTTAAAATCTGGAAAAATAGGCAAATTCAACAAATCATCATTCGCATAGTTACCATCCAACAAACCAGCATACCACCAGTGATGACCTCCTTCTGAATAAACCGGACCATTGTAAGCTTTACGTTCGTTCATTAACAGCATTCCGTATCGGTTATACACCCCCTTCATCATAGCGGCATCAGGTACCCGGTGGTCAAAATCTACACGTGAAATAGGCGAAACAGCGGTATGAACATCACAGTAAGAATGGTTCGTGTTAAACAACTTCTGAATTTGTGGAGCCAAAATTGCTTGTTGTTCCCATGCAATTTGTGGTTTCGGAGAATAGCAACGAGACCAAGATACTTCCCATTCACCTTCCGGACCACGTTTCATCCAATCTGGTGACCAACGTTCATTTACAGTAGCCATATCGGTATAATTACTATACAAACCTACACGCCAGTCGTTGTCTTTTACAAATTGAATGTATTTTTGAACATTCTCAATACCTAATTGTGGGTTAGGAGTCAGTTTAAACGTATAACTTTCTCCGCCTTCACGCCAAAAATCTTCGTGATAACGAATAGTCACCTTCTCAACCCCTTTGCTGCGAAGTCCTGTTACAAATTGACCCAAACCATTCAAATCTGAACCTCCGTTAATAGCCCACAAACGATCTGCTTGTATAGAACGCATCGGTGAAGCAGGATTGTCAACAGTAGGCAATACTTCATGTACATCAGGAGAAACATTAATAAACAGCGTTTCATATAGAGAGTTGCGTTTCCCATCCGTTTTAGGAATATACACCACTTCTCCTCCAGTAAAGACTTCCGCACTCTTAGCACCTGCAGTTACAGCAGAAGCATGCGTCTTATACCAGTCGAAAATCATAAACGTAAACAAATCGTTTTGATAAAGAATGCCGGGTCTGTCATCTCCATAATACCTCAAGAATGGAATCAGTGTTTGAATACCCTCTTTATCCACAGCTATCACACCCGTTGATAGACTACGTACATTACCTACTTCTTGTATTTCTTCTAAATGAAATACCAAAGACTTTTGCGCAATCGTATACCAACCTTTAAAGGGAACTCTTTTGTTTTGATAATTGCCTTCTGCTTCAAAAAACAACGTATCCCCATTCAACTTGATTTTCTTAGATTTCAAGACAGCTACTTTACCATTCTTCCAACGCATTTCACGCTTAATAATGGTCTGTTTCAACATTCCGTCATGATATACCTGAATGTCACCCAAAAGATTTTTTTTAGGTAATAGGTAGGAAAGTTTTGTTTTTTCATCTGTATAATCAAAACACACAGACTATTATCCAAAGATACTTTATGACGATAATCCCCTTTTTGAAGAGGTAAAATTGTTTCTTTTCTACAGGGGAAAGGAAGTTGTTCAGGGAAAGGTTTAAATTGAATCGGGTTTAGTTTTTCTTTATATACATATACACTATTGAAAAATACAGTATGTTGTGTACCTGTGTCTGTTTTTTGTCCTTTTAATTTAAACCTAAAAAATGGGTATATAAATCTTTACCTTTATTTAATTTAATATGATTCAAAACCAATATTTATGGGCCATATTAGGATATCCCTGTTGCACCATATTAACTTCATGTTCTTGTCCGTCTTTTCCTTTAAAACATGCATATACCTGCATTGATGTATTGTAATGTGGTTCTCCCCATAACCAATGGTCCCCAAAAGTCCACACATCCAAACAGTCCCATACGTAATTCAATTCCATAGGCTTGGTAAGCCCCAAGAAAACAGATGCTTTAGGTGCTGTTGTCTTATAAACAATCTTACCAGAAAATTCATCTGCCACTATTTCCTGATTACTTCGGTAAAGAGCTGCCTCACAATTTTCCGTCTGAACATACCACTTGCTGCAATCCATAAAAGAAAGGGTTGCCTTTTTCAAAGAAGTGTTCTTCATTTCATAAGGTTTTACTCCTACCTTTGTAACATGTATATCCTTATTCAATCCAGCAATTCGCTGCTGTGCATGAGTAATATTAGAACATAGTAAAACACCAATAACAAATAACTTGTTTCTCATAATATTATATTTCATTAATATAATTCATTTGTGACGATCCACTATCTGTATTAAGTTAAAAAGAGAGGGCACATACTGAATGAAGTGAAGTGAAGTGCACACCCTCTTTTTAAAATTATCCATCTACAAAATTGATTTACATTTGTCTATATCAAGTTATAGATACCTATGATTACACTGACGCAATTTTCAAGATATAGCAATCACCCGGCAACATTCTAAACTTGATAGTCCTGCCTTCAACATACACTTTACGTGAATTCCAAAGCTCGTCAACTGATTGAATAGTGTTTTTAGCTTTGTAATGAATCACAATGTCTTTACGTTTTGAGCTGTCAAACTGAACCGGAGTTTTCGGAGCTTTCATTACACCATCATTATTAATCAAAGTAACATAGAAAGCGCCGTCTGATACGTTTACGAAATATTCTACATCACCTTCTATTTCGATAGGCAACATCTTTCTCAAATACTTATCAAGAATATCTTTCAAAGCACTCGGATCGAAACCTACAATTTTACCTTTACCCACTTTTTCTTCACGGATAGCAGTATCACCTGTTCCATTGAAAGCCAACTGGTCTAAGTGTCTGTTTGATGCCAACACTACACCTCCATCTGCTGCATAAGATCTAAGATCGGCTATTTGAGCAGGAGTCAGCGTAATGTCTCCGCTCAACATTACAGCTTTGTATGTCTTCAGTATATTGAGAGAAGCTCCCTGCAACAAGAAGTCAACAGCATCCGGATACTTGCTATTTACCATAGAACCTATTTCATTACCGTTTTTCTCAACGGAGAAGTTTGCGGCCAAAGTGTTTCAATCAAATTAAAGGTTTCCATATCGCCTTGGTTGTATCCGAATTTTCCGAATACTTGTTGTCCTGTTGGCTGACGGTCCATTCCATGGAACTGATCCAACAATACAGCAAACGGAGTATATGTAATACCTACATTGCTATGTGTTTTAGAGAACTGATACAACTTCTGAAATACTTTTCCATAAGGAGAAAGTTTATAGCAGTCGTCAGCAGTAATATCATCATAGAAACAGATGGCACCACCACCTTCTGCTACTACACCGTCGGCACCAGCCATATAACTCATCAACATCGAACGTTCCACCAAATTAATAGAGTGTCCGTGTTTCGGGCCGCTATATTCTTTCCAGATTTTGCTTTTGCTATAGTCCAAGATAGAGGGTCCATGCCATGAAGAGAAGTCGATAGCCCAAGTTTGCTATATTGTCTAGCTGCACCACGATTCATTGCAATGTGCAATTGATATCCGTGAATGTTTTCACCAATTTCGCTGGCTAAAACGGTAGCACCGGAAGCACCGGCATAATGATGCCAACAATGGTGACCATTCATTGAATACCAAGGTGTATTACTGTCTTCTACACGATACTGCTTTTTCACAAATTGCATAATAGTTTCCAAAGCCGTCTTTCTATCATTAATAGAAGCCTTGTTATCCAAGTAAATATTATCAATTACTCTACCTGAACCATCTGTTTGACCTGTGGGAAGATTTAACACGGTATATCCCCATTCAGCAGCTTTAATCTCAGGAAGCGGAGATTGGTGAACTCCCATGTTATAATGTTCAATAGATTTTTTAGTTCTTTCTGTGCTACGTACAGAACTTTCAGCACCCATTTCCACTTCTACTACAAAACCATCATTAGAGAGAGAAGGGCCCATCCACAAGTTGGAATTAGAAATATAATCTTTTTGTACAATCGAAGTATCTTCCATAGGCTCACCTTGCGGAACTGCAGGTTTTTCTTCCGGTAGGATATTCTCATCATCACTACATGCAAAGAGTGACAAGCAGAGACACAAACTTAAATATTTGAATTTCATAATTTAAACAATGTATTAATTGTTAATTCGCAATTTCTTTTTTAAATCACTCAGGTTTCAGATCATGATTCGATTTTAACCTCGGACCATGATCTCATTAACCTTCATTTTAATCCATAACATATCTTACAGACATACCTACACATTCAGGGAAGTTACTGAAACGTCCAGTTGCTGGACCGCCAGAGAACCATCTGAAGAACGGTTGCAAAGCACCATCAGCACGATGATCATTCATTGTTGAAGTCCAATAAAGTCCCGCCTGTTTAAAGTCTTGGAATGCACCACCGCACCATTGTTTACCACCCGGGTGAATATTGAATCCAAGTTCATTAGACCAATTACCATTACCTTGCCAAGTGTCAGCTTTTAGTCTGTCATTGCTGTTACCTCGCCAGTCTTCTTCTTTCATCAAGAGTTCTTCTGACACACCTGCCAATTTTTCCAATTCATTCCACTCTGCGTCAGTTGCAAGGTGCCATCCTTCAGGAGCAAGATCCTTAGCTGTTTGATAATCGTACAAACAGCCGTAAACGGCATAATTTTCTGACTGCATAGCTTCTTCAGCGCTAGAACCATTGTAACCTTGTACCCAAATACCCTTGCTCAAACGATCAGCTGGAACATAACGGAAGTTTCTACCATCCAAATACAATTACCGTACTGCTTGATCTTATATGTATTTTTATCGCGCGGGTCAGTAAACTTATCACCCACGAACATTACCATCATCGGTTCTGAATAACCTACACCATATTTATTCTTTGCAAAAATTCGATAGTAATACTTCGTAAACGTAACCAGATCAGAAAGACTTATTTCAAAAGCACTCAACACAACATCAATATTGATTTTTGTACCATTTTCAATAGTAGGTTGAGTTACCTCTTTACTCCATACGAGACCCATTTCTTCAATCGGTGCACCACCAGGAGCATCAATATTAGCTTTGATTATCACATTTCTGTTTACTTCATCTTTCACAGTTTCAATGATAGAAAGTACAGGAATGACATCTCCATCACTTGTTGCAAACAACACAGGATCACCGTAAGAAATACCCTTCTCTGTGCGTGCATACGCCAAGTAATAATAATCAGTATCTCCTTCCAAATTTTCTAAAGAATAGCTGAATTCACTGTCTTGAGCACACATGACCCGGGTTCCCTTCATCACCTCCTGCTGCAAAGTAATCGGAGTATAATCGGAAACCTTCATATCGTAAGTGTATTCTATATAGTAGAAACCACGTTCTTGTACAGTGCCCCCACCGGTCAATACATTACCAACCAAAGTAGCGGTAGTACTTGTAATATACATAGGCTCACTCGTTTGAGCGATTGGCTGAACAATCGGGTTTAGCGTTTCATCGTCACATGCGAAGAGGCAGCCTGCTATTATTAAACTTAAAAGTATTTTTTTCATATTTATTAAATTTTATTAACTACTCGAAAACCAATATAAGGAGAAGCAGTTGTTGGTTGCTGAGCATCACGTCTAGTAATAGTTACAGGAGCTTGATTATATGCCCCACCACGAACGACTTCTTACTACCAGATTTCGGACCTTGAGGATCTTTCTCTGGAGCATCTTCATAAGCCTTATCAGAATACCAGTCATGACACCATTCAGCCACATTACCAGACATGTCGAAGATGCCAAGACCATTGGCTTTTTTCATTCCGCCTTGATGCAAAACAGATTCATTAAACCAACCCACTTCAGAAGCTGTGGCACTTCCAGCATAAACAGTTCCCATTTTCAACAAACCACTGTTCGCAGCGAATTCCCATTCTGATTCAGTAGGAAGGTTACCACCACTTTCCTCGCAGAATGCCTGTGCACCAAACCAAGTGACGCAAACAACAGGAAGTTGATCAGTTCCAGCCTTTACTACAAACTTAGAACCATCATGAGAAAGTTGGCAAGTAGGATCTTTCAAATTGATCCATTGGTCACCATTCACAGTGGCATCAGCACCTACTTCATTTTCATTCAAGAATTCGCAATATTCAGCATTCGTGATTTCATTCTTTGAAATATAGAAGCTATGTTCAAATTCAACTTCATGTATAGGCATTTCATCAACCTTACCAGCTGCACTACCCATCATAAATTTACCCATTTCCACAAATACTTTATCATTATAAATCTTTGTGGTCGGAACACGAACCGGATAACTATAGAAAGTTCCTTCATCATTGGTTGCAAAGAAACGAACGTAGTACACTGTATCAGGTTGCAAGCCTTCTATACGCATGCGGTATAAATCAGGATTGTTGATAGGTAACTCCTGTACATTATCTTCAACAGTTGCAAATTCAAGTGCTTTTTCATCATATTCCTTTGTGGATTTCAACACCCAACAAGCACCACTCTCTTGATATCTGAACCGCCAGTCAGATACAAACGACTCTGCACTTCACAGAAAGTAGGACCATATGACTTCAATGACGTACGAGACATTGCTGGCAATTCTTCATCATCATTACAACCAGTCCATAGGCATGTAGCCAATGCTAAAAATGTAAATAATATACTTCTTTTCATAGTTTTCAAATTTTATTAATACCCGGGATTTTGCAACATATTTTCATTAGCATCCATTTCATATTGAGGAATCGGCCACAAATAGTCTCTCTTCGGATTAAACTGTCTTTGGTCTACAGTAATCGTTACATACTTCCAGTCTTTTGTTTCACCTTTGCCATCGCCAGGATACATGCCCGCTTTCAATTTAGTGTTATCAAGACCTTTTGCATCTACCATTACTTCTTCACCAATTTTCCAGCGACGGATATCAGCCCATCTTAAACCTTCAAAAGCAAGTTCTACACGACGTTCGTTTCTGATTTCAATACGCATGGCATCTTTTGACAAGTTAGGCATTGCCGTTGACAAACGTGTAGTATGTGCTCTATCTCTCAAAGCATCAATAGCATCATATACTGCTTTCACCGGCCCTTCCGATTCATTCAAAGCTTCAGCATAGTTCAACAGAATTTCGGCATAACGCATAAAGTAAGTATCACGTCCTTCATCTTCAGCGTTGGTCAATGTTCCATCGAAATGTTTCTTCGAACGATAACCTGTTGAGTTAAGTAACCAAGAAGGAATCTGGATAGAATCCTTGGAGACTTCTGGATCTGGAGCCTTGATCATAAAGTTCAGGTATTGGCACCCAGGATAGAACAATGAAGCTGCGAAACGCGGGTCACGATTCATGTGAGGGTTTTGAGCATCATATTTAGGCGATTTCGAAATAGGAAGACCGTCGTTCATATAATAAGAATCAGCCAGTTGTTTAGTCGGTGCAAATGCAGGCCATTCTCCCAACGGATAATACAAATAAGATGGATCGATTTTAGGAGTATAGCAACGTCTCATCATAATTTCACAGTCTGCAGCACGTTCATTTACTTCCAAGAACAATCCTTGATAATCTGGAAACAAGAAATATTGATTCAAATCCATCACATCCTTAGCGGCCCTAGCGGCATTTGCCCAGTCACCTTGATACAAAAGTACACGTGACTTCAGTCCCATAGCAGCTCCCTTTGTGATACGTCCCAGCGCATCTTCTGGATACTCAACAGGAAGTGTAGCAATAGCCTCTTCCAAGTCTTTCAAAATCTGACTCACCACTAATTCTTTCGGTGTACGACGCGGCTTGCTGTTAGTCAAGTCACCCGGTTCCAATACCAAAGGTACATCACCGAAGAAGGTAATCAAATCTGTATAATACCAAGCTCTCAAGAATTTAGCTTCACCAATGTAGCGAGGCAAATTCTTAGATGAGAATCCTGCAGACGCCACACTGTTAATAAACACATTGGCACGTGCAATACCCTTATAATTCTGTTCCCATTTCAATTTCGGCATAGCACTGTTTGCATTGCCTTGACCACGAGGCCATTCAGTCGTATCATGCCAAGGCTGAGGTCGAAAGCATCATCGGTCATAGTAGCTATATGAATCGGAAACAAACGTGCATTCGCTGTATGATTCATTAAACATTCATATACACCATTCAGAAGTTTCTCAGCCTGGTTCTCATTTTCTAGATAGTTATCAGGAGATACAAAATCCAATGGTTCACGTTCCAAGAAATCATCACATGAGCTAAACAATATTAAACATGCTAAAAAAAGTAATTTATATTTTTTCATAATCATTTCTTTGTATTAGAATTTCATATTAACTCCGAAAGAATAAGTTTTTGCCTGTGGATACTGCAATGTGTTAGTTAAATGTGACGGCTTTTCAGGGTCAAATCCATAACGCATATCCGTAATGGTAAACAAGTTCTGGAGTGATACATATACACGAATAGAAGGTGTATTCTTAAATGCTTTCTTCAAGACTTTTTTAGGAACAGTATAACCTAAGTCCAAACTCTTACATCTGATGTAAGAAGCATCTTCCAAATAATATTCCGATACAATTTCAGAACGTCCCGGTTCTGAATACAAGCGTTGTACAGTCTGACTTGGACGTTCAGGAGTCCATCTATCTTTATACCATGCACCAGTATTTGATTCACCACCGAAGAAAGGTACAGTGATAATACCTTGATTCAATGCTTTCATACCAGCCACACCTTGCAAGAAAATAGAAGCGTCAAATCCATTCCATTCAAAACCAAGCGTTGCAGAGAATGTCCATTTCGGGAATGTATTACCGATAATCACTTTGTCATCTTCATTAATTACACCGTCACGAGTATCAGGAATACCGTCACCATTGGTATCGATAGTCAACTGGTCCACAAAACGGATATCACCCGGTTCTGGTTTCATGCCCATATATGGATTGAGAGCTGTACCATTTTTAGAGAAAATTAAGTGGTTTTTGATTTCTTCTTCGCTTTGGTAGATACCTTCTGTTTGAAGACCATACAAAGAGTTAAATGGTTCATTGACCCTCCAAATGTGGTCAGACATAATCAACTCATCCTTACCAGCCAAGTCCTGCACTTTATTGTATACGCGAGTAGCAGAAGCACTGAAGTGGGTACCCACCTTACCAAAACGGTCGTTATATCTTACTGTCATTTCCAAACCTCTATTCTGCATCTTACCCGCATTCTGATAAGGAACAGTGCTCATACCAAGAGTTCCTGAAACAGGTACCTGCATCAAGATATCAGTTGTGTTTTTGATATAATAGTCAATGGTTGCTGATACACGTTTGAAAATGTCAAAGTCAAGACCGATATTGTATTGTTCTGATGATTCCCAAGAAGTTTTCTTATTCGCTAATTTTGTAACAGCAGCCATACCTACCAAACTGTTGTTGAAATTGTACTTACCGTTCAAGCTCAATTCATCAGATGCGGCATATTGCTGACCGATACTTTCGTTACCCAATTTGCCGTAAGACAAACGAAGTTTCAAGTTATCCAACCAAGTCACATTCTTCATGAATTTTCTTCACTGATACGCCAAGCACCAGACACTGACGGGAACACACCCCATTTGTCAATAAAACGAGAAGAACCATCATAACGCAAGTTAAATTCAAACATATAGCGGTTATCGAACATGTAGTTTAAACGTCCATAATAAGACATCCAAGCCAATTCATGTGCTTTACTGTCATTCAACTGAGTCTTTGGATCACCTACAGGGAATTCAGGTAAGTTAACCGTCAGATTTTTACGGTCCATAGAATGCCAATTCCAAGAATATTCACGCATTTCATAACCGGCCATCAAATTTACATTGTGTTTCTTAGCAATGACAGTATTGTAATTTAACTGACCGTTCAATACATACGTTGTTGTTTTAGATTGTTCATAATGCAACGATGATTCACGAGGTTGTGGAGTACTCATTGTACCATCATCATTAAATCCAAACAACTGTACAGTCGGTTTGAAGTTTTTGTTTTCAGAAGTATGATTGTCGATGCCTCCATACAAATTCAAACTCAAACCCTTCATCAAAGTAGCATTAATAGATGCATTTAATGTAAGCGGAGTTTCCTTTGTACGGTTAAAACCACCAGCATCCATTGCACCAAAGCTATAACCTGCATTGTTGTAACCTACACCTGGCAAAGTCATACGGATAGTCGGAGGAGCAACATAAGAACTGTAAATCGCACTATGAGCACCATCTACCAAGTCGTTCTTGGTTCTCTGGTGAGTTGATAAGCTTACATTCAATCTCAATTTATCTTCAAAGAAAGAAGCTGATACATTACTACGGAAAGTAAACTTCTTCGCATTGTTACCTCTTACGATACCATTTTGGTAAAGATAACCTGCAGAAGTAGAATATTTCAATGATTTGTTACCACCGGAGATAGACATATAATGATCAGTTATCATTGCTGTATGATAAGTATCGTCCATCCAACTATAGTTGGTAGGATACATGTATTCATCCACATGATTGCGATAGTTATTCATGTATTCTTCCGTATACCAAGTCGGCCATGATTTATTGGTATTCTTATAAGCTTCAGCTTTCAAATCCAAATAATCAATACCTTTCAAAACATCCGGCAATGAAGTCGCTTTCTGAACGCCTACCAAACCATTATATTCGATGTTCATTGAGTTCAAATCACCTTGTTTAGTGGTAATCAACACAACACCATTAGATGCACGATTACCATAAATGGCACAAGAAGCAGCATCCTTTAAAACGGATACCGATTCAACATCTTTCGGGTTCACAGCATCCAGATTACCTTCCATACCATCGATAATGACCAGCGGACTAGTATTGTTAAATGTACCGATACCACGAATTTGGATAGTTGCGCCATCATCACCCGGCTGACCTGAAGTCTGGCTGATGAAAGCACCTGCACGTTACCTTGAAGCATGGAGCTCACGTTGGTGTATGCACGTCCTTTAGCTTTAGAAAGTTCAATACTTTCAACCGCACCTGTTAAATTGACTTTTTTCTGTGTACCATAACCAACAACAACCACTTCTTCCAACATTTCAGTGTCTTCTAACAACCTTACCAAAATATCTTTGCCGGTAACTGCTTTTACGCTTTTATCTTGATAGCCTACATAAGAAACGAATAAAGAAGAGCCTTCTTTTACAGTCAGTTTGAAATTACCATCGAAGTCGGTGATGGTTCCGTTGGTAGTACCTTGTTCCTTCACAGTGGCACCAATTACCGGTTCACCTTTGAAGTCAACAATTTTACCTTTTACGTTAATATTCTTTTTGTTGGTAGTTTTCGTTAAAACAATATTGTTTCCTTCTTCATAAAAAGAAATACCAGTGTTAGCCAGCACCTGCTCGAGGATACTTTTTACTGTTTTATCTTTAACATTCACTGTTACTTTTTTGTTCAGATTGACTTCTTTAGTGTCATAAACAAAAAGATAACCCGATTTTTTCTCAATTTCTTGAATTGCCTGTTCTAAAGAAACATTTTTTCCTATGATGGAGATCTTTTTTGATTGGGCTAATGCATCCGATGCGCACATAGATGAAAATCCAAACAGGAAGATAGATGCATATAACCTGAAGGGGTGTTTAGATAGTATATCTAAAGGAATACTTAAATTCTTTTTAAATATATTCTTCATTTTTCTTAGATTTGATTAATAATGTTATTGAACTATGAGTTCGATATACTTTTCGATTCTGAAAAAATCATTCAATTATAAATATGTACTTCTTTCCGTTTTTATACCATAGGCTAACCAATGATTAAGTTTAACTTTAAAAAAAATATTTTCGTGCATTTAGAGGAAATACGTATGCTCATTAATTATCCCTAAAACAGATTTGTAAATTAACTTTAATTAACAATACAATCATTCTTTGTTCCTTTTACAAATCACTTATGGATCTGCTCTGCAAAAAATATAATTTATCTAAATATTTTGTTTAACTTTTTGTGTGTCTAAAAAAGAGTGAATGAAATGCACAAATCTAAGATTTTCCTGTTATAGGTTGACTATAAGTGTATTCTCAATAATATTAAAATCATTGAAGTTGTGCAGAAAAAACGTTGACACAACCTTTTTCTGCACAAAGTCCTGATTTTATCAAGCCCTGGCTTTGTTATTACCCAAAGTTTTTGTAACTTTAGGCATAAAGTTTTCATTATGGCAAAGTTACATTTTCGTCCTTACATTCCCAACCAAACCGTTCTTTTTCCACAAAGAATTGATGAAAACATAGCTGCGACCGACCCGGTCCGCATCGTGAATGCTGTTATTGACAACCTCAATCTTGAGAGTTTCAAGAAGCTTTATAAGGAAACGGGCCGTTGTCCTTATCATCCTAAAATGATGCTTAAGGTGATAATCTACGCCTACATGAATAATATCTATTCTTGCCGTAAAATAGAGA
>ENA-OQCK01000798-OQCK01000798.1-human-gut-metagenome-genome-assembly--contig:-NODE-798-length-14596-cov-2.083143_pt1 | contig 14596 bp, 28 predicted proteins | sample MGYA00242498_ERZ504578 | MGnify/ENA primary metagenome ERZ504578 (study PRJEB26092, sample SAMD00036229) | human gut metagenome | host: Homo sapiens | study: EMG produced TPA metagenomics assembly of... | reverse complement strand
AATAATTTTGCATTGATGGACACCAAGATAGATTCGAAGATTTCTTTTGCTGTCTGAGTTGTAGATTTAAGATAGTTCTTGCTACACTCAAAGGCTTGTTGAGAGTATACAATAATACATGGTGTTGACTCCAATACCTCTGTAAATAATTCTTCCGTGAATGTTCTATCTAATTCAGCCATATTATTTTATTTTAGATAAACTATACTTATGTTTCGGTCGTACATATTTAATTGAGCACGTATAATTTCTTCATTTTCAATAAGTAAAACTACACCATAATCCGCAAATGAAGTTCCCATGCTATCATACCCATAACCACGAAGTTGAACTATATTGTCGCTAACATTAGTAATGCGCATACGTTTTGGAGACATCTGTATATTGTTCTGCCACAAAGGATGTATACCGTCTAAGTTAAACATAGTGACTGTATATCCTTCTCCATCTTCAATATTTTTTTCTATGACTAATCTTCTGTTTGCTCCATAGTTATGGCCAGATATATCTTGATTATTTTGAAATCTTACGTGATCTGAAGAGGTGAAAGCAACAGAACCTTTTGGTGGGAAATTATTGCCTTCTATGAGATTTTTAATGAATTTATCCATTGTTATTTATTTTGGGTACAAAGTTAATTAAATGTCCAAAAAGTGACAAGTTTATATTTGTGCAATGTATGAGTATTGTTACACGAAATCACACGACATAAACAACTATTGTACAATGTAATGTACTATTGTAACTTTTATAGTTAAATAAAACATGCTATTCAAATTTCATCTATCTGAATATTCCGGTTTATCCATCCCAAATCACAAATGTGTTGCACATTTCTTACCTGAAAATCTTGGTTAATACATTTGTCACAAAATCAATCAATACTTGAAATGATACAGACTCCGGTTATAGTGACATTTGCCAATCAAAAAGGAGGTGTAGGAAAAACTACCCTTTGCGTAACCTTGCCAACTATCTGGTGACAAAGGGTGTAAGGGTTGTAGTGATTGACTGCGACTTCCAGCACTCCATCATGAAATGCCGTAAGGCTGACATCAGAAAATATGGCGAACAGGAAATGCCATACGAGGTATGGGCATATGAAGCCAACGACAAGGCGATGATGACTTCCCTTATGGAGAAGCTGCACAACGATCCTGAAATCGACGTTGTACTTATGGATTCTCCCGGCAGTCTGAAAGCGGAAGGGCTGATACCCATATTCGTCAACTCGGATATCATTATTGTTCCATTTCACTATGATCTGATAACCGTTCCGTCCACGGCCAGTTTCCTCATGTTTGTTGACCGGCTGAAAAAGCTGTCGGTGAAAGGATGAAGGCCAGACTCTTCATCATTCCCAATTTGAACGACGGAAGAATCGGCAAGCGTTCAGAACTGCTTATCTGGGACAATGCAAGGGATACCTTCTCCAACTATGGATACGTCACTGCGAAGATTCCCAAACGTGCGGATATGGAACGGTTCAGCACCATGGCGGCACTGGATATGCAGGCCGCTATCGTTACACCGGTCTTTGACAAGGTCTATCAGAGTATCTTCGATACACTTCAACCGATAAGGGAAAAAGAACTCAAAGGCATACAGCTGACGGAAAATCTGAATCCCAAACCTAAGAAGAAAAAGAAGGCACAGCCGTCTGATGAAGCTTCACAGGACAGTAACGAAAATCAGAATAAAGAACCAGAATAATCAGTAAACTTCAATAACCATAGCACTATGAGTAAGGATATACCGGAAATAGATGACCTGACAAGAGGCATCAATGATTCAGAACTTATATTGACGGAAGATACCGTAGAAACACAGGTTGAGCAAAGAGAAAATAATAATGAAACACAGGAAAAGGATACTGCTGTTTCCTTTTCGGATACAGGATGCTGGGATGACTTCATGGAATTCCTTCAATCGGACGGTTCGGGAACGGACAAAACTGAAAGGCTTGTCTGCAAGCTTGACCGTGACCTTGCGGATTCACTGGACGACTGCGATATACATGGCAGATGTCGCTCTGACCTGGTGAATGCCATCGTAAGGGCATTCTTCAAGTCATACCTGCCACGTCTGGCAGAATACAGAAGGGAAAAGAAATCTTTGTTTAACAGTTATATCTGTAGGATATGAAAAAGACAGACTGGACTGACAGGATGCTGGCCGCTCTTGTCGAGCTGTATCCGGTAGAGACCACAGCCTATACCGCTGCCGTTCTTAATCTGAGCGAATCGACCGTCAAGCAGAAAGCCCGTGAACTTGGACTTGTAAAAATGGCTAAATCCAGATGGATGGAGCGTGCCGACTATATCAGGAACCACTTTCAGGAGTGTTCCTTCTCTGAGATAGGGAAAGCTCTCGGCATTACCCGGATGAGTGTCGGACGCATAGCCGCTGCACTCGGACTGAAACGCAGCAGTGAAGAGAAACACCTGATTTCCTCACGTATCCGTACCCAGATGGTAAAGAGGGAAAGACGGCGTATCGTCTTCGGACTGGAACCCATAACCGGTATCCGTGTCATTTCAAACAGGGCGAAGGTAAGGGTGCGCTCAAACATGAAGTCAAACGGATACATCATCAGTGAGGAACACAACGTGATTTATTATACCGGCACTACGGAACGCAGGGAACGTCTGGAAAGCCGGGGTATCAGACTGGGACTGCATATCCTTCCGTTTCCGGAGGACTGTTCCGCTCTTTCATCCAACATCATATTACAACAGCCATGCAGTACGGACAGATAGTATTCCTTCTCTTCGTGGCAATGGTATTCTACTATGCGGCAATGATTTTCATGGACTTCCAGAGGGCAAAGGCCGCACAGAATGCCGAGCAGGACAGCCATAATGAAGAGGACATTGACATATCGGAAGAGGCACGAAGCTTCAGACCGATAAGAATAAACCGGGATGAACCTGATTCCAAAGAAGAAGTTCAGAACAGAATAATACAGGGAATCCCGAACCTGAGAATGAAAATACTGATTCTGACGGTACAGAGAAATCTGCATCCAAATCAGAATCTTCCAGACACGTTTACCGGGAGGCCATCATGACTGACGGCATTCTGGTTGAGAATATCATTCAGGAAATAAACAGACTGGCAGAGACCGGTACAAGTGACCTCGGTGCCGTTATCTTCAGCTGTGAGAATGCCTGATATTATATACCGTTCCTTTAGTGACATCTGTTTCTTTGGCGATGAAATCATTTAACATTATTCAGAAATGCAGATAATAAAGAAAAGTGCCCGGAATCTTACGGAGCGTTTCATCGGTTCAAGTTTTGGACAGAAGTGTGTGGTGGCGGCCATTGCACTCGTTATTTCCACATCCAACGTAATGGCAGGAAGCAAGGGTGCAGCTGGTTTTACCAAGCCACTCAGGAAGTCAGTTCCTACCAGACTCCGGTATCGAACCTGATGAAGCCATTGCAGCCGTTATCGTCCTGGTCGGTGCCTTCAACGTCTATTTCAAGATGCAGAACGGAGACCAGGATGTGAAGAAGACCATCATGCTTACCATCGGAGGCTGTATCGCATTCATCGCACTTTCGGAAGCTCTTCCGCTGTTCTTCCAGTAATCCTTACCCGGCATGACAATGAATCAGGAAGGATACCCTGTGTTCAAGGGATTGCAGAAACCGCTGGAGTTTATGGGCATACGCGGCCGTTTCCTTACTCTGGCAGCGGCAGCATAGGCGTATCATTCGTAGGCTTCATCGGTTTCTCAATCGCATTGGGAAAGGTGCAGTTCATAGCCATGATGGTCATGGCACTGGTAGGACTGATAACCATCTACATCAAGCAGCGTGGTGGACTCCACAACAAGAAAAGGGCAAGAGGTATCTATATCTACAGAAGCCTGAGAAAAGAACAGTAAATCACTTTATACAGTATGGCACACAAAAGGAAAAGAATTTTTGACGGACTCTATGCGCAGCTGGAAGAGACGGACGGCAATGTCGTGCTGTTCTCGGCCAGAGGCGAGCCGTCGTTATCTTCGAAATAACCAATCCGGTCCAGCAGCTCTGTACGGATGCGCAGCAGTACATGCTGTTTCATGACGTGCTATCCAATATCCTTCAGACCATCGGTGAGGGATATGCACTGCAGAAGCAGGACATTCTGTGCAGACAGGCATATCATCATGACGTACCGGACGATGCGGAGTTCCTGACAAGGAGCTATTTCAGATACTTCGAGGGAAGGGAGTTCACAGAGATAAGGACTTTTCTTATCCTTACCCAGGAGGCTCAGAAGAACCAGTTCATCCAGTACGACCCGAAGAGATGGCTCGATTTCCATTCCAAGGTATCAAAGACGGATGATATTCTGACCGAAAGCATATCCGGCACAGAAAGCTCGGCAAGGAGGAAGTCAGCGAGTACTGTCACCGTTTCATGGCATTCCAGTTCCGGCACGGACCGTTCTCAATGACCAACTTCAAGGCTTCGGACGAATATCTCAGGACTGGTGACCGTATCATCCGTTCCTATCCGCTGGTGGATATTGACGAGATAAACCTGCCTTCCATGGTAAAGCCGTACACGCAGATGAACATCAACGGATACGGAATTGCTACAGACCTGCTTTCTTTCCTTACCGGCGTCCCCTACTCGGACTGTGTGGTGTTCAACCAGGTCATTCAAATACCAGGACAGAGGAAGCTGCTGCGTAAGCTTCAGGCCAAAGCGAAGCGTCACGGTTCCATGCCGGACCCGAGCAACCGTATTGCCAAGGCTGACATTGAGGAAGTGCTGGACAGGCTGGCCGTTGACAGTACCATGCTTGTGTACTGCAACTTCAACATTCTGGTGAGCTGTCCACCTGACAAGGTTACTCCGGTAACTTCCTTTCTGGAGACAAAGCTGTACGAGTGCGGCATCATGCCGTCAAGAACGGCCTACAACCAGCTGGAACTTTCATGGACTGTTTTCCCGGTAACGCTATGCCTTCAATCCGGACTATGACCTGTTTCTGACGCTTTCGGATGCTGCACTTTGTTTTTTCTTCAAGGAGCATCTGAAGGAGTCTGAGGATACACCACTGATACATACTACACCGACCGTCAGGGACTGCTGTATGCATTGACATTACCGGCAAGGAAGGCAAGAAGAAAATGACAGACAATGCCAACTTCTTCTGTATCGGTCCTTCAGGTTCCGGCAAGTCCTTCCACATGAACAGTGTGGTACGTCAGCTGCTGGAACAGAATACGGATGTGGTCATGGTGGATACGGGTGATTCCTACGAAGGCATATGCGGATATTACAAGGGTACATACATAGCCTACTCGAAGGAGAAGCCCATTTCCATGAATCCGTTCAAGGTCACGAAGGAGGAGTATGAACTTAATTTCGGAGAGAAGAAGAACTTCCTCAAATCGCTGATATTCCTGATATTCAAGGGCAACGCATTTCCTACAAAGATTGAGGATATGCTGATAAACCAGACCATCGTGGAATACTATGAGGCCTATTTCAATCCTTTTGAAGGGTTCAGCGACAGTGAGCGTGAGGCATTGAGGCAGAAACTGCTGGTCGCCGCCAAGATGGAGGATGACTATGAACAGTACACGCACAGTATGGAGGACATCGACAGGCAGATAAACACGGAAGAGGTTCAGGAGAAGGCTGAAAGCCGTGCCCTGCTGCTGCCTTCCGAAGTACGCCGTCTGAAGCTGATACGACAGTGCCGTTCACTGACTGCTCTGATCAATGATGAAGCTGCCACCAAACCGGAAAAAAAACGTGCACTTGCCATTATCGAAAAATATAAAAGGGAACTTTATAACAATTCCATGCTGATTAAGATAGACAGGCAGATTGACCACATGGAGGAACAGAAGCGCAGCTGAAGGTTCAGGAGCTCTCGTTCAATTCCTATTATGAGTTTGCTCTGGAACGCATACCGCAGATTACACAGCTGGAGAAAATCAGTTTCAATATACATGACTTTGCAGCCATACTGAAACAGTTCTACCGTGGCGGCGAGCTGGAGATGACACTGAACTCCGACCTGGACATCAACCTGTTTGACGAGCGGTTCATTGTGTTCGAAATAGATAAAATAAAGGATGATCCGGTGCTTTTCCCGATTGTGGTGCTGATTATCATGGACGTGTTCCTGCAGAAGATGCGTATCAAGAAGGACGGAAGGCTCTTATCATTGAAGAAGCATGGAAGGCAATCGCTTCACCTACCATGGCGGAATATATAAAGTATTTGTATAAGACCGTCCGGAAGTTCCACGGAATTGCCGGTGTGGTCACACAGGAGCTTAATGACGTGATTGATTCCCCTATTGTGAAGGAGGCCATCATAAACAACTCGGATGTGAAGATTCTGCTTGACCAGACCAAGTTCAAGGACAGGTATGAGGATATTGCAGCCATTCTGGGACTCACTGACATACAGCGTCAGCAGATTTTCACCATCAATGCGCTGAACAACCATGAGGGAAGAAGCTACTTCAAGGAGGTGTGGATTTGCCGGGGACAGCACTCGGATGTGTACGGCGTAGAGGAAGCACCGGAATGTTACTGGGCATACACTACAGAACGTACCGAAAAGGAGGCACTGAAGATTTATCTTGCCCGGTACGGTACGCTGCAGGAGGCCATCACCCGTATCGAGGAAGACCGCAAGGCGGATGGAGGGCTTCTGTATCTGGAGTTTGCAAGAAAAGTCAACCAACATCAAAAAGTTATGTCACTATGGTAAGAACAGTATTAAGAATCATATCGGTTATAATGCTTTCTGCATTTGTCTGTATTAATGCACATGCTGCCTGGAGAATCGTATTCGACCGCAACTGTCTGAAGATTGTCATGGCCAATACCGCTTCACAGAAGCTTATCGAGGAACAGCACAACCAGCGTGTGGATACCATTGCCGCAAAGAAACAGAAGGTAGAACTCTATACGGTAAGCATGGCTACATGAAGGAACTATACAAGCTGAGCATGGAGAACATATCCGGTTTCGGGACTGAAAGTCTTTATTATAAGGAAATAGGCCTGTGCGCTCTGGATATTCTGCGAAATGTTCCGGTACTTGTCAGCACGGTAAACAGGGCCAAATTTTCAAACAGGCTGCTCTGTCTGAACGAGCTCGGCAATCTTGTAGCGGAAACCCAGCAGCTGGTCGGCAACTTTGTCAATATCGTGAACAATGCCAGGATTCCCAATCCGTTGCAGGGACAGGCAACTGCCGAGAAAAAGAATGACGGCTACAATCTGCTGGACAGGTATGAAAGGCTGACACTGGCCAACAGCATCTATACTGACCTGAACAGGATACGCTACAAGGTGGAAGGGATGGTTCTGATGGCACAATATGCCACTGCAAACGACCTCTTCTTTGCCATAGATCCTGAAGGATGGGCAATGTGGTGACCATGAAGAATCATGTGGGAAATCTTGTACAGGACTGGAACGGACTGGTTGCTTCAAATTATTAACCTTTCATATATCTCTGTCATGAAACTCAGGAATATAAGTATCATATCAGCCGGTATTATAATGCTGTTGCTACCTGTAAAGGCTTCCGCTTTCATAATACCCAAAGACCTGCCGACCATCGAAGCACTCATTGCCCTGCACAAGGCCATAAAGAAGGACGAGGACAAGGCTCTTACAAGAGTGGCAACAAGCTATGGCGAGCAGTCGCTCATTGAGAAAGGTGCGGAAAAGTTCAATGATGTCAGGACCACTCTGGATACAAGGCTGAACAATGCCTATTCGTATCTGGTACTGGCCGGTGCCATTTCTTCAACGGCCAACTCACTGTATCAGCTGGTAACGGAATACAAGGACTTTACCGGTAATACTTTCAGTCATGTATCAAAGAAGCCTTTCGTAGCCTGGTATTATGCCGATGCCAACGTGGCAATATCAAGGGAGATACAGCACTGCTACAGACTGTATGCATCCGTAGCCGCTTCTGGTATAAACCTGATGAAGGCTTCCATGGATGAGAAGCTGAATCTGGTAATGACACTGAAGGCTTCCATCGATAGGGCAAGTACATAATAGACAATGCCAATCTGTACTGTTTCCTTGTCACGGACTGCGGATGGAAGCCGGACTATATCTGGGAGATACTGAACTCCAATGTGAAGAATGAGATAGCTGAGCGTGTAATCAATAAATGGAATCAGGGATATGCAGGTTAGAATTATGTTATTGTGCCTGTTCTGCATGTCAGTTTCAGGTACAGTCACTGTTGCCAATGCCCAAAGCATAGTCAGTGACAGTGAAAAGCAGAAACAGTGGAAGTCTATGGAAAACGGTCCGTGGGATTTTGCTCCGGACTGGTATTACTTTTCCTGCACAAGAAATACTCAGGTGCGGAAATGTACTGGAAATGGGACTGGTTCAATTCCGGATTCCGTGTCCGTTTCAAGGAACCAAAGTCTGATGTAAAACGTATCATGCCGGTGCGTGTGACTGCCGAAGAGACGCAGAGGCAGAAAATCAAAAAGTGGAGAGTGAGCGCAAATATATCGAGGAACTGTATAAGGAAGAACTGGCAAGGGAGGCTGACAGGAACGTTGACCTGATGTATGCCACCTACAAGGACGAGTTCAACCGTATGCAGGACTGTATTACGGACGGACTGCTCTACTGTATGCAGAAGAGTGACGGCAAGCTCCGCTATCAGGTGGACGAGCTGAGCCGCCAGAATGAAATACTCTGTGCGGATATAGCCTATATACACAAAACCGGTGTCGGCTATGGACTGGAGAACGCCAAGCGGCAGAAGCATACGAGGAAGCCAAATCCAGGATGGCAGAACTGGTCAACAGGACTGCACACCTTTGTGCCGTTGCCGCTACGCATTATTGAAAAACAAGTAAAAACAAATAACATTTTAAGATATGGATTTATTGTTTATTCCGCTGACAATAGGACTTCCGGCCATTGACGAAAGTCTGGAAAAGCTGCTGACGGCCATGGAGACATTTCCCAATGTGGCTGTTCTCGGTGATGCCGTTTCAATGGCAAAGGCTCTCGGCCTGTGCCTGGCCCTGTGTGTCGGTTCATACGAATGCTGGATGATGATGCTCGGAAGGCGTGGTATGGATGTCATGAAGCTGTTGCGCATCATCGGCATTTCCCTGTGTATTTCATCCTCTTCATGGATATGCTCGGCTCTGCAAGTTCCGGGAAAGAGTCTGGAATCCGCTACATGGGCTATGGCCAAGGCAAAGAACAAGGAAGTGGCGGCCTTCGAGCTGAAGGTGGCACAGAAACAGAGTGAATATCTCGACAGGCTGAGAACCGTGCAGGACTCCATAGCCACGGCAAAGCAGGTAGCCGAAATCGGTCAGGATGCTGCCTGGTGGGACAAGCTGATATATAATGTGGAGAATTTGGGCTCGACCATCAACAACTACGCCCAGAGCTGCCGTGGCGGCTGAGACGAAGGTCAGTGAATGGATAAACGATGTAATACGCTTTGTCGGGGAACTGATTTTCCAGATGTCGTATTACGGGATGCTCGTGGCACAGAGGATTTTTATGGCCATCATGATGATATTCTGTCCGATCATGTTTGCTCTCTCGCTGGCACCGCATGGAACTCGGCCTGGAGCCAGTGGATGTCCAAGTTTCTTTCCCTCTCGTTATGGGGATTCGTGACCTATATGTGCATCTATTATATAGACTTCATCCTTCTTTATAACCTGCAGCAGGATTTGGTGGCATATGACCACCTGCTGCACGGCTCGGTAAATTCTTGGGAACAGATCGGCGCATTGGGACTGCAGGGAATAGGCTCCAATTGTATGTATGCCATGGGTATGCTCGTGGGTGCCTATATCATACGCTTCGTTCCTGAAGTGGCTTCATGCTGATTCCGGGAGGTGTAAGTTCTGGTACGGGTTCCGTTGCCGGTTCGGCTGCAATGGGTATCACCACTACTGCAGGTGCCATGGCCGGAGGTGCGGTAGGTTCTGCCATGAGAGGCACAGGTTCGGCTGTCAGGTCATTAGTCAAATAACTTCAAATCTTTTTACAATATGCTTATTGAATCCCTTGCACAGAAAACCAGACTGGCCATGATGACGGTATTTGCGGTAATCGGAGGCTGCACCGTCATCTGTGCCTTTACGGTCTGGTGCTGCATTTCCCTTGTCAACGAGGAAAGGCAGCAGATTTATGTACTTGACGGAGACATTCCGTTTCTTGCCGAGCGTGCACGGCTGGAAGCCAACTTCACTATGGAGGCCAAGGCGCACATACAGCTGTTCCACCAGTATTTCTTCAACCTGCCGCCCGACAACGACTATATCAAATGGACGGTAGGGAAAGCGATGTATATGGCTGACGGGACTGCGCTGAAACAGAAACAGGCCATGGACGAGAACGGTTTCTACTCGGACATTATTTCCTCTTCGGCTGTCTGCACCATCATGTGTGACTCCATTCAGTTTGACGGACATGAACGGAAGTTTACCTATTACGGTACGCAGCTTATCAAGCGCAGGACCAGGGACATCAGACGCTCGATGGTGACAACAGGTTACATCGAGTCCGTACCGAGGACAAGGAACAATCCGCACGGTCTGCTCATTACCGGCTGGAGGACTCTTGAAAACAGGGATTTGGACTATTGATATACGGATATTATGAAATCATTCAGAAAAAAGATACAGGAAAGCCGTCTGAAAACGCATCTGCTTGTCAGGTCGTGGTTGCAGCCCAAACTGGGTGTCATCGGAAGAAGATACCGTCTGGCCGCAAGAATAAGACTGGCAAACAGATGGGCGGCAAAGCATCCGAAAACGACATTCGCAGGTGTAGCAGGGACATTGCTTCTGCTACTTGTCAGTACCGTTGCCATAGATTCCGGCAACGGAAAACAGAGTGAGCCGGATGTCAGTTCGATAGCCGCAATGGAACCGGTGTTTCAGGGATTCCGTACCATCCAGCAAACAAGGACATTCACCGCAGTGTATTGACGGACATGACGGTGAAGGGACAGTTACTGCGTCATGAACTGGACTCCATGATTGCCATACCTGTAAAGAGCCGTGAGGATTCCTTGCGGATCATCCTCAAATACCGGCAGCTGGAAAATATAGTCAAATCCATTAAAAACAATGATAACCCATGATTAAGATTAATTTCAAACAGCCCAAGTATATCTTTCCGCTGGTCATATTCGTTCCGCTGTGCGCACTGGTATACTTTGTGATGCAGACCTTCTCCGGTGGTGAGGAGACTGCCGGAACGGTAGCTACAGACCGTATCAACATGGAACTTCCCCCAGGCCAATGCGAGGAAGCCGGAGACAAGATGTATGAGATGTCCAGACGTTTCGGTGACGAGGATGCCTTCACTGCCGTAAGCGGTATCGGGAGGAAGAACAGAAGAAGGAGGAACTGGAACACGGCTACAGCGAGGAGGAGCTGAACCGTCTTGATGCAGCTGAAGCTGAAAGACAACGGCAGCAGAGAGAACTTGAAGAACTGGAGCGTTCCCTTGCAGAATCAAGAAAGCATATCAATGCATATGCCTACGGTAACGGTCCTCGGGAAACAGTGAAACGGGTTACGGAGGTATGGGCTATTCCTCACAGGACGAGTTTGCACGTGACCTTGAAGAGATTCAGCGAAGGAGCTATGAACGGCAGAAGGCAATTGAAAGCGGACTGGGTATCAAAGACCCGGAAGCAGAGGAAGCGGAAAGAAAACACAGGGCTGATTCCATAGCTAAAGTACGTCAGGAGGAAAGGGAACGTAACCGTCCGAGTCTGGTAATCAAGTCCGATGACACCAATGCCGACAGGTTCAATACGGTTACTGCTCCGGATGAATTGCTGAAAACAAACTGATACGTGCCATGATTGACCAGACTACAAAGGCGCATGAAGGTACACGTCTGCGGTTCAAGCTTCTAGACGATGTGACGGTAAGCGGCACAAGGCTAAAGAAGGGAACTTACCTCTATGGAACGGTAACCGGTTTCGGACAGCAGCGTGTCAGGGCTTCCATAACCAGTATTCTTGTCGGCGACAGATTCATAAAGGTTAAGCTTTCGGTTTTTGACAATGACGGTATGGAAGGTTTCTATGTTCCAGAATCGGCTTTCCGTGATTTTATGAAGGATGCTGGTTCCAATACGGTACAGCAAAATATCAGTTTTGAATCGAGTGACGGTTACGGTACAGGTATTTCTACGGAGGCCATTGCCTCCAGTCACTGCAGAATATGTATAACTCTGCCACGTCTGCCATATCTTCCAATATCAGAAAGAACAAGGCAAAAATCAAATACAATACCATCGTTTATCTGATAAACTCGGAAGATGCAAGATAAGTGCAGTTTTTCAATATAAATCTTAATGTCATTATCAAAAAAATATAATATTACAATATGAAAACCAGGATTATTCTGATAATATGCCTTATCACAGGCATAGCCGTACACCTGTCGGCCAACGAGAAAATATACATCAACCGGGAAGTGACCACGCACATTGTCATGCCCGAGAACATCAAAATGGTGGATATTTCCACTACTAAAATTATAGGCAACCAGTGTACAGACAATATCGTCCGTATCAAGCCTTATCTGGAGAATGATTCCATATCATCTGAAGGTTACAAGGAAAACGAACTGCTGGGTACACTCACCATTATCGGTGAGCGTCATATCGCACAGTATGCCATCCTCTATACCGAATCCCCCAAATATGCTTCTACCATCTACAATGTATCCTACAATGAGACACAATCCTATATCAATCCGGAGGTTCCATGCCTATGGCCGAGATTGCACGATATGCCTGGGCTGTCTATGGAAGCAGAAGAAGTTCAACCAGATTGTATCAAACAAAAACGGAATAAGGGCATACATCAACAATATCTATTCCATCGGTGACTATTTCTTTCTGGACTATACGCTGAAGAACAGGACCAGGATTGCATACGATATAGAGGAGATAAGGGTAAAACTTACTGACAAGAAAGAAACCAAGGCAACCAATTCACAGACCATAGAACTTACTCCGGTATTCTCCATGAACAGCACACGTAAGTTCAAGAAGGACTACAGGAATGTGCTCGTGCTTCCAAAGCTGACTTTCCCTGAAGAGAAGGTGCTCCGTCTGGAGATTTCCGAAAACCAGATTAGCGGACGTGTGGTGGTACTCACCATCGAATATGAGGACATTCTCAATGCGGACGGCTTCGACTCGGACATTCTGGACGATGCCGACTATTACCCCTACTATTATATTGATCATTCCATAAAAGATAGGCCATGAAGAAGATTCTGTTCATTCTGTTTTGCCCGGTTGCATTCATCGGTGCATCGGCACAGACCGGAAAGGTTTCCGTCAATGCCGGATTCCTTTTTCCAAGTACGCTGAATGCCACTTTGGGTTATGAGTATCCGCTTTCATACGGAAATGCGGTCGAAGTATACGGTGAGGTCGGGAATCACTGGCAGAAGCCGGTATGTCACAATTTCTGGAAAGGATATTTCTGGAATGGAGGTATGGTTTACAAGCACCGTCTGGCACGGTACAAGAACGGTATGATGCGCCTTCGTCTGGGGCCTCAGTTCGGTGCGGTACAGAAGAAGTTCTTCTTCGGACTGGAGGCCGGATTTGAATACAGCTATGTGTTCCGCAGCGGACTGGAGTTCTCTGTCATACAGAAGAACAATGTGAACTTCCTGCATGGGGATACCTTCCGTAACGGTCTGCTGTTGGGTATAAAGATTCCTTTCTGACAATATAAATTTTACGGCGTATGGCATTTGAGGAGACAAGGGAACAGCAGCAGATGTACAATTACTTCAGGAGCTGCATCTATATCTTTCTGATTATTGAAATCATCATGAACCTGCCTGTTACGGCAGACAATAGGGTTACGCAGTTCGTTCTTGACCTGCTGGCACGGTTCAGGGTATTCAACTCAGTATCTGGCTGTAAGGTTGCTGAACTGGTATGCATCTGTATTGTCTGTATAGGCACAAAGGCTGAAAAGTCACTGAAGTTCAATGTAAGGACAATGGTCATCTATCCGGTACTGGCCGGTCTGACACTTGTAGGACTTTGTTTTGTATTCCATGGCATGAGTTTTGGATTCAACTGGATGGGATTTCCAGCCAACCGTCTTCTGTATGCGGTATGTTCGGTAGTGGGTACAATGCTGGTACATCAGGGACTGGACGGGATTGCCAAGTATTACAACTACAAGGTCGGTGAGGACCGTTTCAACTTTGAGAACGAATCGTTCCAGCAGTCGGAAACGCTGGTCAGCAACGATTACTCGGTGAACATTCCGATGATATACTACTGGAAGAAGAAAATGCACAGGGGATGGATCAATATCATCAATCCGTTCCGTGGCACGATTGTACTGGGTACGCCGGGTTCCGGTAAGTCTTTCGGCATCATTGACCCGTTCATCAGGCAGCATTCAGCAAAGGGATTTGCCATGATGGTATATGATTTCAAGTATCCGACACTGGCCAGGACGCTTTTCTACCAGTACTGCAAGAACCGCAAGGCTGGCAAACTGCCTCAGAACTGCGGATTCCGTACCATCAACTTACCGATGTGGAAT
>ENA-OQCK01000797-OQCK01000797.1-human-gut-metagenome-genome-assembly--contig:-NODE-797-length-14604-cov-2.403053_pt1 | contig 14604 bp, 23 predicted proteins | sample MGYA00242498_ERZ504578 | MGnify/ENA primary metagenome ERZ504578 (study PRJEB26092, sample SAMD00036229) | human gut metagenome | host: Homo sapiens | study: EMG produced TPA metagenomics assembly of... | reverse complement strand
CCATGAACAGCGCGGAGATTGACACGCTGCCCGCAACCGTGGAGTACACAATCAGGGTATTGCTGGGAGGAATCAGCATTCCTGTGGGTGCGGATGCAATATTGACAGCCGCCATATAATCCTTTGAGTAACCCTCTTTTTCCTCCAGAGGTCCAATGGTTCCGCCGATAGCTGCCGCTGCCGCCACGCCTGAACCGCTGATGGCGCCGAACAGCATATTGGCCACCACATTGGTCTCTGCCAGGCTCCCGGCATCCTGCCGCTTAAAATTTTCGCGCAGTTCACCAGCCGTATGGCGATACCGCCGTTATTCATGATATTCCCCGCCAGTATGAAAAAGGTATTGCCAGCAGCGAGAAGGAATTGACGCCTGTAAATACCTTCTGTGCCGCTGTTCCCATGGCATTCTCAAAGGGAAGCACGAACAGCATGGCGATGGTGGAGGCCAGACCGATGCTGATACTGATGGAATTCCCAAAACCAGCATGGTCAGCACGCAGACCAGCATAACCAGTGCTACAAGTATTGCCTGATCCATAATTCTATCTCCTTTGTTCTTAGATTTCTCTCAGTTTTTTTGCCAGCTTCATCTCGTTGTAGATAAAATAGAAGAGGATGAAACATGCGCTTACAGCACTGCCGAATAGATAATTCCCATGGGAATCTGAAGCGCCGCATCCATCTGGATCATTTGGCTTGTAACCTGCTTATAGCCCCCGAATATCATGACGCCTGCCGCGAATAAGGCAACCATCAGTCACCCAGCATTTCAACAACCACTCTTGTCTTTGAAGGCATATGGTCACGGACAAAGCCGATATTCATATGCTCCCGCAGTCCAAACACATAGGCGGATCCATACATAACCATCCATACAAACATATACTTGGAAAGTGATTCCGTATACGCGTTGGGACTGTTAAAGAAGTATCTCACAACAACCTGGAAGGTCACCAGGATTGTCATGACAGCCAATAGTACCACACATACCCATTCGATAATCCTGTCCAGGATTTTCTTTGCTGATTCCATGAGTCATGACCCCGCTTTCTGCAAATCCCTGTTAGTTGGCAAGGCTGCGAATTTCCTCGTATAATGCCTTTGCTCCCTCGCTCTTGCTTGTCACATTGTCGATAACAGGCCGGCATGCTTCCTGGAAAGGAGCGATGTCCACATCGATAAACTGGGCGCCGGCTTCCTCTGCCGTCTTCTTTGCACCCTCAAGGTTCTCATTCCACAGCTGGAATTCACGTTCCGTGTACTCCTTGCAGAGATCCTTTAAGATCTGCTGGTCCTCTTCGCTCATTCCCTTTAGGGTGGCTGTATTCATAACCAGAAGATCAGGAATCATCAGATGACGTGTGTAAGAGAAGTAAGGAGCCACTTCATAATGCTTTAAATCCGCATAGGTAATTTCATTGTTCTCACCGCCGTTGATTACACCCTGCTGAACCGCGGTGTAAACCTCTCCCTGGGCCATGGGTGTTCCCACTCCGCCCATTGCATCCAGCATGGCGATACAGGTCTGGGATTCCATGACACGAATCTTGTATCCCTTTAAATCCGCCGGGATCTGAACCGGCTTGTCTGTATAGATGCAGCGCGCTCCCGCTGTAAAGGCCGCCATAACGCTGAAATTATTGGCTTCTGTACTAGCAAAGATATCGTCCAGAGCACCGCTGGTAAATACCTTTTTCTGATGCTCCACGCTGTCATACGCATAGGGAAGACCCAGCACGGCAAAATCGGGATTTACATTTTCCACAATGGAGTTTGCCACCATTGCCATCTGGATGGTACCGCTTTGAACCAGCTCAAACGCATCCTTCTGTGAGCCAGAAGCTCGTTGGGGCTGATTTCAATTCTATATGCGCCGCCGGTTGCCTCATAGAAAGCATCGCTCATCTCGGACAGCGCCAGATACTGGGGATGCTTCTCCGACTGGTTAAAAGCCAGCTTTAATGTAGTTGTCTTCACATCCTTTTCAGGCGCCTTGGCCTCGTCATCCTTAGTCTCTCCCCCTTCGGCCGGTGCCGGGGCTGTGGTCGCGGATGCGGATGCACCTCCCCCACATGCAGTCAATGACAATGCGGTTACTCCGGCCAATACCAATGTTAATGCCTTTTTCATCATAAGCTTTTCTCCTGTTCTCCCCTTTGGGATTCTTAACGTTTTCTTTACAGGAAGATTATAAGCTTTTCCGCTTCAGATTGAACTACAAAAAATGGGCCATGTCCTATAAGAAATAAGACATGGCGCAAGATATTGATAGTGTGGATGGGCAATATTTTATAGTTTTAAATTTTCTCAGTTCAAACGGTCCTGGCCTCATCACTGTGCCAGCCGTTTTCCTCCGTATAAATCGCAAAACGCTTTATAATCTGGGTTTTCCCATGTTTTCTCCTCGAACGTTGTGTATGATACGACAACTGCTTTAAATGTATCCACACCACAATCTTCATCAATGGCATACCCCTGGGAATCACCATAAGAACTGCCTGGAACCAGATTAATATTCTCAAATAATACTTCCGTCACATATGTGGAATCGCCATAGCTCAGATGTCCCTTGATTTTCACAGGAAGACCATTGGCATCCCAGCAACATAGGCCACAACCGCATCACGGATGTCCTCCTCTGAATTATTCTGAATTACGGCCTGAAGCATATCCGGATACAGTGACTTATATCTCTCATCCTGAACCACATACTTTGTGCTGCTCACAAACACCGGCTGTCCGGCCAAAGATGCCTCCAGTTCTTCCGCGGATGCATTTTCCACTCTTGTCCCTGACGGAGCCTCTGACTTTGCAAAAGTCACATCCTGCATCTCCACTTCAATTTTAATATCATCGGAATACTTCTTTCCCTCATAGGCCTGGCGGAAGCTGTCTACATAAGGATTCTTCCATTTGTCACCATCAAATGTTTCAAATGACAGTATGATGGGTTTAAATGTATCCACCTTACAGGATTCATTAATGGAAAACCGAAATCCTCCCCAAATGTACTTCCGCCCACTAAATTGATATCACTATAATTTACTTCTGCAAAATAGTCTCCTCCTGAAAAGTCCATGTTGCCCACCAGCTTAACCGGAAGATGATTGCTGTCCCAGGCCACAAAAGCAAGAACCGCATCTTTAATGTCCGCATCCGTGTTATTCTGAATCACCGCATTCAGCATATCCGGGTAAAGAGACTTATACTGTTCATCCTGTACAAGGTATTCCGACTTAACAACCGAAACCGGAAGGCCTGACAGCAACTCATCAAATTCTTCTACAGACAGTTCCTTTACCTCTTTAGGAGGAACTGTAGTTTCAGCCTCAGTGGTTTCCTTTTGTGTTGTCTCCTTTTGCATGTCCGCTATTTCGGACGCACTCTCCTGTGCCTTCTCCGTGTTTGTTGCAGCGGATGTCCCCGAACCTCCGCAGCCCCCTAAAATCATTGCAGCTGATAAAATTACCAGAAACGATTTTTTCATATGTATACTCCTCCCCTTTTTTGTTTCATTTTAACACTTATTCAGGTAATCGTCCACCTAATTGTAACGCATTGGTAACTATTGGTAATTATCCAGCTGTTTTTCAGCCACTTTCATTAACTACAGATGCTTTATACTCCCACTACTTATGATACGGCTCCCCCGAAATAATCCTGTAACTCCTGTAAACCTGTTCCAACAGCACCACCCGCATCAGCTGATGCGGAAATGTCATCTTAGAAAAGCTCAGGGCAAAGTCCGCCCGCTTCATAACGTCCCCGGACAATCCCAGCGAACCTCCTATGACAAACACAATATGGCCTACCCCATCCACTCCCAGCCTCTGAATCCTGCCGGCCAGTTCCTCGCTGGTCAGCATCTTGCCTTCAATGGCCAGGGCAATGACGTAAGCCCCATCTTTAATATTAGAAAGAATGCGCTGTCCTTCCTTTTCCTTGATCTGCCTTACAATGGCCTCGCCGGCCCCATCCGGTGTTTTCTCATCCGCCACCTGGATAATGTCCAGCTTGCAGTAACGGCTCAGGCGCTTGGCATACTCCCTGATGGCATCCTCAAAATATGGTTCCTTAATCTTTCCAACCGTAACAAGGGTAATCTTCATCTGCTAAAACTCCAGTATCATATCGTACCACACAGCCCCGCCGTGAACGGATTTGGAAATGCCCATATTCACATATCCGAAGGTTTCATAATACCCAATCAGCCGATCCTTACAGGTAAGAATAAGCCCCCTGCGCCCCTGGCTCCTGGCCCGTTCAATCATGCCTCCATCAGACGGGAGGCCACCCCCTGACGCCGGTATTCCTCAATCACATCCAGGCCGAATATGCTCTGGTAAGCGCCCTCCGGCTCATGGAGCGAAGTATCCTCAAACATCTCGTCTCCAATGGTCCTCTCATTTGTGACAGCGCCATTGATAAACCCGATGATTCGGTTTCCATCCTCAGCCACCAAAAAGCTCTGAGGAAATACATCCAGACGTTCCTTTAAACTCTTTCTGTCTGCTGCCTCCGCTGCCGGGAAACAGGCTGCCTCCACCTGTGCCACTGCGTCCAAATCTGCCGGCACCGCTGTCCTTATGGTAATGGCATCCATCTTCTGTCCTCTTTTCGCATCCTTCGCTGTTCTTAAGCCTTTACCCTGAAATAGTATCCCACGCCCCACTTCGTATGTACATACCTTGGGTCGCTGGGACTGGGTTCGATTTTCTCACGGAGCCTTCTCACATGGACATCCACGGTACGCACATCCCCGCTGTCCATGGCCTTATTTCCCCATACATAGGTCAGAAGCGCTTCCCTGCTGTATACCTTATTGGGATTGCGCACCAGCAGCTCCAACAAGTCAAATTCCTTGGCCGTGAGATTGATTTCCCGCTCGCCGATAAATACCCTGCGGCTCTCTGTATCCATCTTAAGGTCCCCTGCGCCAATCACGCCGGATTCCGTCTCCTCCCGCTTCTGACGTTTGCTCTTCCCGCTTCTTCGTATGATGGCCTTGATTCTGGCCTTGACCTCCAGTATGTTGAAGGGCTTGCTGATATAATCATCGGCGCCGTACTCCAGTCCCAGAATCTTATCCATATCGCCGCCCTTGGCCGTCAGCATGATGATGGGCATATCCGAAAACTCACGTATGGCCTGACACACCTCATAGCGTCATACTTGGGCAGCATCACGTCCAGAAGCACAATATCGTACTCTGTCTTTTTTGCCAGTTCAATGGCCTCCTCGCCGTCATATGCACAGTCCACTTCCATCCCGTCCTGTTCCAGACTGAAGCGGATTCCTTTTACAATCAATTTCTCATCGTCAACCACTAATACTCTTGCCATGTTCCATTCCCCTTATCTATCATTAAACGGCGGCCTGATAACCAAGGCCGCCTGCCGTCATTTACACTGTAATACTGTCCTTAATCTTTTCAAATGCAGCGTTCTTGATACCGGATACATTCATGATATCCTCAATGGACCTAAACCCGCCAAACGCTTCGCGGTAATGGATGATATCCTCCGCCCTGGATTCTCCGATTCCCCTGAGGGTCATCAGTTCCTCCTTAGAAGCCGTGTTAAGGTTCACCATGGCCTTAGCGCCGCCTTCGCCGGTCCCCGTCCCGCCGGGCGTCTGAACGCCCGCTGACACAGCACCCGCGGATATGCCTGATTGGGTCAGCCCCCGGGCCTTCCATTCCTCTGCCTGCTCACGGTCCGGCACCTGTATCTTCATGCCGTCCTCTAACACCTGGGCCAGATTCAGATAATCCGGCACCGCTGCTTCCGAGAATCCTCCGCTGCCTCAATGGCCTCATATACCTGCTGCCTGCGGGAAGTCCATATACGCCCGGCGTACACACCAGACCGCATACATGGATATATACCAGAGGCATATCTTCCCGGGGCAGCATATCGCCTTCGGACAGCCTGCCTGCCTGGGACGGCACGTCCTCCTGTCCCGGCATACAATCTTGTCCCCGCAGATGCTCTCCATCTGCGCCCGCGGACATGGTCCCGGCCCCGCCTTCCGGTTCGTCCCGCTGCCGCGGGCTTTCAATCCCCGCACTTTCCTCAACAACAGTACCACCGTCAGGTTCCAATGCCATGACCAAATTTTCCGGTCCAATATCCCGGTTCTTTACACCGCAGCTATAGCATATGCCTGCAGCCAACATACATATGACAATCACTGCCAGTTTCAATGCTTTGAAAGATGTAAGTTTCATCTTGGGCGGTATCCCTCCTTCCAGAGAGCACCGTCCCAGCCTGTACTCCTATTCTATCGGAAACCCCCTGCAATTACAAGCGTTAATTTCCAAATTTTATCTTTCAAAAATTACAATTCCGCCTATGGCAATGACTGCCCCGATTATCTTGTTCCATGCAAAGGGAGCCTTCTCCACGCCGAACAGCCCGAACAGCTCAATGGCATACGCAATGATAATCTGCGAGACCACAATCAGAAGAGCCGCCTTGGCCGGTCCCAGGCTTCCCATGCTTCGGATGACCGTATAGGTGATGAGGCTCCCATGATACCGCCCACAAGCACATATTTGGGCGTAACCTGCATAATGCCGGCCACGGGCTCCCTTCCTGTAAACATCCATATGACCACGCAGGTAATAAAGGCCGTGAGCTGTACCCATCCCGCGGCCACCCAGACGCTGGTCTGCTTTGTCACTTCCGTGTTAAATACGCCCTGTATGCTCATTAAGGCGCCTGACAGCAATGCTATGATAAATCCCATGTATTATTTTCCTGCCCTTCCACTTATTTTACCGTTATCTTAGCATTCCCACAGGTTTCTATTTTATTCTGGCATTCTTTCCGCATATGATGTATAATCGTTCCGTCAGGAGGCACAGCTATGCTATCATTCATAAAAACATTACTACAGGCTGCCGCATGGCCCATCCAGGCACCTGAACCATACTCCGCCTTTCACATCCTGCTCTGCGCTGCCGGCATACCGCTTGCCGTCTTTCTGGCCCGGTGCCTGGCACGCATATGCCTGCACCCCGCGGTGTGCTGTTTATCTGCGGCCTGATTTTAGCTGTCAGTGAACTGTATAAGCAGAGCTTCCTATATTTTATCGTCAGCCAGGGCCAGTACAACTGGTGGTATTTTCCCTTCCAGCTGTGCAGCGTCCCCATGTACTGTGTCTGATTCTTCCGTTATTCAGGCACCCGTCCCATCGCTCCACGGAAAAGCGCATGTGCACCTTCATGCAGGATTTTGCCCTTTTGGGAGGCGTCATGGCACTGGCGGAACCCAGCGGCCTCATGCATCCCTATCTGCTTTTGACGCTCCACGGGTTCCTGTGGCATTTTATGCTCATCTTCATCGGCCTGTACTGCGCCATGACCGGCCTGGGAGGCAGGACCCCAGGCGACTTTGTATCCATGCTGCCCCTGTTTTTGGCCTGCGTGTGCATAGCCACGTTCATAAACGTGGTTTCCCACCCCTACGGCAACGCTGATATGTTTTATATCAGCCCCTATTATCCAAACGGACAGATTGTTTTCCACCGGATTGCCCTCACCATAGGTACTGGCGCCGGAAACCTTCTGTATCTGGCAGCCATGGTTCTGGGAGGCTTTATCTGCCACCTGTCCCTGAGGCGGCTGTTTCCCCGGTAACCGGGCCGGCTGTTCCCCCAACCGGGCCGCTGTTCCAGCCAGACGGAAGGCGGCTTCTGCCATGCCCTCTTATCATTCCTCAATACGTTCCCTTTTTCAAAAGTTTGCGCAGATAGGCAAAGGCAGCCTCCTCCCCCTGGTCCTTCAGCATATGGAGAAGCTTTTCCAAAAGCGCTCTGGTCTGGGGATGGATGGTGATGTAATTCTTTGTATACTCATAGTATTCCAGCGGAGCCGCGCTGGTATAGGCTTTGCCTTATACACCTCACATGCAGCTATCCGGTCGCAGACCATCTCGGCCACATACCGCAGCGGCATCTTATTGCCTACCAGGCCCTCCTCCTTATGGCTGGAAATATCAATCCAATACTCATAATGATGCTTATTCCTGCCTTATGGTGGAGCCAGGCCCTGGAATACCCCACGGTCTCACGCTCAGCCGCATTGGGGCTGCGGTTTCCCTGATAATACCTGACCCCGGTCCAGAACTCTTCCGGGCTGTACTTGGAAAGATCATGGGTAAGCCCCTGCCAATACAGGCCAATCTGGAAGCAATGCTTCCTGACCAGGTTTCTGTGCCTTGTGATGGTAGAAAATGGTTCCATATATTACAGATTTTCATTCAAATCCCTTCTTTACACATTAATACGCATAGCGCATTGTATTGAAATATGCTTTAGTATATCATAAAATTCACTCTTTTGCCTGTATTTCTTCATATTTTAACCTTTGAACAACAGTATCTGAGGTTTATATAAATTGTTTATACTTAATGCCCAAAAACGTTTGACACTTTTCAACATTTGTGATATCCTAAGGACAGTTGCGAAATAACTTGCAACAGAACAATTTTTTTTATATTTTTTGGAGGTATCGTAATGAAAGGTACAGTTAAGTGGTTCAACAACCAGAAGGGTTACGGATTTATTTCCGACGAGCAGGGAAACGATGTATTCGTTCACTACTCAGGTCTGAACATGGATGGCTTCAAGTCCTTAGACGAGGGTGCAGAAGTTGAGTTCGATGTAGTAAACGGAGCTAAGGTCCTCAGGCTACAAACGTAACCAAATTATAATCAATGAACAACAGTGTACCTTTTTCAAACATATATCATCACTGATAGAAGTTGAAGTAAGTTATATCTGATTTCAAATGATTACAAGTGAGAGCCAGTCCTGCGACTGGCTCTTATTGTTATCTCTTTAAAAAACCGGTTATATCCGCACGATATTTCTGCCCTGGCGCCCTATCTGGCTTTCTTCAGCATATCCTTCAGCTCATCCACGGAAAATGTGTAATTCTTATTGCAAAAATGGCAGTTCACCTCAATGGGCTTGCCATCCTCTATCATTTCCTGGATATCCTTTCTGCCCACACTGATCAATGCCTTCTCCACCCGGTCCTTTGTGCAGTTGCAGTAAATACAGCGGGAAGCCTTCCGCCGGTTTCCAGGCCGAATTCGCCCAGCACATACTCCAGTATCATCTCCGGCGTGTTGCCGCATCCAGCAGGGTTGTGATGGACGAAATCTCCTTCAGCTTGTTCTCCAGTCTGCCGATAATATCCTCGGAAGCTCCCGGCATCAGCTGGATGATGAAACCGCCGGACTGGCGCACCGTGTTGTCCTTATTCATCAGAACCCCCAGCGCCACGGAGGACGGCGTCTGCTCAGAGGTGGCGTAATAATACGTCAGGTCCTCCGCAATCTCTCCGGTCACCAGAATGGTCTGTCCCACATATGGCTCTTTTAGTCCGATGTCCTTGATAACACTTAAGACGCCCACGCCCAACGCTCCGCCCACGTCCAGTTTCCCCTTTTCATTGGGAGGAAGCATCACCATGGATTAAATGCATATCCCTTCACATTTCCCCTGGAATCCGCTGTCACGGTCAGGCCGCCGATGGGTCCGTCCCCCTGTATCTTAAGGGTGAGAAGGTCATCTTCCCCCTTCATGTCACATCCCATCATCACACCGGCCGTCAGCAGCCTGCCCAGGGCAGCCGTTGCCACCGCTGGTGTTATGGGATATTCTGGCCTGTTCCGCCAGGTCCCTGGTGGTGGCGGCAAAGGCCTGATCTGTCCTTCTGCCGCAGTTGCTCTGATTACATAATCTGCCATACGATTTACTCCTCGTCTCTCATTGTCTTTCCATGTTCCCTCATGATTATATAGATGCGTTCGCTGTCCTTCCGCACAGGATTGGAGGTGCATGCGTCGAAAGCGGCAACAAACTCCATGCCGGCCTCCCTGGCTGCCCTCTTCACCTCATCCAGGCTGTAGGCCTCTGGAAATGCGTCTCTTCATACTTGCGGTACAACTCGCCCTCACGGATAAACAGGGTAAGGTCGTACTCATTGATTCCGGAACCTTCATCGTAGAAATTGTCCCAGATAAAGCTGCTCTCCTCCCTGGCCTCCGCAAAGGTATTATCTGCCAGCAATTCCCGGTATTTATACTCCGTGTTCAGGTCAAATATAAATACCCCTCTGGGGTCCAGATAATTATTGACCAGCCGGAACACCTGCACCAGATCCTGGTACTCCATAATATAGTTCATGGAATCACATATGCTGACAACCGCCCGCACCGTGCCGTAAAGCTCAAACGCCCGCATGTCCTGAAGGAGATAAAGAATGTCCTGTCCCGAGACCGCCCGTTTATCCATTGCCATCTGAAGCATTTCCCCGGAATTATCAATTCCAATCATATCATATCCGGCTTCTGCAAGGAGCCCGGTAAGGCTTCCCGTGCCGCAGCCCAGTTCCAGCACCAAGCCGTTTTCCACCCCCTGCTCCCGGAGCAGTCCGGTTACATAGGAACACCACTCCTCATACGGCACATTGTCCTGAAAAATGTCGTAGACTCCGCAAAACTGCTGTATGCTTCCATGTCCTCATCCTTCCCAATGGCGCTGCGTCTCATTCCCGCAGCCATCACCGAATCATCAAACTACAAAAGCGCCTGTCCGGAACAGTTCCGGGCAGGCGGGTAAAATCATGGGCTTTATGCGTTCTTTCCGCAGCACTTCTTATATTTCTTGCCGCTTCCGCATGGGCAGGGATCATTTGGGAAAATCTTCTTACCCTTGCGTACTGTACCGGAAGACTTCTGGGACTTGTACAGTTCCTTGCGCTTGTCCGGAGTAAGAATCTCATCCCACTGTGGAAGCTCATACAGCCAGTTAGCCTTTGCCTCTACCATATTGTAGTACAGCTTCTCCGGATCAATCTCAATCTTAACCTCGGTATCCTCCTCCATGGTATCAATGGGGTTCTCATACCCTTCAGGCTCTCATTGATTCCATCCAGGAAACCGGTCATAATGAGGATTTCCGTATTGTACTTCTCTGCCAGGTCCTTTACAGTGCCTGTGATAACCTCTGTTGGGTTAGAGAGAATCTGCTCATAGATTCCCTTCTCAATCTGAAAATATCCAGCCCACAATTCTTCTTTCTTTTTATCATCCAGGCCGTCGCCGTAAGCCAGATTTCTCCATGTCTCTAACAGTGCCATAGTAAAACCATCCTTTTTGTATTATTTATGTTCCAGGGGCTTCCTGTTCCGGGCGCATGCCTCATCCTGTCTGCCGGACCGCTCCGCTGCCTGTTCATGGCCGCCCATAACCCTTAGTATATAACAAAACATAAGATTTTTCAAACATATTTTATTTTTATACAACTTTTATACAGGTAAATACACCCTAATCTTAAATCATTTCCCTTATATCCCAATCCTCTGTTTTTGTTTCACCTGCAGATAAAGGGTATTTTTTCTGTTTTTCTGCAAATAATATACCTGAATCCAATTCAATTCAAAAGGAGGTTTTACCATGAAAGTAAATGGAAAAAACGAGAGCATCAAATGTACCATCAAGAATTGTGCTTACAATGCACAGTCTGAGGATTACTGTACCCTTGACGCCATCAAGTCGGAACTCATGAAATGAACCCAACCAAGAAGGAATGTACAGACTGCGAGTCTTTTGTAAATAAGGCCCAGTAATTCCAATCCCGGGGACTGCGTCCAGACAGGAAATACCGCTGTCTGGCACAGTCCCTTTTTTCTTTCAATTATCAGATAATAGCACATCATCAACAGAATTTTCCACAATATTGTGGATAAACAGACAAATTCGGTGATTCATCCGCAAATCCGCCAAAAAAATCAAAAAGAAAAACATCCGCAGTGATATGATACCATCAATCACAGCGGATGCTTTATATATTAACATGGTTTTCTCTTTGTATTTGGTCCCATTCCTTCCCGCCTGGAATTATGGGTCTGGTTCTGGTTCTCCGGCTTCACCTTTTCAGTAATGCTGTTAAACATTTCATTTGACTTCTTTCTGGCCTGCTTTTCTTCTTCATATCTGTCCATATCCGTCTCCCGTCCGCCGTCTGTTCGCACGGCTTTGTATTCTCTGACACCAGTATGGCCTGAAAAGAAGAAAAATATGTAAAAAAATTCAAACTTAACTTGTATTTTTTCCCAGCCGTGCTATAATCAAATCTATGGGGACATAGCTCAGCTGGGAGAGCGCTGCGTTCGCAACGCAGAGACCGCGGGTTCGAATCCCGTTGTCTCCATTTTTTTAAATCCACGTAATTGCGGGAAACAACGTAACAGCGTGGGTTTTTGATTGTCTAAAATCATTGTGTTATCCTTATATAGGTATGAAAATATGCAAATATAGCGCACGGTATCACACGAAAACAGCGGGCCCGGTTGCATCCGGTACCCGTTATTTTACTGACTAATTTTTATCCTGCTGCTTTCCAAATGCCAAAATTCTTTACCGCTTAACCCTGCGGATAGCGGCAGCCACAAAGGGCAATTTAATAGACAGGCCCACAATACCCAGCCGACTATAGTTACACACTTATTTAAAAACAGACTTGATGAAATGCAAAAAATCAGACGTCATTCTCTGGCTGTTGTATTCCAAAACCCGGTACACTCCAATTCTCTACCATGCTCCAGGCGGCTCCGTCACCTGACTTTTGCCGTACTCGAATATCGCCTTATAAAAATCCTTCCCCTTGTCCAGATTATATTTATTGTAATAAAGCCGCACAGTTAATTTGTCAGGCGTTCCATTCATCGCATTATGCCGGGAAACAATTCCCTGAACCTTATGGTCAATCTGCCAAGGTTTGTATACGATGACATACAGGTCCGTTTCTCTGAAATCCGAACCGCTATAGGAGAATACTTTATAGATTCTGTAATCAGGCAGCCGAATATAACAGGCCGTCAGTACCAATACTGTCATCAGCCTGCCGCGGCCAGATATTTCCATATTTTTTCCATTTCTCCCCCTCCATTACTTATAGAACGGAGAAGTGTATAATAATTCCCTTTGTTCGGTCAGTATGCTTGTATTTTTTGATATATTTCCGACATTCATAATGTCACGAGAACTATTACAATAGAACAATACACAATATGAAAAAGGCTCCGAAGCAGCTTATAATTTGGGTCTCAGAGTGCTCTTTATAGTTTATTTCAAGAACTGCTTGCCATCTTCCCGCCTATATGGTATAATTAGTCTCGTTGGAGACATAGCTCAGCTGGGAGAGCATCTGCTTGACGTGTAGAGGGTCGCAGGTTCGAGTCCTGTTGTCTCCACTGGATATTTGTGCTGGAACCTTTGATTTTACAAGGTTTTGGCACATTTTTGTTTTTATACTACTTTGAATTTTGAAGACAATTGAAGACAATTTTTATTTGTAGTCAATATAGAGTTGTTTTTGATCTTTTCATTTGTTTCACTTTCTGAACGGGTTATAGATATATTTGAGAGTTGTTTCTAAATCGGTATGTCCCAGCCAGCGCCTAATTTCTTCTAAAGCAATTCCAGCTGAATTCATTCTTGATGCTACAGTACGCCTTATACAGTGGGAGCCGTTTTCTTTTTCAAATTTAACCGCCCTTTGTGCCCTTCTAAGTTTATTTAGAAATTGAAGCTTGGTTTTACGTGCACCTACTTCATTACAGAAAATATATTCTGACAATATGGTACTATCTTCCTTAATCCGTTTAAATAATTTAATTACTGAGTCGGACAAGACTAATTCTCTATATCCTGCCTCAGAATCGGATTTAACATAATCTACCACTCTCTGACTATCCTCCATACGATGAATAAATATTGTCTCATTTTTCCAATCAACATCAGTCCACTTCAGCGCACACAGTTCACCAATACGAAGTCCTAAGTCAAAGTTGACCATCAGCCCTATGCAAGCTGTATTGCCATTGTCTTTATAACCTCGCTCAAATGCTACAGACAATGCCTCAATCTCATCCGGGTAGAATACCATATCAGAAGATGGTTTACGTCTAGGGCTGGATAATAAGCGTTTATAATCTAATTCTTCTTTTACCCATGGATTTTCATTAATATATCCCTTCTTCTTTGCATAAACTAAAGCGTTCATCACCACTATCTTATGAGTGTTGAATGTTTTGGCAGTCATATGATATTCCGTTAGAATGTCGATAGCCCATTCCTCAATATCAATAGTCGTGATATCTTTTAAAGCATCGTGCAATTTTCCTACCTACAACATACTTACTATAGCTCTTTCTATTCTGTTTTTTTGTTCCTCCTTATTGCCGTTCTTCTTGCACTTGTAATCAAGCCAGTTATCAAAGATGTCGCATAAACGAAGATTATTCTTGTCAGTTTCTTCATCGGCATACCCTTCTGGATAGTAAAAATCAAACAGTTGATCAATCATCACATCATAAGTAGAAGCTTTAACATTTCTACGATGATTGGCCTTACTATCATCAAGGATATAGGTCCCTACACGTCCATCTGTAAGAGTACTGATTTTATAACGATGTACCTTTAATACGGCTTCCTTTTTAGCATAGTTATTTGTGACAACATTGTATCTGGTTTGATTATATCACGTTTTACAAGGGCAAGCCAATCCTTTTCGGGTAATGCTATT
>ENA-OQCK01000796-OQCK01000796.1-human-gut-metagenome-genome-assembly--contig:-NODE-796-length-14605-cov-2.690496_pt1 | contig 14605 bp, 14 predicted proteins | sample MGYA00242498_ERZ504578 | MGnify/ENA primary metagenome ERZ504578 (study PRJEB26092, sample SAMD00036229) | human gut metagenome | host: Homo sapiens | study: EMG produced TPA metagenomics assembly of... | reverse complement strand
TTCGACTGCTGATCGTGGTTGCGATGGAGTTTCTGGTCATCCTGGGGCTGCTGATCATATGCGTGAGGTTTTCCGGACAATCCTATCCTTGCGCCCTTATTCAGTAAAAAGGCAGAGACACCCGTTGTTGTTCTTGATGCCGGACATGGCGGCTATGATGCGGGAAGTACCTTTGAAGAGCTGTATGAAAAGGATGTTACACTTGCCTTTGTAAAGGATATCGGTGCACGTCTGGAGGCAAACGGCTATCCGGTTCTGTATACAAGAAAGAGTGATGATGTATCCTGGCCGGCTAATGAAGTAGAGGATCTCAGTGAACGTGTTCGTATATCCAATGAGAGTGATGCCCGCCTGTTTGTTTCTATACATACCAATGCCGCAGAAGTCATAAATGGCTCCTATGGTTATGAAATTGGGGGAAAATGAAGGAGCCGAGGGTGGAGGCTCTGTCGGAAAATATTTTAAAGGAGCTGGATTCTCTGGCTATTCTCAGAATCGGGGTATGAAGGACCAGGATCTGTCTCCGATTCAGGTGCTGCAAAATAATAAGCTGCCCTCCATTCTGATAGAAGCCGGTTTTCTCGCCAGTGAGAACGACCGTCTGTATCTGATCGATGATGCAAAACGGAAGGTTTTTGCGGATAAAATAGCGGATGGCATTATCAAGACATTGGAGGATGAAAAGAAATCAAACAGCAATCCATGAAGCGTGGAGTGATTCCCGCAATCATGGATTGCTGTTTATATGGAATTTCGTCATACTATAGATAGAGGAGGGATGGAGTATGAACAAAGAACAGTTTGCGGAGAAAATCATCAGACTGCGCAAAAAGAAAGGGTATACGCAGGCGCAGCTTGCAGAGCTGTTGAATGTCAGCAATAAGGCGGTATCACGATGGGAGACGGCAGAGGGTTATCCCGACATCACACTGCTGAAGCCGTTGAGTGAGGCGTTGGGAATCAGCTGTGATGAGCTGCTGGGTGATACAAAGGGCTACAGTGATTTATCCCGCTATGATCTGCAGCGCTATCTTCCCTATGGCCTGACCCTGCTTGCACTGCTTCTGTATTATGTGTTTTTAAAGCTTCAGATTTCTCAGCTGCTGTCCTTTGCGGCGTTTCTGGGCATGATGGTATTCAGCAATGTGCTGATGATACAGCATACGGATAAAAGGGCTCTGCCATCACTGACACGCTGGAATCTGCTGCTTGCTTATTTTCCGCTTGTTTCCTTTCTGCAATATCTGTATATCCTGTATCTGTTTCTGCAATTGGGCTTTTCCAATATACTGGAGATTTTGGCAATGCAGACAGAGGAATTCCACCCATACAGCTTTTTTGTGAGCGGTTATGAAACCGGTGTTACCATATATCTACTGATGTATGTGGCAGCCCTGCTTGTGCTTGCGGTAGTGTATGGCTGCTTACGGCATACGTTCATTATGCGCTATGATATCAGCTGGAACGGCTTGCATAAAGGTGTCCATGGAAAAGAACAGGAGGAAAAGAATATCCTGTTTCGAAAATGGTCAGATAAAGGAGAAGCCGTTTTACGCATTGTGATGCCGCTGGCAGCTGGTTTGACACTCCTTGCTTTCGGTATCCTGCTGTTTCAGGAATATCGTTCTCTGATAACACAGTTTCATAATTCTGTTCCACCGGATTTCTCCGGTAATGATTATGCTTTAACAGTTTCCAATGAAGTGCTGGGCGCATGTCGCGGAAAGCTGCTTTTGCTTCTGTGCGGCTCCTGCCTGTTACAGCTGCTTGCGATTATGAAAAGCAAAAGAGTGCTGTATTACATTTCCAATGTCAGTGTGTTGTTCCTATACGGCGTGATTACACTTTTATTCACAACGATTGTGGATCGTTTCTATATAAAGCTTCCATTTGCATTTGCAATACCGGCGGGCATCGGTATGATCATGTGGTATTGCCGTGATATCCTGCAGAAAAAAGGAAAACATGGGACAGGGAATAAAAAAACATAGAAAAACATAATATCCAGCGGCTACTCACTTGCGGTGGCTTGGAAATAAAAGAAATTAAAACGATCAATCTCACTGTTTTCAGTTGTCATTGATCGTTTTACGTTTGTACAGTCTATTGATACTGATTAAGAATCCGAGTCACCTTGATCTGTTCTTCTCTCCTTGATGAGGAAAGAAATCTGATAGCCTTCTCCAATCAGAAGCAGCCCATAGATGATTGTGAGAAATAGCTGCTCATTTTGAAAAACACTGTAGGCAATCGGACTGAGGAACGCAAATACATCTGGCAGCCAGATCAAAAGGGTATAGACAATAACTGCAATTGTATTCAAAAGCAATACGATTCCGTCATATTTCTCCATAATATTGCGTATATAAAAGAATAAAAATAGCGTACAGATGACAGCTGTCAGCGTAAGCATATCCGTATACGTATCATACTGCATGAGGGATGCAGCCTGTATTCCTCCAGCGTTCCTCCAGTATGCATACCGCAAGTATCAAATAAGGAAACAGAAACAGAATTGCTCGTTTAAGGGTAGACATAATATCGCCTCTTTCTGATTGTTTTATACAGTATAACATACTTTTCTCTTATATGGTATACGGAAGAAATTCATTAAAAGCTATCACAGTGCAGCAAAAGATAGCGCTACCACTGGAAAAAAGGGGCTAAATAAGGTACAATGAACATAAGAAAACAGGGGAGTGAAGCCGTAATGAAAGACGTTGTTCATATTATCGGGCACAAGAATCCGGATACGGATTCCATTGTATCGGCAATTGCATATGCACAGCTGAAGCAGAAGCTGGGAATCAATGCCATTGCCTGCCGTTTGGGAGAATTGAACCCGGAAACGGATTTTGTTTTGAAAAAGTTTCAGGTGCCGGAGCCGGTGTATATTCAAAATGCAAGAGTGAAGATGTATGATGTGCCGTTTGATGAGCCGCTGCTGCTGAAAAAGGATGATACGATAAAGGAGGCGTGGGACCGCATGGGGATGCGTTCCACCAGTGCATTGTTCGTTGTGGATGAAGCACAGAAGCTGATTGGTGTTGTTTCTCTGTCGGATATGACAAATATTTTGATGAGTGACAAGGGGGAAAAGCCGATTTCCCTTATGAAGAACACCTCCTGCGAGAATATCCGCAAGGTTTTGCAGGGCGAGTTTCTGTATGAATGCGATGCATATCGGACGAATGGAAGAATCCATATACTATGCAGCCGCAATGCGGAATACAGCGATATCAGCTATCGGGATAGCATCGTCGTTGTAAATGATGATTTGAAGCTGCAAAAGCGTGCGTTGAGTGATGGGGCCGGCTGTATGATCCTGGTGGATGTGGATATCATTTCCCAGGGAATTATACGCATGGCGAAGGAAGCAAACTGTACGATTATCAAAACACCGCTGAATATGTTTCAGGTAGCCCGCAGCATGTATCGCTCACCAAGTGTGAAGCTGATTATGAAGCGTAAATCATCAGCTTCAACAACCATGCCTATATTGATGATGTATACAAACAGATGTCGAAATCCAGATTTCGTTCCTATCCGGTTGTTAACAATCAGGGCGTGGTGCTGGGCTCGATTTCCCGCTATCACCTGTTGAATTATCAGAAGAAAAAATTCATCCTGGTCGATCATAACGAGCTTTCTCAAAGTATTGATGATTTGAAGGAGGCGGAGATTCTGGAGGTTGTGGATCATCATCGCATCGGTGATGTGGAAACGACAACACCGATTCGTTTCCGTAATGAAATCATTGGCAGTACAGTTTCCATTATTGCCCGTATGTACAAGGAAGCGGGTCTTGTTCCAGAGGTTAAAACGGCAGCGATTATGTGCTGTGCCATTATCAGTGATACAATGAATTTCAATTCACCGACAACGACACCGATCGATAAGGAGCTGGCAAGGGAGCTGGCTGCGATTGCCGGAATTGAGTTGGATGCCATGGCAAAGGAAATGTTCGGAGCTGTAGCGACGATTAAAGGCAGAACCATGTCTGAAATCCTGTATAATGATTTCAAGGAATATAATATTGATGGAAAGCGGATTGCCATCGGTCAGATCAATATTGCGGATGAGCAGGAAATCGTGAATGTACAGGATGAAATCCGTGCCTATATGGAAAAAATAAATGAAATCAATAAATTTGATCTGCTTATGATGTGCTTTACGGCCGCTGGTGGCAGTGGAAGCAATCTGGTGTTCATCGGTACTCTGAGCTATCTTGTGGATGAGGCATTCAAGGAGGATATCATGGATGAGCTGTATTTTGTGGATGGCGTCATTTCACGAAAGAAGCAGATAATTCCAACGCTGTCCAAATGTCTGGAAAGCATGTAGGAATTCGGGAGGGCGTCCTTTAGGGAAAGGAACTCTCCTTTTTCTTCATAAGGGCTGCAGCATTTATGAGAGCCGTGCAGCTTTGTGCAGTATGCGGATAGCTTGGGGACTTGCACGCAGGAAAGCACAGAAAGACAGCGATACAAGGGAATACAGAAAATCCCAGTCCTCAAAAAGAAACAGACGCTTCTGATTCCAAACAGAAAGCAGTCGTCTTTTCTGTGCAAAAAAACAAATAGAGCTTTTGCGAACCTGGGGTTGATTGCTCTATTTGCTTTCATTACATCTGGACGCAGTTTTTACCGTTTCGTTTTGCGATATACAGTCGCTGGTCCGCCTCATTAAACAGCTCCTTCAAAGTGGCATGAACCTGGTTCTGATAGCAGCAGCCGATGCTGATGGTAAAGTGAATGGTGCCGGTATCTGCCGGTATTGTGCAGGCTTCACACGCATAGCGGATTTCCTCAGCCAGCTCATACAGCGTATGCTTGCTTAAAGAATCGATCAGAAGGATAAACTCCTCTCCCCGAAGCGTGCTATGATACCATGGCGCTGCATCTGTTTCATTAGTACGGTTACCTGTTTGATAACAGCATCCCCCTGCATATGTCCGAGGTGTCATTGATCTGTTTGAAATCATCGATATCCATCATCAGCACACCGATGGAATGGCCGGATTTCTTTGCATTTTCCAGCATATCCTCACCTAATTGCATCAAGGCACTGCGATTATAGATGCCGGTGAGATAATCGTAGCTGGATTTTTCCAGTGCATCCTCAAACTGACGGACATTATGCAGCGCAATGGCAATGTAATCTGCGAACACCTGTAATAAGCGTTGGTCTGTGCGGCTGAAATTCTCTATCTGATCTGATTTCATGCAGAACAGTGCAAGCATATCCCCCTGATAGGTGATAGGCTGTAAAAGCATGGAACGGTATGTGCCTCATACAGGGAACCGAGACTGACGGCTGTCTCTTCGTCTGCGGAAAGGTTTAACAGCTTACGCGAAGTATATTCACGTGTGCAGGCTTCGAGAATGGGGTGTTCTGACAGAGGATAACAAGTGTTGGAAAAAGAGCGAAACCGCTTCTGAGGCTCTTCATATAGCAGAATATCCCAATCATCAAAGGAGAAGATACGGGCGGCATGCTGTTCGATGACCTCAATGAGCTGCTTCCTGTTTAAACAGGAGGTTACCGTCTTTCCGAATTCAGTCATATCCAGCAATCGATCATACAGCACCTCATAGGAAAGTATACGGTTCTTTTCCCAGACGTCTTCTATTTCCTGCCGGTACATATCATCAATAAATGCGGTATAGGTAATCATCAGCTCATGCGCTTTCTTTTGATACGCATAAGCTTTATCATATTCCTTCAGTCCTTCAAAAACGAGCGCGGTTTCTTCCAGTATCTGCCGCTTATATCCGAGTACCTCATCCTTGTGACTGAGCAGATGCAGATAAGATTCCTTTGCCTTCTGATAATCCTTTTGATACAGGTGATAGCGGGCCAAGGACAGGTGGACCTCATTGTTATCCAGATGATCATTTTTTGAAAAATCATAGGTTTGAATCAGGCGTTCATACCACTGTCTGGCTTCTTCACGGCGATCATCGAGTATGGCTGCTTCCATAAACTGCTTGTTATAGATGTCGGAATCATAATATTCACTTTTTTTCAGCTCCGGCATATAGGTTTGCAGCAGCTTGCGCATCTTATCAGTTTCTCTTGCACTTAAATATAGATTGGAGAGCAGATAAATGGTTACAATGAAATTACTGCTTCCGATGAAATCGCGCTTTTCGAGTGTTTCCTCTACCTGCTGAATGGCTTTTTTATAAAGGCCGAATTCGCGCAGAATGATAGCACCGTTATTCAGAAAGGCTGCATAATAAGACATGCGGCCGCCTTTTTCCGCCATGGGCATCGCGGCAGCGATTTCCCGATAGGCCGCTCCGTAATCCTCCTTCAGAATATTGGCAAGAACAGCATTGTTGGCCACGGTAAGGATACCGTCGCGCTCCTTGTAATCCGGCATTTTCATAAACAGCTCTCTGGCTTTCTCATTATAGGAAATCGCCAGGTCGATATCCTTGGAGTAGGTTGCATAAAACAGCATGGCATAGCCCAGAGGAACGGCATATGCATAATTTTGCTCCTTTGCAATATCCAGAAAGCGAAACAGGATAGGGTCCAGCTCTGTTCCCAGTCCCAGCTGCTCCAGCACCAGCTTTTTGAAATTTTCACAGATGCTTTCATCCTGCTTCAGGCGTTGTAAATAATTATCAAATGTTCTTTGGATTTCCTCTTTCATGCGATCACCCTCATATTATTTTGAAATGTTATATATATAATACAACATTCCTATTCCTTCGCATATGATTTTTTAAAAGAATTGTAAACATTCTGTAAATTCCTTTAACAAGGTTTACAGAAGTGCCACTTCCATGGTAAACTTATATGCAATAAGGGAGTAGTCAGCACAGAGCTTCTGTGTGAAGCCGGTCAACAAACCCGAAGAGTGTATCTCTTCTGGCCTGCATTCAGCGATTGACGAGACTTATAGAAATTCTATAGTCTCGTTTTTATTTTGAAAAAATGCAAGACTATAGAAAAGAATCATAAACAGGAAAGTAGAGGTCTTGAGATTGAAACAGATGTATGAGAAAGACGTCGCCCAGGTAATGGAAGAGCTGGGGGCAGTAGAAACAGGTCTGCGCTGCGAGGAAGTCGCAGAGCGTCAAAACACCTATGGAAGAAATGAGCTGGAGGAAGTAAAGCCGGTGCATCCGTTTATCGTCTTCCTTTCTCAGTTTAAGGACCTGCTGGTTATCATTCTGATTGCCGCAGCTATCATTTCCATGGTAAGCGGAGAATTGGAGAGCACGATCGTTATTCTGGCGGTTATCACCATGAATGCTATTCTGGGGACCGTGCAGAGCATCAAGGCACAGAAATCACTGGATGCCTTAAAGCAGCTGTCCACACCGCATAGCCGCGTCCTGCGTGACGGCACGCTGATGGAGGTGTCCAGTCAGGAATTGACAGTGGGAGATATCCTGTTTCTGGAAGCCGGAGATGTTGTAGGCGCAGATGGACGGATCATTGAAAATCATTCCCTGCAGGTCAATGAAAGTGCACTGACCGGTGAGGTTGAGAGTGTGCATAAGGCCGTTGATACCATAACGGGGGAATGCGGTCTTGGAGATCAGAAAAACATGGTGTTCTCCAGCGGGCTGGTAACCTATGGACGTGCCCGCGTCGTTGTTACAGCGGTTGGAATGAAGTCGGAAATCGGTAAGATTGCGACACTGATGAATACAGCACAGGATCGTAAGACACCGCTGCAGAAGACACTGGATGATTTCAGTAAAAAGCTGAGTATTGCGATTATCGCCATCTGCATTCTTGTATTCGCCTTAAATGTATGGCAGGGGAATGCAGTTATGGATGCACTGATGTTTGCCGTTGCACTGGCTGTTGCCGCAATTCCGGAAGCACTGGCAAGCATAGTGACGATCGTGCTTGCCATGGGGACAAGCCAGATGGCAAAAGAGAATGCGATCATCAAGAACATCAATTCCGTGGAAAGTCTGGGCTGTGTGTCTGTTATCTGTTCCGATAAGACAGGAACCCTGACCCAGAATAAAATGACAGCACAGCAGGTATATCGGAATCATGAGCTGCTGCACGCCAACAATTTAAAGGAATCCTCACCGCTGGATCGTCTGCTGCTGCTTGGCTTTGCGCTGTGCTGTGATGCCACGACTAATGAACATCAGCGAATCGGAGACCCCACGGAGCTTGCTTTGGTAGATTTGCTGGAGCTGTATCGTATCGATGAACTGAAAACCAGAGAGAAATATCCGCGTATCGATGAGAATCCGTTTGATTCCGAACGGAAGCTGATGTCCACCCTTCATGTAATCGATGGGGAAAACAGATTGCTGCTGAAGGGGGCCTGTGATGAAATTCTGAAAAAAGCAACATATATACAGACGGAACAGGGCATCCGTGATATCACGGAGGACGATCGTGAACGTATCCTGAAAATGAATCATACCTTTGCGGATAACGGTCTTCGTGTACTGGGCTTTGCGACACGGCTTGTCGAAAAGGACCATATCGAGGTGGAGGATGAGAATCAGCTTATTTTCCTGGGACTGATTTCTTTAATGGATCCTCCGCGTGAGGAAAGCAGGGCCGCTGTTGAAAACTGTCAGCGTGCCGGTATCATTCCGGTAATGATTACCGGGGATCACAAGGTGACAGCACGCAGTATTGCCAAGGCACTTGGAATCTATAAGAACGGGGATCAGTGTGTGGATGGTACGGAGCTGAATGCCATGAGTGAAGAAGAACTGATGAATCGTCTGGAGCACATCCGTGTCTATGCCCGTGTTGCTCCGGAGCATAAGATTCGCATCGTCAACGCATGGCAGAAAAAAGGAAAGATTGCGGCAATGACCGGAGATGGTGTCAATGATGCTCCAGCCTTAAAGCAGGCGGATATCGGTATTGCAATGGGAATCACCGGTACCGAGGTCAGCAAGGATGCCGCCAGCATGATTCTGACGGATGATAACTTGCGACTATCGTCAAGGCTGTTGCGACGGGAAGAAATATTTATGCCAATATCAAGAATGCGATCATCTATCTGCTGTCCGGTAACCTGTCCGGCATTATCTGTGTACTGGCAGCCTCCCTGTTATCTCTGCAGGTACCGTTTTTGCCGGTGCATCTGCTGTTTATCAATCTGGTGACAGACTCCCTTCCTGCTATCGCCATTGGAATGGAGCGCAGCACCAAGGATATACTGAAAGAGAAGCCTCGCAATCCATCCGTTGGTATTCTGACGCCGGCAACGATGAAGCAGCTGGGAATCCAGGGAATACTGATTGCCGTTGTGACAATGAGCGCGTATTTTCTGGGTCTGAAGGAAAGCTGGGCAATCGCAACGACCATGGCCTTCTCAACCCTGTGCCTGTCCAGATTGTTCCATGGCTTTAACTGTCGTTCTCAGCGTTCTCTGTATCGCATCGGTCTGTTTACAAATAAATATTCCATTCTGGCCTTTGTGATCGGATTCTGCTTTCTGAATGCAATTCTGCTGTGGCAGCCGCTGCATTCCTTATTCTCGGTAACGACGATAACCATGACACAGCTGTTTACAATTTATGGACTTGCCCTGATACCAACAGCGCTTATTCAGCTTGGCAGAATGCTGAGACACCGCTAATGATAGATATGCAACCAAGCTCTAAGGCAGTGACCGTCCGGTCACTGTCTTTTCACTAGACCTGCTTCATAGCACAGAATGAAAAGGAGCGCAGCTGTTTACACAATTTATAAAAACATGAGATTCCCGACTTTAAACATGTAGTATTCCTGATTCAGTTACGTGCAACACATAGGCAATGCGTCGTACAAAAGAAAAGGAATCCTTTGAGGGAGCCGGACATAGAAGCTATGCTGATAACGATCTCTGGGAACATGTCAGGTTCGGATACCCTAGGAAATATCTGGAGAAACTGATGGGAAGCCGGCATTTTATCTTTGCCAAATTCAGACATGGCTGTCTGGAAAGCGTGAATGTGAGAAAAGCCGTTGTATTCTTCGTACTTTTGAGCATTGAGCCCGCCTATGCATAGCAGGATACTGGTATGTATGAAACGCTAGAGGGGAATGCCAGTATAGGGCTACTTACGTTCCATATAACATGTCATATGGACTGCTTTATCATCGGTAAAAGAAGAACAGCTTGACAACATGTTTTCTGTTCCCTTTGCCGTCTGCTATTTACATTTGTAAAAACGGCGCTATAATTATAACCATTGGAGGAATGGTATTATGCTAGATTGGTAAACGAATCCTGAAATCTTCACTGGCAGTATTTTATGCTTTCTTATTTATCTGCTGCGAAATGAGGAGGGGATAGTATTTTATTCCTGTATTGCGGCTGTGTTATGCATGCAGCAGGATACATCCAATACACAGCGTGTTGCGGCCAACCGTGTTGTCGGTACTTTGGTCGGCGGATTCTGCGGAATGCTTGTGCTGCTGTTTGAAAAGCATATCCTGCCGGGGAATACGCAGCTTATGCAATATGCTCTCATATCCTTTATGATCATTCCGGTGATTTATATTACCGTGCTGCTGAAGAAAACCTCAGCCTCGTATATTTCCTGCGTGGTGTTCATGAGTGTTACCGTATCGCACGGTGCCGATGTGAATCCCTATCTGTTCGCGATCAATCGTATGATTGATACTCTGATTGGTATTGCGGTTGCCTATGGTATCAACTGCATCCACCTTCCTGTACATTTGCAGAAGGAGACGCTGTATGTATCCACACTGGATCACACGCTGCTGCAGGAAAATGAACAGCTTTCTCCCTATACAAAGGTGAAGCTGCGTCAGCTGCTGGAGCAGGGGGCTGCCATCACTCTGGCGACGTCCCGTACACCGGCAACGCTGCTGCCCATACTGGAAGGCATTCCCTTGACACTTCCGGTTGTCGTCATGAATGGAGCTGCTCTATATGATTGCCGTACGCAGACCTATTCGCACAGTCGCTGCATGAAAAAGGAACAGGTGGCGCAGCTGCTGCAGCTGTTGGACGAGGAGGGAATGAATTGCTTTCAGCATGTCATCCTGCACCATATTCTGCATGTGTATTACAGTGATTTCCGCAATTCTCTGGAGGAGGAATATTATCATGAAATGCGCAGGCTGCCGTATAAGAGCTATGTGTACGAGCAAAAAGCACAGGCACATGCCTGTGTGTGTATAACGATTATGGATACCATACCACACATACAGCAGCTGTATACGCGGATGCAGCAACAAAGCTATGCGGCTGATTTACAAATCCATATCCGGTTCAGTGAAGAGCATCAGGGATATAAGGTATTGGATATATACAGTGTGGATGCTACAAAGCAGGCTGCCGTCCACATTATACAAAGAGAGAGCGGTTTTGAGCGTCTCTGCGTGTTTGCCTCTCATCAACGGGATGCGGCACTGATCAGCAGTGCAGATGAGGCTTATACCGTATCTGAGGGGGATGCGGATATGCAGGAGCTCTGCTGTGTGCTGGGAAGCAGGGAAAGGGACAGTGTGATACGTGAGATAGAACGAAGCTATCACGGCCATCGAAAAAGAAAATAAAAAGCAGAAACGACAATGCCTTCCCTTCCGTATCCATAACAGGAAATGGGGAAGCACTGTAAGCTTTCTGTTTTTCTTTATACAGGAAAGGCTAATCGACGAAGACTGAAAGAGAGGACTTTTCAGAGGTTGTTTTCAAGCTCTACACAGAAGCGGTATGCATTTTCCGGAAACAGCAGAATATCGCGTCCGTCGTAACAGTGAATGCAAACCTTATCCTTCGCATATCCCACATTGAAGGTATCCTGCTGCTTGACGCTTTCGATCTCATCATAGCGCAGAAATCCGCCCCTTCCATTCCACAGCGATTTATGATAAATCAATCCGCTTTCATTCAGGATATATTCATTGTGCGGCGTATAAAATCCATAATAGCAGATCATAAAGAGGATCAGCAGCGTCCCTGCGACGATACCGATTTGAAACAACGCGTCAAAGGATATCGGCAGTATGGATATGAAAATAATGGTAATGATGATAAAATTCACAATCTGCTTACGGGAGCGAAAGTGAATTTCCCCCTGATATATCTCCTGTTCCATGGCCTGCCTGCCCCTTTGGTAAACTCTGTTCGCCCCCAGATAAAATATAATGAAATACAAGGGCCATAAAAATGTCGTAATACGGAAAAAGAGTACATCCGCATCTAACAGCAGCCCGCATACGTGCAGGGCATTCATAAGCAGTGATGGAGTGAATCCGAGTGCCGGAATGACAAGAATTTCAAAATTGACATCAATGCCGATAACCTGCTGATAACAGGAGCGAAGCAGATAATAATAGGTGACGGCTCCAAGCAGACTCATTGCGAGGCTCATATAATTAAAGGTGCTTTCCTTCTGATACATTTCCTTATAGCCGTAAACGATCATGAATACCATAAACGCGAGGATTACGGATTTTGCAAGCTCCATATACAAGTCCTTCAGGGTATCCATCTGGCGTTCATCCAGCGGTGCCTTACCCTTGGTTTTCGCATATCGGATAATGTCGCGAAGCAGTGAAGTCTTCATCCTACAATTCCTCCTTGTCATAGTCGTCTTCCCAGAACAGATCATCCAGATGCTTATGCAGGGCAATGCAGATTTTAATGCACAGTTGATGGTTGGATTGTAGCGTCCTGCTTCAATCAGTCCGATGGTCTGCCGTGTTGCGCCTACCTTGCCGGCAAGCTCCTCCTGGGACATATTCAGCTCCATGCGCGCCATTTTGATTTTTAGATTTTTCATAGCTGCACTCACCTGTTCCTTCTTCTACGTATATTATTATAGGAAAATCAAGCTGGAAAAGCAAGGAAATATGAAAAATATATCTTACAAATGCAAAATATATATTGCATTGAATGGTGATCTGTACTATAATGCAAATAGATTAAGGAGGGAAACAGTATGGAACTGCAAGTGCATGATCTGCATAAGAGCTTTGACGGAAGAGAAGTCCTGCATGGAATTTCCTTTTCCATATCAAGCGGCAAGGCATTGGGACTGCTGGGACGTAACGGTGCCGGTAAGTCTACGACGATTCGCATTCTAATGGATGTGTTCAAGGCAGATCAGGGAAATATGAGTATGAATGGCAAGACCTTTCATGCAAAGGATTACAATATCGGGTATCTGCCGGAGGAGCGCGGTCTCTATCCGAAGAAAAAGGTTTCCGAGCAGCTGATTTATCTGGCAACGCTGCGCGGCTTGTCTCACGGTGAGGCAAAGGCCAATCTGAAGAAGTGGCTGAAGCGGCTGGGAATCGAGGAATATGAAAACCGTGTTCTGGATACCTTAAGCAAAGGAAATCAGCAGAAGGTACAGCTGGCACAGACACTCATGTGCGATCCGGATATCGTCATTCTGGATGAGCCGTTTTCCGGACTGGATCCGGTCAATTCCCAGACGCTGAAGGAAGTCGTTCAGGAACAGATTCAGGATGGAAAGCTTGTGATTTTCTCCTCCCATCAAATGAATTATGTGGAGGAATTCTGTGAGGATATCGTTATCCTGCATCATGGAGATGTGGTGCTGCAGGGAAATCTGAAGCAGATCAAAAAGGAATACGGAAAGAACCGTATCGTAATTCGTGCATTATATCCAAAAAAGCAGGAGTTTCGTGAGCTGCTGGAAACACAGTGTCAGGAGCTGCTGCATATTTATGAGGAAAAGGACGGCGGCTTTATTATCGAGCTGCAGCCGAACGTCAATAAACGTGACGTGCTTACAAGAATGCTGGAGCTGGAGGTTGACCTTGAGGCATTCCAGCTGTATGAGGCGTCCTTAACTGATATTTTTGTATCAAAGGCAGGTGATGAGGAATGAGAGATTTCTTACTGGTTCTGAAATTTGAATTACAGACAATGGTACGCAAGAAGTCATTTCTGATTTCGACGGTGCTGGTAGCGGCTGCGGCTTTTGTCCTGTTGTCCATTCCACGTGTTTTCTCGGATGATAAGGGAACGGATGATACGGCATCAGAAAAGGATAAAACGATGCTGATTTATGATGGAAGCGGTATTTTGAAAAACCGTGAGCTGGCGGAAAAGAATTTCCCTGAATTTCAGATTTCCTATGCCAATTCCTTGTCCGAGGTAGAGGAAAAAGTGAAGAAAAGTGAGGCAGATGCCGGCTTTGAGGTGAAAACGCCGACCAGCTTCCAATATTATGTGAATAATTCCTCCCTGAATGATGCGAATTCCTCACGCTTTAAAACACTGCTTCAGCAGCAGTATCAGGCAAGTGAGCTGGCAAAGCTGAAGTATGATGCAGGTAAGGTTCAGGCGATTTATCAAACAGAGGTCATTTCGGATACGACGGTATTGGGAACGGACGGTATGAACAATTATTTCTATACCTATGTGCTGATTCTGGTGCTGTACATGATGATTCTGATTTACGGCAATCAGATCGGTGTCGGTGTGGCCAGTGAAAAAGCAACCGTGCAATTGAAATACTGACAACGAGCTGTTCACCGAATGCTTTGATTTCGGTAAGGTTATTGCGGGGCGATTGCCGGTGTCGTACAGACAGCCATTATGCTTGGCTCCTTCCTGATTGCTATCAGCTGAATGCGGATGTATGGGATCATATGCTGGATAAAT
>ENA-OQCK01000795-OQCK01000795.1-human-gut-metagenome-genome-assembly--contig:-NODE-795-length-14609-cov-3.336280_pt1 | contig 14609 bp, 15 predicted proteins | sample MGYA00242498_ERZ504578 | MGnify/ENA primary metagenome ERZ504578 (study PRJEB26092, sample SAMD00036229) | human gut metagenome | host: Homo sapiens | study: EMG produced TPA metagenomics assembly of... | reverse complement strand
CTACCTTTGGGCGGGACTATTCCCGTAACCGCTAAAATTTCAATTATTTATGGCAAACAGAATGACCCCGCCCGCAGAGGGGCAGGAAAAAGACGTGCTGCTGGTCTTGGATAAACAGCAGGGCAAGGTGAGTGCCGTTAAAGGTATCGACAAGGAGGGCAATTTGCAGACCGTGCCGCCGACACAGGGCGGCGAGTTCATGCAGGTGGACAAGAACAGCGATGTGTTCAGCAACTTCATTTCCAATTTCTTCCGCAAGTATCAGGACACTTCCGGGCTGGAGCTGTTCAGCGTCAAGGCTTCCGAAGCGGAGCAAGACGCAAAGGCAATCGAGGACAACCACCGCAACCCGACATCGGAGGGCGGCAAGCGGGTTGAAATGCTTCGAGTTCCGAAGCCCGACTTCCACGAGTTCAAGCAGGCTACCGCTTCGACCCGTCAAAAATCGACTGGGAGAACCTGAAAAAAGTCGGCATCACCGCCGACACCCTGAAAAACACGAAGGACTTCGACCGGGTGATGCGTGGCTACAAGTCCCGCAACACCTACACCGTTTCGGGAACGGTGGGCGGCTTCTACCTCAAACCTACCGATGTCAAGCTCTCTTTCTATCAGGCAAAGGACGGCACGGTAGTACCAAGCTGCACGGCGTGCAGCAGGACGAGAAACTGCTGCAACGCCCGTTCCATGAACACGAGTTCACCAAGCAGGAACAGGGCAACTTGCAAGGCACTGGCAACTTGGGCGGCATCGCTGAAATCAAAGACCCGAAAGCGGCGAGCAAATCCCCGTGTTCGTCAGCCGGGACAGGTACACGCACGAACTGGAGTATATGCGGCTGACAAGTGGAAATGCCCCGATACAATCTGTAACGTGCAAGTCAGCCCGGAACAGAAAGCCGCCTTTGAAGCCGGGCAAGCGGTGAAAATGGAAAACCTGCAATTCAGGGACGGCACGAAGCGCAGTGCCTATTTGCAGGTCAGTGCGGTGGAGCGTGGCTTGGAGTTCCTGCCCCGTGCCGCCGTCCAGTTCTTGCAGCAGGGGCAGCAGCCCGCAGAACAGCAGGTAGCCGGGCTAAAGGACGGCAAGGGCGTTGAGTTCAACGGTCATGTACAGCCCGGCGCACAGGCAAATCCCCCGACAAGGTGCAGCCGAAAGACGTTACCCCCACCGCCGAGAGCCGGACGCAGGTAGCGGTCAATTCGGGGGGCAAGACCAACGAAGCCACCAAGCAGGGCAAAGAGCCGTTGAAACAGGGTCAGGACAAGCCCACCGCCAAGCAGAAAGAGAAGCAGGAGAAAGCGCAGGACAATAGCCTGAAAGCTGACAAGCCCAAGAAGTCCAGAGGAATGAAAATGTAATATCCACCATTAAAAAGTAAAGAATTATGATTGCATTGATAGCAGAGAAGCCCAGCGTGGCAAAGGACATCGCCCGCATCATCGGGGCGACCGGGCGTAATGACGGTTATCTTTCCGGTAACGGGTATATGGTGACATGGGCGTTCGGCCACTTAATCCAGCTTGCCATGCCGGAAGCCTACGGCGTGGCGAACTTCCGCAGGGAGAGCCTGCCCATACTGCCGCCCGATTTTCAATTAATCCCCCGTCAGGTGAAAGCGGAGAAAGGTACAAGGCAGACCCCGGCGTTCTGAAACAGTTGAAAGTGATAAAGGAAGTGTTCGACCAGTGCGACCGGATTATTGTCGCCACCGATGCCGGGCGTGAGGGTGAGTTAATCTTCCGCTATATCTTCCATTACCTGAACTGCCGGAAACCATTTGTGCGCCTGTGGATAAGCAGCCTTACCGACAAGGCAATCCGTGAGGGGCTGGATAACTTGCAGCCGGGAGAGCGTTACGATAACCTCTACCTCTCTGCCAAGTCCCGCAGCGAAGCGGACTGGCTGATAGGGATAAACGCCACCCAAGCGTTGAGCGTTGCCGCCGGGCAGGGGGTGTTCTCGCTGGGCAGGGTGCAGACACCCACGCTCATGATGATATGCAGCCGCTATTTGGAGAACAAGAATTTCGTACCCGCCAAGTTTTGGCAACTCAAAGCGGCGACTGCCAGCGGGGGAATAAATTTTACCGCCCAATCGACCGCCAAGTGGGAACAGCAGCCCGAAGCCATAGCCGCCCTGCAACGGGTAAAGGATGCCGGGCAACTTGTGGTTAAATCCGTTGAGAGGAAAGAAGCCTGCAAGAACCGCCGCTTTTGTACGACCTTACCACGCTGCAAAAGGAAGCGAACACGAAGCTGAACTTCTCGGCTGACAAGACGCTTTCCATAGCGCAAAGCCTGTATGAAAAGAAAGTGATGTCCTATCCCCGAACCGGAAGCCGCTATATCCCGGAGGACGTTTTCGATGAAATGCCGGAACGTGTCGCTCTGCTGGGGCAATACTCCCGCTTTGCCGGATATGCCGCCGGGCTGGACGGCACACCCCTGAACCGCCGCAGCGTGAATGACGCAAAGTGACCGACCACCACGCCTTAATCATTACCGAGAACCTGCCCGGCGAACTTTCCAAAGACGAGCGGGCGGTTTACGAGCTGGTAGCCGGGCGTATGCTGGAAGCCTTTTCGGGCAAGTGCGTGAAAGACGTTACCACCGCCTTGCTGTCAGGGGGAGATACCGACTTCACGGTGAAAGGGTCTGTGATGAAAGAAGCCGGGTGGCGTGCCGTGTTCGGCGAGCAGGAAACGGGCGGGGATGAAGAAGCCGCCAGCCTGCCGCCACTCCAAGAGGGAGAATGTTTGCCACTCTCCGGCGTGGATCTGCTCGAAAAGCAGACCAAGCCGAAACCGCTGCACACGGAAAGCAGCCTGTTGTCGGCAATGGAGAACGCAGGCAGGGAACTGGAAGATGCCGAACTGAAAGCCAGCCTGAAAGATGCCGGGATAGGCACGCCCGCCACCCGTGCGGCGATTATCGAAACGCTGTTCGCCCGCCAGTACATCGTGCGTGAGAAGAAGAACCTTGTGCCTACCGACAAGGGGCTTGCCGTTTATGGGATTGTCAGGGACAAGAAGATTGCCGATGTCGAAATGACGGGCATGTGGGAAACCGCCCTTGCCAAGATAGAAGCGGGCAGCATGGATGCCGACACGTTCCGGAAGGGCATCGAGGTGTACGCAACGCAAATCACCGCAGAACTGCTATCGGTGCAGCTATCTGTCGCTACTGGTGAAACCTGCCCCTGCCCGAAATGCGGCAGCGGGCGCATCCTGTTCTACCCGAAAGTGGCGAAGTGTTCCAACGTGGACTGCACGCTTACCATATTCCGCAACAAGTGCGACAAGCAGCTTTCCGACAAGCAGATTGTCGAGCTGGTGACGAAACGCAAGACCGGGCTAATCAAGGGCTTCAAGGGCAAGAACGGCAAGGCTTTCGATGCTTCGCTGGTACTGGACGAGCAGTTCAATGTCGGTTTTTCATTCCCCGAAAAGAAAGCGAAACCGAAGAAATAGCTTATCTTTGCCGCTGAAATTTCATTGTGATAGGTTTTACAGCTTATAATAATTGAAATTTTAGTGGTTGCGCCCGGAGAAACCGGGCGCATTTTTTATATGTTCCCGCCAAACAGGTAGGTCGAACAGACCACCCCGTTATCCAGCACCCTGCTTTCCGAGAGCTTCCACAGCGAGCCGGATGTTTCCCCGACAAAACCGATGCCTTTGCCCGCCATGACCGGGACGGTGTAGATTGTCAGGCTGTCTAGCAGTCCGGCTTTAATCAATGAAGTAAGCAGCTTGCCGCCACCCACCACCAGCATGTCGGTTTCCTGTTTCAGTTCATAAACCCTTTGCAGCGGTTCTTCGGTCAGGAACTCCACCCCGCAGTCCGGTGTAACGTTGGTGTCGTAGTGTGACACCACAAAAGACCGTTTGCTTTTGTGCGGCCACCCGCCCCAGTGTTCAAAGATGTAGTTGTAGGTGTTCGCCCCCATAAGCAGGCAGCTTGCGGCGGCGTGTTCCCTTGCCGCCAGTTCCTTGACCTCACGGGGCATCCAGTCCAGTTCATAGTCCGGCGTGGCGGTATGCCCGTCCAGCGATACGGCGATGTGCGCTTTGATTTGTTTCATATTATCAGGTATTAAAGTGATATAAATCCCTACTGTCTTGGCACGTTAGCCGCCACCCCAAAAAAGAAAGCGTGGCATGACGCTGTTTCGATGCGAGGTACTGGCATACCCAAATGTGGAAACAGTGCAGCCACGCTATGACAAACGCATAGCATATCCTGCGCTGAATATCCCCACATTTTGAAAAGTGCCAGTTTTCGCATCGGGACGTTCGGCGAACGTATATGTTATATATAAAGGCAATATTCCGGCAACCGCCGTCCAACTGCCGTTACTTTTCCGTGTAACTTCTGCAAAGTTAAGCAAATACCCTGAAAAATCACGTGCAAACAGAAAAAATCCTGCCGTGTTATCACAACAGGGCAGGACACAAGCACCTAAAAATACACAAGTTCAGCCATACGCCTACGGGCAGCTTGCGTTCCTTTGAAGATGATATGAACCGATGACAAAACAGCTTTGGTTCGCCGTGTCTTTGGTGATGATGTCCCTTTCCCGCATGAAGCGGATATAGCTCTTTGCGGTGCGCTCCTTGATGTCCAATACCTGCTGCAACTGCTCGCAAAGGTCTATGTAGGTGATGCGTGTCTGCCGCCCGAAGATGTCACGTGCGACATTCACCAGTTCCCTTTCCTTGCGCTTCTCCTTTTCCTCACGTGGTTTCTCGCCCTTGTACACGTGCATCCCGGCTTCCTTGTCCCAAGCAAAGAGCATCAGCGGCACGTCCAGCGGGCTTCCGTCCCTTACTTTCAGGCTTTTACCACCGACTGGGTAGGTTCTTCGTCTTTCTCAATGGACAGGATAGTAGCCGCCTTGCGCTGCAACTCGCTGCCCAAATGTCCCCGCAGTTTCAATCCGTTGGGGACGAAGTGCAGCACGCACAGAATACACGTGTTGTAGATACCCGCCAGCCGATAAAGTTCATCTATCACCGCCACGCTTTCCGCTTCATCGTTGGCACTCTTAACAAGGTCGGCGATGCCGTCAATGACGACCAACTGGATGCCGCCGTACTGGTAGTAGAACTTGTCCATGCTTTGTACAATGGCGTTCAGGCGTTCTTTGCGTGACATACCGGTAAGACAAAACGCTTTCAGTTCATCGGGTTTGTCCGGCTGTTTGGCACGTGCCAGCAGGTTGCTTACGTTCTTGAACAGTTGTACTTCCGACTGTTCGGTGTCATAAAGCAATACCGCCTTGTGCCTGCCGTTGGCGGTTATCTGTATGCCCAGCGTATCTATGTCCTCACCAGCCGGACAGATGCAGCCCGCCACGATTGCGGCTACGTAATTGCTCTTTCCCGTTCCCTCGCCCCCGGTGATGCCGAACAGGTTGCCTTGTGTCCCCAGCGGAACGTCACCCGCCGAAATAATCTCTTGCGCTTTGGCGGGCGGGTTGTTGAAATCTATCTCGCACGATTTAAGCATAATCAATGTGTCGCTATACAGGTTGTCTAAAAATTCGATAAACAGCTTCAGGAAATCTTCACGGGTGTTCCCGGCTTTGAAGTAGTCGGATATGTCCTTTTCCTCTTTCGTTCCCGGAAGCGGTAGCAGCAGGCGTTTCACGCCAAATTCTTCCAGTAGTTTTTCCTGCTTGCATGAACTTTCCCTGCCCGTCTTGTCCATGTCAAAGAGCAGGACGATGTGTTTGAAGCGGAACGTCAGCCGATAGACCAGCGTGGGCGGTATCGTCACCGTTTCGCTGTTGAAGCAGATAGCGTGAAAACCGTGCGCCGCCAGCGAAAGCACGTCTTTCTCGCCGCCCGTGATGAATAGCGTGTCGCCTTTGGCTGGCAGTTGTTCCAGCCCGAAACAGTAGTTCTCGCCGAAGCTGCCGCCGTAGAGGAAGCGGGGCGTGGAGAACGGGCGGTACAGCTTGATGTGCTGTTTGCCCTTGTAGCCGTACATGGGTTCTGCCACCGATGAAGTGTAGGTGTACGGTTTGCCCTCTGCCGTTTCGCTGTTGTATTCCCGGAGCGAGCAGACCTTGTAACGTTCCAGCAGTTCGGGCGTGATGCCGTACTGTTGCCAGTACACCAGTTCGGCAAGCGGGAACTTCTGTTCCCGGAACTGGTAGGCTTGACGGGCTTTTCGGGCGTTTCTTCGGGTTTGTCCGGCACTGCCCGGCGGACGGTTGCCGGGGGAACGGAAACCGGAATGCCGGAAGCCAGCCCCAAGCCCAAATCCCGGTCGATGATTTCCAGTATCTCCACGAAGTCAGCCGCCCGGTTGCAGTCCAGCCCCTTTAACTGCCCCACGAGGAAGAAACAGTCGCCGCTGTAACTGTCGTTGCCGAAGTCCTTCATCTTGTAGATACCGCCCCGGCGGTCGAAATAGATGTTGCAGGAAGCCTTGCTGTCCTCGTACAGCGGGTTAAGGAAGTTGCGACCTATGCGCCAATTGCCGGGCAGGTAGTGTTTGAACACCGCCAGCCCGTTACTTGTTCTTTCTAAGATTTCCTCTTTCCTTAGCATACAACTGGTGGTTGGTTATCAGGTTGTCGATGTTCTCCTTGTTGCTCCTTATCAGGCGTTCTTCCAGCATCCGGCGTATCTCGCTGACCTTGTAGAAGTAGCGTCCCCTGATGTTGGAATAGGCGATAGTTCCCGACACCCGCAGGCGTTGCAGGGTCTTTTCGCTTATTTTCAGGAACGTGCAGACCTCGTAGCTGTCCACCCACATGTCTTCCTCGCTTTGCCTTGCCGTTTCCATGTGGTTGAAGATGTAGTCGGCAATGGCGGTAATCTTGTTGTCCAGTTCCTTGTAGGCTTTGGACTCGAATGTTATTATTTCCATAACGGTAACTGATTGATTTGCCGCAAAGTTCGGGTGTCCTGAAAAATAAAACGCCACAGATGTACCCACCTGTGGCGAAATAAATTTTGTTAAAGCACGGTTGCCTAATCCTGCTCCCTCATGCGCATCAGCAACCTGTCTTTCAGGGTGGAGAGGAAGCCCGTTCGGTCTTTGGTCTTGGCTTTTAGTTCCATGTAGGTGTGGTAGAAGTCGCCGAGGTCGATGTCGAACACGTATTCAAAGTAGGCTACAATCTCCTTAATATCAACCGTCCCCTTGTTCAGACAGCCGCAGGCGTCCAGTGCGTAGATAAGTTCCACCAACGCCCTTTTCGTCCCCGTCCAGCGCAACACCTTTCCCATGAAGCCGTTCTTCACCCGCTTGCGTTGTTCCCGGCGTTCCAGCTCGTGCAGACGTTGGTGAGGTATATTTCCAGCAGTTCGTTGGCTAAAATCTTGGCTACCTTGAAATCGTGACTGGTGCTGAACTGTGGGTCTGTTTCGTAATAGAAACTGTCCACGATGATTTGTATGTCAGGCTTCCCACGCATGAAATACTGCCTGTCCAAGTAGGTGGCTTTCGTTCGGTGGTACTGGTAGAACGCCAAGTTCCGCTGGAACGACTTTGAAATCCGGTCGGTTTCCGACAGCAGGTAGTCCCTTTGCACTTCCTCGCTGCCGCTGGGGAAGCGCACCTCTATCTTGTAAACGGTGTTGTAATAGATGATTTTGCTCGCTAAAAGCGGTTTCAGTTCCTTGAAGAAGTGTATTTCCTCTTCCGTGCTGGCGAACGGGTAGGAGATTATAAAGTTTTTGAGTTCGCCCAGTATCTCTTGCAGGTAGTCCACGCACAGGCGGCAGAGCGTCAGCGTGTCCGCTGCGGTGTCCTCGTATTCCTGTATCTGCCATTCCACTTTTTGAAGCAGTCCGGCGAAGTATGTTTCCAACGGTATCTTATGTTCCATAACCTTGTGCTTATCTTTTATGAAGCACAAAGTTACGGGCATAAAAAATCTGTTTTATTCTTGATTTTTCACATTACGTTCTTGTAACTGTGCATTTTCTTGTTTCCTGCGCTTTTCTGCGTATCTCGCCCGGTGTGTCCAGCAAGTAAGCCTTGCAGAAGTCGTTCAGGTTCGATGTCGATGCGAACCCGGTGGTGAACGCCACTTCGGTAAGTGTGAGGTTGGTGTTCTTCAGGTAGTGTTCCACGTCCTTTGCACGCTCCTTTATCACCCATTCCTTAGCCGTGTACCCGGTCATTTTCTTTACCTTCCGTCGGAACGAGCCGTATTCCATGCCGCATTTGTCCGCCAGTTGCTCGGCATCATAGACCATGTAGCCTTTCAGACGCACCATTTCGGTGAATGTCTGCCTGCCCAGCTCCGGCAGCATCCGTTCGGCGTGGCGCAGTTCCTTTTCCGTCACCAGCAGGCGGTTGTCCCTTACCGGGTTTCTCCGTAGCAGGTGGAAAGCGTGGCATACCGTGTTGTACACGTTGCAGAGGTACTGCCGTCCCGGTCGCATCCAGTGGAGCGCATCGCAGTAGGCGGTCAGTTCGGGTATCTCGTCCCGCTTGCGGTGCTGTTCCGCCAGTTCGTCCAGTATGGCGTAATGGGTGGTGGACATACCCAGCAGGATAATGATTGCCTTGTAGTCCTTGTATGCCGCCAGTGTCGGCGTTTCCGGCAGGCTTTTGAGCGTGTCGCACACGTGGGCGCACAGCCGCCCGTTCTTGCTGAACGGTTCAAGTTCCAAGTAGTTGTCCATTTTCCGGCTGTTGTGCAGCAGCCATGTTACCTTTTCGTCCAGTTCCTTGCAGGACGCTTCCAACTCCGCTTCGGGAGCGGGAAGCAATAATGATGTAATCCGTTGTTCCATATCTGATGTTTTATATATGAATGACATATCATTTGTTCCACCTCACGCAATCCGTCCAACCCCATTCATCGAACAGCCATGTTTCTAAGAAGAAAAGTACAAATGGCAGCAGGAACAGAAAATATGCCTGTACTGCGCTGATATGCTTAGAGCGGCGGTAGCGGTTCAACAATGCCTGTACACGGGCTTTCCTGTATCGTGCAAGAATAAATACACAAATAAGCAAAAACATTGCACCTAAATAGCCAAGATGTAAGGACGACCATTGCGGTACACTGTTAATCAGGAGAAAGTTGCCGGGCAGAACTACTATCCACCACCAATACCAAAACAGCAGTATAAAACCTGACATCCGTCCTATCTTCTTGTCCCAAACCTCTCCCTTGAAATATAGGTAGTCAAAAAAATAGTATCTGTAATTCGTCCGGTTTGCACGTTGCTTCACTCGTTCAAAATAGTTATCTGTATTTTTTATTCCTTTATTATTCATAATGAGTTAGAAAGGAACGCTGTTCAAAGGTTATCTTTCCTTGTTAGCACCTAATTTTGAATGGTTAGCAAAGGACTGTATTTTACTGTTGAATTGCCCTTGCCGTCAATGTTCTTAATTATTAATTGATTGCTCATTAAAAATTGCATATTATGTTTTATACCCTTTCATGAACAATGGAATTAAAAGTATAAGGCAAGTCCTAATAGTACGACAAAAGGAGAGAACATAAAAATATACGCCCATACATTGGAACTGTGTTCATATACTTTTCTTTCCATAATCTTCTCATTCCTATGTTTATACCGGTAATAAAAATAAAGCTGCTCCATAAGGATAACATAATGACAAGGACTATGAAAAACACATTAGCTGCATTCTTTTGCGGTGAATATCCCATTATGATATAATAGTATATAATTGCGGCATCCACCAAATAGAATAGCAGGATTGTGGACATGATAAATGGCACATGTGTATTCAGATACATACTGGTATCCATATATCGGGTCAATACTTGAATCTTGTAAAACAAATATTCTAATATTCTATGTATCATCATTGTTTCTAATGGCTAAGCGGGGAACGCTGTCAAGCGTTATCCCGGTTTGTTAGTAATATATTCTATCGCACTCGCTTCAAATCCCCGATAAATTGGAGTACCGTTTCTATATACGGAATAGCTTTTAGAATTTTGATATTATCTATTGATTCTATACCACCCGATACCAATGCTGGGACATATCCGTAACATTCATCCAATGTAGGAACACCCTTTTCTGATTTTATCATAGGATATTTATTTAAGGAAAACCATGATTCCAAACAACTCTTGTTGAAAATTACCACATTCAATAGTATATCAACATTCTCGGATAAAATCTTGAATGTTCCGTATCTCACATTGATGAATACGACATAATCTCCTATCACGGGATTCTTAACATAAGCAAAAATATCTCCAAAAACAGTTGTCATAAATGGAGTTACAGTTTCATACTCATACAGAGGATAACTATCATCTACTATTGTCTGATATTTATCGGGGTTAATAATTCTGAACAATCCATCACAAAACGTTCCAAGTCCAACTTCTTTCCAAAGTTCGATTATTTTTTCTGATACCGCATTAGCATATTTTGCAATAAAAGTATCATCTACCGTTTGGCGAGTGCTGTTTAGGCTCTTATCTAAAAATTTTTCGTACATATTGATTGTGCTATTTATTACTAATGGTTAGAAAGGAGCATCGTCAGATGCTATCTTTCGTTGTTAGCAACCTATTTGAAATAATTAATCATTTTATCGTTATTAGGAATATTCCCAGTATGCCACAAATGGATTTGTGACTTTATTACCTTCAATTTTTCCATAAACATATATACAGCCAGCCATGAAAACGAAATATCTTTCATGCAAATTTCGTTGATTTGAAAAATGAAGCTATTTCCATCTTTAACCACTTTACCATCATTATCTAATCCCCATTGAATAGGCATTACGTTACCCCCAAACTTGATTGCACAATTTTTTTCAGGCATATCTTTTTCCGTACTCATTTCGTATATTGAATAAATTTCATCTATTTCGGGGTGTTTATATCTATCACTTTTACTTTGGCTACTTAATTCATGTTCAACCAACAACAATTTACAATCGGGATATGTGTTATATTCCAATGCAATATCAAAATCCGGAGTGAAAATAGATATTTGCTTGTTCGGATTTAGAGGGTTTTGAAATGTTAGATAAAAATAGAGATTATCTTTGTCCGATAAATACTTATCATCAAAACAAGCTGGAGCATTTCCACCAACCAACCAAAGCAGTCTTTTTGGTATTCACCAATGCCATAGTATATTGCATTTTCTCTTGTTTTAAGTATTCTTTCTATATCCATAATAACGATAATGATTTGATTGTTGCTAATGGGTTGGAAAGGAACGCCGTTTAGGGGTTATCTTTCCTTGTTATAAACTTTTTTATTTTTCCAATGGATATATAATTCTCCATTCTTTAGTCTTTTCTCTCCAACTATTGCACATAAAAGATTATTTTCATAGGCAAAATTATATTCCTCTGCTGGCATATTGTCCCAACGAGAAGCATACCTATGTACTTTACTAATTCTTTCTTTATCATATTCATATAAATACACTGACCAATCTTTATATGAATTTATACCCTGAAAGATATTCATTTCATGGTATGGATAAAAATAGCTTATTGAGATTATGGTTGTATATTGATTGGGTATATATTTAACATGATATACATAATATGAAAAGGCATTATCATACTCATATATATCAGTTATGATGCCATTTCCTATATTATCTGGAGCTTCTTGCGAACAAAGTATTTTTCCTTCTGCATTAAAGCCAAAAGAATACAGACCAGCTATTTTTAGACGGTCTTTTTCTTCAATATTTTTTCGTATTCGTCCGTTTGGTAAACCCGCTAATTCATTTTGATAGGGAGCAGGAACATAAAATTCATGTGTAGCATACTTCCATGAAGAGATTTGTCGTAAAACACTTTCAACTTTGGCATGAATGACAAGCTCTGACTGTTTTAACCGTTGATACAGTTTGTCATTCATTTCCATAATATGTATATCATTCTTTATATCCATTGGCTTTATTGTTTATAATGGTTCGGAAATATGCACCGTTTAGGTGCTTCATTTCCTTGTTCAAGGCAGTTTTACCCACCATACACTATTACATATTATATAGAACTTCAATTTTAGACTGCTGTTTCCGGCAGAAAGAGGTGTGAAGTTCATGCCTGCACCCCGTTCGTTTTATTACTGCTCTTATCCGTATTTCACTCATTTTCAGTTCTCCTTTCTTTCGTTTCATGGGATTTTTCTGTTTTTGTTCACGGCAAGGCATAGCTATCCCATGTTGCTGTCATGCCGCTTTTTTCCGGTGTATGTCGCAATGCTCCAGTACAACCGTATATGTGATGTCACTACTCATTACCGTAGTGTGGCTGTAAACTCTCATCCGTCCGCAATGCTCGCAGAAATACGGGTTCTCGTATTCACTTTCTGCCTGTTGCAACTCGGCTTCCTTTATTTCGCTTTCATCCCGTCCGAAGTATTCTTCCGGCAGGTTGCCTTTGTTGGAATAGAAGCCGTAGTACCTCACGATGCGGAAATAGCGCAGTGGAACGTGTTGCAGCAACCGGGGGAAGAACTCCCGGTAATGCAGTGTCAGTTCCTTTTCAACCGGGTTTCTCCTGTCGGGTGAGTTCCTGTAATCACGGTAACGGAATGAAATGTTCTCACCGTCCATTGCCGTAATCTTGTATTCACTCAGGCACGCCCGCTTGGAATACCTGCCCACATACTGTATCACCTGCTCCGGCATCTGTATGGGCTGCTCCAAATGTACAATCCAGTCCTTTTTGTTCGCCACTTTTTTGATGAAGCCCATAAACTCCATGCGGTCATGGAAGTCATGCTCCAGCCTGCCCGTGTCGAACAACCCTATCAGCGCATTTTCAAACTTGTAGCGGAACACCTTGCGGATTGAGGGGATATGTACATAATCACGTTCGGGAATGACAATTTTTCCGTTGCTGTCAATACCGCCCCACGACATAATCATGTGCGTGTGTACATGGAACTGTTTCGTTTCCCCGTAGGTATGCAGCACGGCAATCACCCCGGTTTTCAAGCCGAACTTGTGCTGCATCCAGTCCTTAACGGTTTCAGCCGATGTGCGCATCAGGATATTCAATATTTCTTTCTTGTTGCGCTTCACCAAGTCCAGTAATATATGCGGCAAGGTCATAACCACATGGCGGTGTGGCACTCGCAGCAACTTGTCTTTCATGCGTGCCGCCCATTTCAACGTGTCACGCCAGCCACATGACGGGCAGAAACGGTTCTTGCAGCTATGACTGATTTCCCGTACTTCGCCACAATCAGGGCAAACGTATGTGTCTATTCCCAAAGCGGCTGTACGGCACACACGGATAGCGTTCACCGCCTTGTACTGTTCGGGGGTGATGTACTCCGCTGGGTGCTGTGCGTACTCGTCCCACCACCGATTGAAGAAGTCGGATAAACGGTACTTTTTCGCTTTGCAACCGTCTGTGTATATGTCGTTTAACAAATCTGTCATGCTCGTATCGTTATTTCCTTTATCTTTGCTAAACCCTTGTAAGTAGCTGATTTATAGTTGTTTTAATTGCCTTGAATGTTATTTATAACCGCACCTTATGGTGTCGTTCCTACACTTCTATAACTGCACCTCACGAATTATCCAGTGTATCAAGAGGATTAGGGATTTTTGCTTTATGGGCACTTGACACATGAAGATAAATGGTTGTGGTCTTGATGTCGTTGTGTCCCAGCAATTCCTGTATCGTGTGCAGGTCTGTTCCCTGTTCCAGCAAGTGTGTGGCAAAGGAGTGGCGTAGCATGTGTACGTGTACACGGTGTTTGATGCCTGCACGATGTGCGGCTTCTTTCAGCACTTTCACCAATGCACTTGCCGAATATTGCTCTCCGGGTGTTTCGCCCTCAAACAACCATTTTTGTGGACGATATTCCCGAAAGTAGTGCCGTAGTTCTTCCAGCAACTTGGGCGAAAGGAGCGAATAACGGCATTTCTTCCCCTTGCCCATGATACGAACCGACATTGTTTCACTGTTGATGTCCTGCGGGGTCAGGTTAAGCAATTCGCTTCTTCTAAGTCCGGCAGAGTAAACCAACGAAATCATGCAGTGATGCTTGATGTTGGAAATTTGTGCAAGGATGCGCTTAATTTCATTCTTGCTCAACACTTCGGGCAGGCTCTTGTACTCTTTGGCACGGGTGATACCGCCATAGTATTGCCGTTTGCCGCCTTTCACCTGCTCGTAATAGAACTTGATAGCATTGATGCGCATATTCTGTTGCGACACCGAAATCTTCTTCTCGTTCACAAGATAGAGTATGTACTTGTTGATGTCCGGCACTTTCAGGCGGTCGATGTTCCGTCCCTTGTGATATTCCATGAAATCGCTGAAATAAGCACGGTATGTTTTGACGGTCGAGGGGCTGTAACGCTTTTGTTCCAGCAGTTCGAGATAGCCTTTCGGCAGTGTGTATTCCCTTTTGGGCTTGGGATGCCGCACGTAAACCCGGCTGTAATCAATATAGGCGTGGGGCGAATAGCGGTCGTAAAAATCCGGCAGGCTGAAAGCGGCTGACGCTATGTATGCAGAGCCGTTACCAGCCATTTCCATGCCCGTGTCTTGGGCGAGCAGCAGGGCGACAGCCTGACTGTTCGCATATTCTATCCGTATGTAATCCGCACCGTCCCTTGTTTCTTTGTGTAGCACGATGCTTCCTCTTTG
>ENA-OQCK01000793-OQCK01000793.1-human-gut-metagenome-genome-assembly--contig:-NODE-793-length-14635-cov-3.146540_pt1 | contig 14635 bp, 20 predicted proteins | sample MGYA00242498_ERZ504578 | MGnify/ENA primary metagenome ERZ504578 (study PRJEB26092, sample SAMD00036229) | human gut metagenome | host: Homo sapiens | study: EMG produced TPA metagenomics assembly of... | reverse complement strand
CTTCGGCGAGAATGGCGCCATGGAGGGCAGCAAATTCTGCCAGGGCTATGTGGTGTGTATAGAGCGGCGGAATACCGGAGCACGACCATGAGACTGTTGAGTCCTACACGATTCTTAAAGGGCATGGGAGATGGAGGTAGACGGCGAGAAGCAGCCGGTAAAGGAAGGCGACTGTATTTTTATCCCAAGTAATCTAAAACATTCTCTGTATAACACAGGGGAAGAGGAACTGCACATGATGTTTGTGTATGCTCCCGGTATTGTGGTGGACCACTGGGCCAAGGAGCAGAGCGGGAGATAAAATAATACGGGCAAGAATAGTTGAATCCGAGAGTATGAAAGTTTTTCTGTAAATAGCTATCAGGCAATAGGTCTTCTATGGTAAAATCTATTATCATAAGGAGACCTATTATGATGTTGGGGGCAAAAGCCCAACTATAGCACCTTGAAAGGTTCATATATTTTGTAGTATGCACAAGCATAATACACGCATTTGCTGTATAATAGAGATAGCTTACGAAAGAAGGTATTCTCTATGTCATTCAAGGAAAGCACTTACCAACAGCTGTCTCTTACAGACAGTTTTTCCGTTTTAACACCCAGGGAACAAAAAGCATTGGAAAAATCCTGGGCAAAGGTTTTTGCCGATGAAATATTTCCCGCCATTGATGAAAATCGGTTCTCTGTATTGTATAGCGATAAGGCATCAGGACCAAATACACCGTTTGCGGATGGATGTGCAGGAAGAAAAGACTGTTATGGTGGCAGATGGTGCATACAGCGGCTTCGATGTCCTGCAGGGCATAAACCCAGGAGCTGTTCTTTTATGAAACATTCAAAAACTATGCCCGATTCAGGAACGGAGTGGAAACGGTTCCGTCGAATGTCCGCAAAAACTACCATCTGGAGAAGCTGCCCCGCGGCAAACAGCGTGGAAAGTTCTTCTTTGGTGCAAAAATAGCAGCATTGAATTTCAGAAAGCTCTTCAATTACAGAAAGGGCAGGATGCTGTTTTCAAGGATCTTGGGGCTGAATATTACAACCAGTTCAATAAGGAAAAACCGACGATAAAAGCAAGGATAGGAGGCGTCTTATGATACATCCAGACAAGATAGGAATGGAAGCCAAGAAAAGAGAAGATGAGAATTACAAATTCCGTAGTTTCTTGAAGGGACATGCGGATGAAGAGGAACTGGATAAACAATTTCTGAGATTGCATAAAGAATTGTTTGCTGATTATGATTGTAATAAGTGTAGGAATTGTTGTAAAATGTATAAGGGTAGTATTCCGGAAGAGGATGTTGAAAAAGATGCGGAATATTTGGATATTACAGTTGAGCAATTCATAGATTTCTTTTTGGAAAAAGAAGCGTGCGGTATTGGATATCATACAAAGCATATGCCCTGTGATTTTTTACAGGAAGATGGCAACTGTAAATTAGGGGATTGCAAACCGGATAGCTGCAAGAAGTATCCATATACAGACCAGCCGGAACGGTTATGTAGCTTGCTTGGCATGTTGGACACTGTCGCCATATGCCCGGTAGCTTTTGAGATATTTGAAAGACTGAAACAGGAGTACGGATTCAGAAGGAGATAGACACATGAGAAAAGAAGCGTTGTTGGAACAATGGAAACAGTTGTATGAAGTAGCAACCCGTATAAAAGAATTGAAACCATGGGAAAAGCTTTGGGATATGGATTTGATTGCTGTCAGAAGTGGCGCTAAGGAGGACACTGTATTTTATAGTATACTTGGTCGGGGCGGAGACTGTTATGGTATAGCTGTTTATGAGGGCTATGAAGGTCTTAACAGTTTTCTGATGCTTCCAATGCAGCAGAGTATGAATCTGAAACCGGAATATGTCATGTTTAATCAGAAAAATCTTACATGCTATTGGGGAAATCGCGAGGAACTAACCGGTAAGCAGAGAAAGCTTATCAAAGACTTAGGCTACTCATACCGCGGTAAAAATCAGTGGCTTTACTTTCTGTCTTTTGAGCCTGGATATTATCCATATAATATGGATGAATCTGAGGTGCTTCGGATGAGCACTTATCTTCAGGATTTAGAATTGGCATTGCGTTATTATAACGAGACCGATATTAAAGTTGATTTTGAACATGGGAATATGTTTCTATTTTCATTTGGAAAGGACAAAAAGACATGGAATTTTGGTGAGGCACCTTTACCATTTACATCATTTCAATTTGGCAATTTGCTTATCACAGATGAGGAATTGCTTTCAGACCTTGCGAAAGCTCCTAAATGTGATGCCGTTTTAGAGGCGGATGTATCAGTACTGGGTGTATCTGTTGCGGATAAGAAATATGAACGTCCCGGGAATCCGGCATTGTCATTGATGGGAGATGCAAATACAGGAACAATCATCAAATTTGAAATGTTAAAACCGGATGATGATCCGATTGTAATGTTAGCAGAAATCCTGATAGGTTTTATATTCCAGTTTGGATCACCAAAGGAGATAAGAGTATCGAATATAATTGTGGAAACGGGATTAGAGCAGATATGTGATGTGTGCAAAATTAAGCTCCGCAGAGTAAAAAGATTGCGGGGGTTGGATGAATTTATGTTAGGAATGCAACGATTCGGACTGCGGCAATAGAAGGGAGGCCCTGCCATGATCGTCAGTGCCAGCAGAAGGACAGATATCCCCGCGTTTTATTCAGACTGGTTTTTCAGACGGCTGGAGGAAGGGTACCTGTATGTAAAGAATCCCATGAATCCCAGGCAGGTCAGCAAGATTCTTCTGAGTCAGGATACAGTTGACTGCTTTGTGTTCTGGACAAAGGACCCGGGCCCTATGATGGAGAGGCTTTCTGTTTTGGACCGGCTGGGGTATCCCTATTATTTCCAGTTCACCCTGACACCCTATGGGACGGATGTGGAACCGGGACTTCCCCATAAGAATGAGCTGGTGAGGACCTTTCGTGAGCTGTCCTGCAGGCTGGGGCCTGAGCGGGTCATATGGAGATATGATCCGGTGCTTCTCAGTCCGTCCTATACCAGGGAATACCATTTCCAATGGTTTTCCCGGCTGTGCGGCAGCCTGGAAGGGTACACCCATACCTGTGTTATCAGCTTCCTGGATATATACCGGAAAATAAAAGGGCGGATGGAACAGATTCAGCCCCGTACAATGACAGGGTCCCATTTCTGCAGGTATTGTTATGCGAATTTCAGTCCGGCTCAGGTGGAAGCCAACCGCAGGATGCATGACCCGGAATCGCCGCTGCTGTGCGGCCGGCTGACAGGGGAGGAACGGATTACGGTGCGGGAGATGAAGTCAGCCGTCCGCCCTGCTGACGACGGCCAGATGCGCCTTGGGTTTCACGATGCGGAATTGATGCGGCTGACTGGAAAGCCGGGACGGATAATCTGATTACGGATAAGCCGAAGAAAATCATGGTGGACTGAAGCACTGCCGCTGCCTTTAGTATAGATTTTCCATTTAAGACCATACTTTCCATATAGAAGCAGGAACGGAGGAGATGGTATGAGACTGCCAAAACACATCGGAATCATCCCGGATGGAAACCGGAGATGGGCCAAAGGCCAGGGAATGGATAAATCAGAGGGGTATGTACACGGAATCTCACCCGGAATGTCCCTGTACCGCATGTGCCGGGAACTGGGCATTGGCGAAATGTCCTTTTATGGTTTTACGGCAGATAACACAAAACGGCCCTCGGTCCAGAGACAGGCATTTACCAGGGCCTGCGTGGCAGCGGTAGAGGAGCTGGCAAAGGAAGACGCCAGCCTGCTTGTGCTGGGAAATACAAAATCCCCCATGTTTCCCCAAGAGCTTCTTCCCTTTACCGCCAGACATGATTTTGGAAAAGGCGGAATGAAGATTAACTTTCTGGTGAATTACAGCTGGGAGTGGGATTTGGGATATAAGGATGGAGCCATAGGGCCGGGCTTAAGACGTCTGAGGTTTCCAGAATCGACCTGATTATACGGTGGGGAGGAAGACGGCGTCTTTCTGGTTTTCTGCCTGTGCAGTCCGTGTACTCGGATTTCTATGTGGTGGATGACTACTGGCCGGACTTTAGGAGGGAACATGTGGAAGATGCCCTTAAGTGGTACGCGGCCCAGGATATTACCCTGGGAGGATGATTTTTGACAAATTTCAACGAGTAATCGCCTTTTTTCAACATTTTAACAGAAATAATGCCAGGGGGGTGTAAAATACTAGAGATTAAAATTGCAGTACGGGGACAGGTGCATGATACAGATAGCAATATGTGATGATGACTTTCAGGTGTGCAGCCAGTTGGAGGACTATATCAGGCGATGGAAAGAGGGACGCAGGCTGGAGGTGGAGATATTCAACACCGGTAAGGAGTTTGAGGAAGCACTTAAGGAACGGCATTATGATTTGATCTTTCTGGACATTGTGATGAGGGACAGGAGCGGAATTGAACTGGGCAGGTTCATACGGGAGGAGCTGGGCAATGATGCGAGCATGATTGTCTATATGTCGGCTTACGGGGATGAATATGCGCTGGATTTATTCCAGTTCCAGCCCTTTCATTTTTTAAAGAAGCCAATCAGGCCCGAGGACTTCCAGAATGTATTTTATAAAGCTTGCGAAAAGATAGAGGGTGATGCCGGAATCTTTGAATTCAAATCGAGCCGGACCGTTTACAGAATACCTTTAAAAGACATCCTCTATTTTGAAGGTGATAACCGGCGGGTAAAGATTGTGACTGCCGGCCATACATATCATTGCTATTCCACCTTAGAAAATCTGTTTTCCAAAATCAATATGGAGAAGGCTGGTTTCATGCGGCTGCATAAGTCCTATGCCGTAAATCTCAGATATGTGGCAACCTTCAGCGTACGCATGGTGACTCTGTTTGACGGTTCGGAATTTACGGTCAGCGCGCCCTTTAAGGAGAATGCGCTGAGGCGCTATGAGGGGTATATTTCAAAGACAGGGATGGGACCGGGAGATAAGTCCGGGGAATAAAAAAAGAGAAACAGACGTACAAATACAAGGCAGGCGCCCGAAGGAAATAAAACACCTTCAGACGCCTGCCTTTTATGGACCGTTGGGAACAGGCTTAGGAAGTTTCGTAGATTCCCCTGATGATTCTTACGGTCTTGTCCATTCCAAGCTTGCTGATGTTTAAGAGCATCTGGTGGGACTCAATGCTGCCCCATTTGCGTTTGGTGTAGTTCTCATAATAGTTTTTGCGCCGGCGGTCCGTGGACTTGATGGCGTTGACAGCATCCTTCTCTGAAAAACTGTAGCGATCCATAATCCGGCGCACCCGGTCTTCCATATCGGCATAGATAAATACGTCAATCAGGTCAGGATAGCTGCGAAGCACGTAATCGCCGCAGCGGCCCACGATGATGCAGGGACTTTTGGGCCAGGGCTTCTATAATAATGGTCTGGGTGACATAAGTGCTGTCATTCAGAGACAATCCATACCCGGTCACGGAATTAGGCTCCTTGGGAATCTGATAGACGGCCAGGAAGGAGGACAGTGCGGACTCGTCTGCCTTTTCAACGCTTACAGGAGAATGTCCCATCCGTTGGGCGGCCATCTCCACCAGATTCCGGTCATAGAGAGGAATCCCCAGCTGCTCTGACAGCCTTTGGGCGGCTTCATGGCCTCCGCTGCCGAACTGGCGGGCTATAGTGATAATCTTATGGCTCATAGTTCCACTCCTTTCCAACCTTAAAATATAAATGTGCACAAACATCTCTTATATGTACTATTATAACGCACTATTTGCACAAAAGATATATAAAATTGGAAATTTATATGTTTTTCAGATTTGGCTTTTTTGAATTTGCAGCCAGCTATTCTTCCTGTCCCTTTTCCGGCGCGGTGGTCCGCGACATATCGGCGCAGCGGCCTCACTGCAAGCTGCCTCGGTTTGTTCCGTTTCCACTGTTTCCTCCATGGATTTCTCCGATGGCTGCCGGTCCCGGCAGACCCCGCAGGCGGGGACTTTGTCCTGGCCGGATTCCCGTTTTTCATGCATCAGTTCCCATATGGTATCGTGCATCCATTTCACCGTATCGCTGAGAATCTTGTTCTCTATATCCAGGTTCATGATTACGTTGTTCATTTCAGCAATAATTTCCCGGCTGTTGTAGCGCCTGTGGGGTTCGGTCAGCCGGGTGATTAGGGACGGATTGGTCTTCAGGATTTCCCTAGAGAGAAATTCGTCACGCTCATCACAGGACATCCGCATGAATTCCGTGTAATGCATCCTGACCATGTACATGCTTCCTGGGTGCCGCATTTGGGGCACTGAGGATGACGGGATGTCTGATAGTAGGCATAGTGTCCGCATTTGGGGCAATAAAAAACAGCAAGTTCTCTCATAATGTCCTCTCCTGATCAATACTTATTAATATATATAGCGTTTCAAATCGCAAAATATACCACTTTTTTCCGCGATTTTTGTAAATTCGTTAGATTGGACAAAAACGGCAGACTAATTGGTTAGTCTGCCGTGGACCGCCGGTGAAACGAACGGATGAAGGGGCGGTCTTATGGTTGCTGTGTGTGTGTTACTGGGCGGTGTTCTGAGACTGGATGACACCTTCTGTGTTTACAGTCCATACCTTGTCATTCTCGTCCTTGAAATCCTTGTAGCCGCTGCCAAGCTCAGGCATAGCGTTTGATTTGGAGGATGAGGTGGCCTTCTGTACGGCGCCGTTGCTGTTTACAAGATACTGATTGCCATTTAACTCTACAGGCGCAAAGCGCAGGTCCTTGTCAGCTTCCTGACGCAGGCCGTATACATACAGCACATTGTCCTTGATGCCGTGGAAGCCTGGCCCTTTCTGGAGCCGTCGGTGTGGAAATACCAGTTCTGGGTCTCGCCTAAGTCCTCATCGAAGATGACCTGCTTGCCGGTTTTCATGACGCCCTCTTCATCAAAGTAGAAGTTAGCCACGTTGCCGTCCTCCAGATTTACCACCTTTTTGCCGGTCTGCATTTCACCCTTTGTGTTAAAGGCATATTTTCTGGAGTCAATGGTGAACAGTTCAAGGCCTTTTTCTGCATGGTACGGTTTGCCGTTCTTGAAGTAGAAGCGGTAAAGTTCAGCTTCCTCGCTGAGGCCTTCCACGCCCTCAATGGTTCTCCAGCCGGAAGCGCGCTTTCCGTCCTCATCGTAGTACTGATAGCCGGCAGCGGTCTGCTCAGATACAGGAGCAGCCTCGGAAGGGGTAGCTGTCTGCTTCGCCGGACTCTGCTGCTGCCTGGACGGGAAGCTTGTACCAGCTGTCTGCATGCGGCCGTCCACAAAGGTGTAGTACTGGCCGTCAATCTTCTTGTCAACTTCATTTTCAATACGCTTGCCCGTATTGTCGAAATAGTACCATGATTCAACGTATTCCGGATCGTCGGTTTCATCTGCCATTAGAATCCAGCCGGTCTTTCTGCTTCCGTCCTCGCCAAGATAGTAGTTGTAACCATCTACGGTGATGGAGCCGGTCTGCATGATGCCGTCCTCGTTGAAGTAATACCAGCTTCCGTTGATGGAAGCCCATCTGGAGGTCAGGGCCTTGCCGTCCCTTCCATAATAGTAGTACAGGAATTCAGGAGCATCGTCCTCATCCCAGAAATCTTCATTTTCCACGGAAACCCACTTCATGCTGACGCGTTTTCCGTCTTCTCCTACGTAATACTCATCAATCTGTCTGTTTGCGGCGCGGATTCCGTCTGAATCCAGGTAGTACCAGTCATCGCCATTCTTCTTCCAGGTATCGGTGATTGCCTCGCCGTAAGAATCATAGTAATACCAGTTGCCGTTTTCCTCTGTCCAGCCAACGTTTTTTGCGTAAGCAGTGGAAGCGGTGCCGATGAAGTTAGGGGTTACTGCTGCATGAACATGGCAGTGGATAATACAGCCAGAACTTTGATCTGTTTTTTCATAATAATGAATCTCTCCTTTTTGATATGTGTGTTTGTCTGTGGCCGAAAATCCGGTGTTGCATTACGTGGTTTATTATAACGGACATGAATGTGTATTGATAGTGATGGTTGCTGGAAGTTATGGAAGGCACTGGAGGGGGGCCCCTACAGCCGTTGCAGAGGTTATTGTAAGAGAAAATATAGTATTATTTTAAGGCGTTTTATGCTATACTCTCCATAGCTGATAGACCGGAAGGGGGACCTTAATTTATGAAAATGAAGATTTCCAATTATATAGCAGGCAAGCTGGTGGAGGAGGGAATCAGCCAGGCTTTCATGGTGACAGGGGGAGGAGCCATGCACCTGGATGACGGCCTGGGACACCAGGAGGGGCTTCACTGTATCTATAACCACCATGAGCAGGCATGCGCCATGGCTGCTGAGGCTATGCAGGATTCACAACCGCATTGCGGCGCTCTGCGTCACCACGGGTCCGGGAGGGACCAATGCCATTACCGGAGTGGTGGGGGGATGGCTGGATTCTATTCCCATGCTGGTATTGTCGGGGCAGGTGCGCTATGATACCACGGCCAGGTGGTCCGGCGTGGGCATCCGCGCCATGGGAGACCAGGAGTTTGACATATGTAAAGCCATTGACTGCATGACAAAATATTCGGAGATGGTCATCGATCCCATGCGGATACGCTACTGTCTGGAGAAGGCCCTTTATCTGGCCCGGTCCGCGTCCGGGCCCCTGCTGGCTGGATATTCCCCTGAATGTCCAGGGCGCATTTGTGGAGACAGAGGCGCTTCCCGGCTTTGACCCGGCTGACTACGAGGCCGGAGGAAACGGCTGGGCCGGAAAGGACGGGGGACACAGGATACCGGAGGACGAGGCGGGAAAGGGAGAACACCGCCAGGTGCTGCCGGGAAAGGCTGACGCTTCCACTGCCTGTACCATTATAGATAAGATAAGGGCGGCAAAGCGTCCTGTCATTAATGCGGGTAACGGCATCCGCATAGCGGGAGCCCATGATGTATTCATGGATGTGGCTGAAAAGCTGGGCGTTCCTGTGATTACGGGCTGGGACAGCGAGGATATCATGTATGATACCCACCTCTGTACGTGGGCCGCGCAGGCAATATGGGGGACAGGCCGGGGAATTTTGCCGTTCAGAACAGCGACCTGGTGCTCTCCGTCGGAAGCCGTCTGAGCATCCGGCAGGTGGGGTATAACTTTGAGACATGGGCCAGAGAGGCTTATGTGATTGTCAATGATATAGATGAGGAGGAGCTGAAAAAGCCGTCGGTCCGCAGCGACATGCGGGTCCATGCCGATGCAAAGGATCTTCTGGAACAGCTGAACCTGGTTCTGGACCGTATTTTGGCAGAGGAAGAGGGGAGCCTTCCCGAGAGCGTCAGCGTCCCGGCGGCAGACAGGTATTTGACGGAGGAAAGGGCCTCAGGGATATGACATGGAGCCGGACCTGCGCCATGTGGAAGGAGAAATATCCTGTTATACTGCCCAAGCACTTTGCCCATACGGATGAGGAACCGGCTAATGTGTACGCGTTTATCCATGCTGTCAGCAGCCGCCTGAAAGAGGGACAGGTGACGGTGGTGGGCAATGGTTCCGCCTGTGTGGTAGGCGGACATGCCTATATCATTAAGAAGGGCCAGCGCTTCATCACCAATTCCGCCATTGCCTCCATGGGTTATGACCTGCCGGCAGCCATCGGCGCTGGACCGCTTCCAGGGATAAGGCTGCTACTGCCAGGGCGGGGACAGAAGCGGAGACGACCTGATTCTGGTAACCGGAGACGGAAGCATGCAGATGAACCTTCAGGAGCTGCAGACTATTATCCACCACAGAATGGGAATCAAGATATTCGTGATTAACAACGGGGGATACCACTCCATCCGCCAAACCCAGAAGAATTTCTTTGGAGAGCCTCTGATCGGAATTGGCGTGGACAGCGGGGATTTGAGCTTCCCGGCGCTGGATAAGCTGGCGGCGGCCTACGGCTACCCCTATGTGTCGGCCAGACATAACAGTGAACTCGGGGAGGCGGTGGAGAAAACCCTGGCAGCGGAGGGGCCGGTTATCTGTGAGGTATTCGTGTCCATGGACCAGAATTTTGAACCCAAGTCTTCTGCAAAGAGACTGCCCGACGGCACCATGGTGTCGCCGCCCCTGGAGGACCTGTCTCCCTTCCTGCCGGATGAGGAGATGGATGAGAATATGATTATTCCCAGGATAAAGGGATAGATCCTGTCTGTCAATCAGCGGACGGACCTGTCACAGGGTATCCGGGATAAGAAGGAGTATATTTTATGCGTGTAATCGTAACAGGAGCTACCAGTTTATCGGAAGGGCTGTTACAAAAGAACTGCTGGCAGGCGGCCATCATGTATTTGCCGTGGTAAGGCCGGACTCTCCGGGCTGCCCCAGCTTGAGATGCTTGCGCCGGAAGCGGAGGGAAAATCAGGCAGAAGAGGGGAATGCCTTACCTTTCTGCCCTTTGCCCTGAAGGATATCAGGAAGCTTGAATCATGTCCTGCATTGGTCCCTTCTTCCGCTTTAAAATCCCATTCTGCCCCCAAAGGGGTGGCAGAACTGTGGCTTCACCTGGCTGGGAGGGGCCGGGAGCGCCAACCGCCAGGACTCATGTCCAGGCCCGGAACATCGGGTATGCCCTGGATTCTCTCCACACGGCGGCCCGTCTGGGATGCGCCAGGTTTCTTTTTTGCGGGTCCCAGCCGAGTACGGCATTGTGGACGGCATTATGGGGGAGGAGATTTTGTGTCATCCTGTCTCTGAATACGGAAAGGACAAGCTGGAGGTATGCCGCAGGGCAGGGGAAGATGCAAAGGCCCTGGGCATTGATTATATCCATGCCAGGATTTTCAGCGTTTACGGTCCCGGAGACCACCCCTGGTCCCTGGTGTCCACCTGCCTGGATACCTTTCTTAAGGGAGGCAGGATGGAGCTTGGGGCCTGTACCCAGCAGTGGAACTTCCTTCATGTGAGGGATGCGGCCAGGGCCTGACAGGGCTTCTGCTTGCCAAAGTACCGGCCGGCGTGTATAATGTGGCAGGAGAAGACACCCGCTCCTTAAGTCGTTCGTTGAACAGATGCACCGGCTCTGCGGGGAAAAGGGTACCTGCGAATATGGAAAACGGCCGCCCAATGCGGAGGGAGTGGTATCCCTGGTGCCGGATATCAGGAAGCTTAAGGAAGCGGCCGGATTCGCCCAGGAGATTTCGTTTGAGGATGGAATCAGGGAAATGATTGGAATATATAAGGAGAATTGTCTATGAAACGATGCATCGCCTGCGGCGCCCCGCTATGGGAGACGCCGCTGCTTACGTTAGATAATATGCCTGCCTCGGCCCAGCACATGCCGGATGCCCAGGGGGTAAAGCAGGACCGGGGACTGACCCTGGATTTATGCCAGTGCATGGGCTGCGGACTGGTCCAGTTTGACTGTGAGCCGGTGGACTACTACCGGGATGTGATTCGGGCCGGAGGTTTTTCCAAAACCATGGTGGAGCTGCGCAGATACCAGTATAAGCATCTCATTGAAAGCTATCATCTGGAGGGAAAGAAGTTCATCGAAGTGGGATGCGGCCAGGGAGAATTCTTAAAGGTCCTGTCAGAATTCCCGGTGGAGGTCCACGGCATAGAGCATGATCCCCATCTGGTGGAGCTGGCAAGGGCCCAGGGACTGGATGTGACGGAAGGGTTTACGGAGACAGAGGATACGCGGTTTGCGGGTGGACTGTATGACGTATTCCTGTCCTTTAATTTCCTGGAACACCAGCCGGACCCCGGCACCATGCTCCAGGCCATATACCGCAACCTGGAGGACGATGCCATGGGACTCATTACAGTCCCAAGCTTTGAATATATCATGGACCACAACAGCTATTATGAGCTGATACGGGATCATCTGGCCTACTATACCTTTGAGACCCTTACCCCCCTTTTAGAGCGCAACGGTTTCCTGGTGGAGGAGTGCGAGGTCATTAACCGGGACACCCTTTCCGTTATTGTGAAAAAGCGCCCGCAGATGGATACGGAGAACCTGCTGGAGTGTTATGTTAATCTGAAGCGGGAGATGGAGTCCTATATGAAGTATCTGGATGCCTGGGATAAGAAGGTGGCTGTCTGGGGAGCCAGCCACCAGGGCTTACCCTTGCATCCACTACCAAGCTGGGGGAAAGGGCAAGGTATATCATAGATTCCGCTCCCTTTAAGCAGGGTAAGTTTGCTCCCGCCTCCCATCTGCCCATCGTTGGTCCGGACCATTTTCATGAACATCCGGTGGATGCCATCATAATCACGGCGCCCGGTTATACGGATGAGATAGCGGCCAGCATACGCCGGAAGTTCGGCACATCCGTGGAAATCAGGGCCATGCGTTCCAACCATCTGGAGATGGTTTAGGAGGGATGAGAATATGCGCATAGTAATTACCGGAGCAACCGGTTTTATAGGAAGCAATCTGGCCAGGGTGTTTCTGGAGCAGGGGCCCATGTGTACGCCCTGGTGCGTCCGGGCTCCCTCCATCTGGATGCCCTTCCGGTTCATGAGAGGCTGCATACAGTGGCCTGCGACCTGGCCCATGTGCTGGAATGCGTCCCCCGGGTGGGACAGGCGGACGGCTTTTTCCATATGGCCTGGGGAGGCGTGAACCGGGAGGAGATAGACTCGCCCGAAGTCCAGGCCCGCAATGTGGCCGGCTCCCTGGACTGTGTGGAGGCGGCGGGACGACTGGGTTGCCGGGTGTTCATGGACGCGGGGTCCAGAGTGGAATACGGGGCCGTGGACGGAATCATGGAGGAGGAGGCTCCCTGCCGTCCCATCAATGAATACGGAAAGGCAAAATGGGAGTTTTACCAAAAGGCAGCGCCCCTTTGCGGCCGTCTGGGCCTTCCCTATTACCACCTGAGATTTTTCAGCGTGTACGGCTGCGGGGATCATCCATGGTCCATCATATCCACCCTGGTGCGGGATTTAAGGCAGGATAAGAAGGTCTCCCTGAGCGCGTGCAGGCATATGTGGAATTTTATGTATATTGAGGATGCGGTACAGGCAGTATATGAATTATACAGGCAGGCTGTGATAGAAGGGCAGGATTGGAAAAAGGACGGTTCCGGCGGTCCCGTAAGCGCTATTGTCAACATAGCCAGTCAGGACACCAGGCCCCTTCGATCCTTTGTGGAGGAAATCCATGAAATTGTGGGATTTAAGGGAACTCTGGAGTACGGGACCTTTGCGCAGGCCAAGGAGGGCGCCTGTCCATCCGGCCTGACATCACCAGACTTAAGAGACTCACAGGCGGCAGGTGGGAGGAACGGTATACCTTCCGCCAGGGCATCGAAGAAACCATAGAGAAAGAAGCATAGAGAGATATGAAGAAAATCAGCGTATTGATTCCCTGTTATAATGAAGCGGAAAACGTAGGCCCTATCAGCAGGGCGGTGACGGAAATCCTGGAAAAAGAGCTGCCACGGTATGACTATGAGCTGGTATTCATTGATAATGATTCCACGGATGGCACCAGGGACATTATCCGGGGCCTGTGCGCGGACAACCCACGCATCAAGCCATACTCAATGCCCGGAATTTCGGTCAGTTCAATTCCCCCTATTACGGAATGCTCCAGGTCACGGGAGATTGCGTCATCGAGATGGTGGCGGATTTCCAGGACCTGTGGAAATGATTCCTAAATACATCCACGAGTGGGAGAAGGGATATAAAATCGTCATCGGCATCAAGACAAGCAGCAAGGAAAACCGCCTGATGTACTGGCTCAGAAGCTGCTATTACAAGACCATCAAGAAATTGTCGGATGTGGAGCAGATTGAGCATTTTACCGGTTCCGGTCTCTATGACAGAGAGTTCATCGAGGTTCTGCGCAGCCTGGATGACCCCACGCCTTTCCTCAGGGGGATCGTGGCTGAGCTGGGATACCGCCGCAAGGAGATTCCCTATGAGCAGCCGCGCCGCAGGGCGGGCAAGACCCATAATAACTTCTACCGGCTGTACGATGCCGCCATGCTCAGCGTTACTTCCTATACAAAAGCAGGCCTGCGTCTGGCTACGATTTTCGGCAGCATATGCGCCGTTGTCAGCATGATCATTGCCCTGGTCTACCTGGTAATGAAGCTGATTTGGTGGGATCGTTTCCCGGCAGGCATGGCGCCCATGCTGATTGGAATGCTGTTTTTGGGTCGGTACAGCTGTTCTTCATCGGTTTTCTGGGAGAGTATATCATGAGTATTAACCAGCGGGTGATGAAGCGCCCCCTGGTCATTGAGGAAGAGCGTATTAATTTTAATGAGGAAGAGAAAAAGGGCGGTAATGAAGCATGAAATATAAGATAGACGTGGTGCGCATCCGGGAGAATTCCATTACCCTTAACGGATGGGCTATAGGTAAATCTCCGGACAGCAGGGCCACCTTCCGGGTGGAGGATGAGAAGCACAAGCCGGTAAAATTCAAGCATGTAAATACTCGCAGGGATGATGTGAGCCAGATATATTTTAAGAAGGTCCTTGACCGGGAATTTGGATTTGACATCCAGTTTCCCTATGAGCGGGGGAAGGATTATTACCTGCTGATCCGCTGCGAGGGACGTCAGGCAAAATCAAGTACAATGAGGAGCTGATTGCCAAGCGGGCCAGCGTGGCCCACAAGCGCATGGAGAAGCTTAAG
>ENA-OQCK01000792-OQCK01000792.1-human-gut-metagenome-genome-assembly--contig:-NODE-792-length-14640-cov-2.299042_pt1 | contig 14640 bp, 17 predicted proteins | sample MGYA00242498_ERZ504578 | MGnify/ENA primary metagenome ERZ504578 (study PRJEB26092, sample SAMD00036229) | human gut metagenome | host: Homo sapiens | study: EMG produced TPA metagenomics assembly of... | reverse complement strand
TTCTGGTTGCTCTGTCGGTCATATTTTTATGACGGCATGTAAGGATACTGCCGGATATACTGCAGTACAAAGCATGTGGCATAAGGATATGCTGCTCTCTTTGAAGCAGGCATTGCTTGAAAAGGCGATAGCTTCGTATTACGGGGGAGATGGTACGGCAGCGGCTATGGCATTTATGAAGCATAAGAGTGTGCAGCGATTCATGGCGATGTGGGTTCACGAAGAAACAAAGGATATCGATCAGCCGATTTGGAATTATGACAGCTTTGCCAGAGTTTCTATACGCAATCATGAGCTGAAGGAGTTGTACACAGATAAGCAATTCTACTCCTGTACATTTACGGATGGACACGGCCGCTGGGGGTACTGTATTTTCCAGTATGACGAAAAGGAATCCGCAGTATCAAACTGGGAGGTGAAGGAAACCACACCGTATCAATATGATTTGCGGGTGAATATGAAAGAGATTGTTGATCGTATTATGAAAACCGACTTGGACATCCTCACCACTTCCGCATCAAGTGTTTATTTATATGATGAAGAAAAGAAACAGGCGGAGCAGGTTATCTTGTTTCATGATGAAAATGCTGCCTATATCTGTTATTATGGGGATGCTGTCCTTCGTATGGAAAAGGTGTAAGGGACAGTAAAGGAATCTCCTATATAGGAATGAAAGCAGCAAGCTTTGATTGAATTTATAAGTGGTCGCTGTGTGCGTTTAAATTCAACAAACTATCATGGAATGATTCATCAAAATATACTGTATAATTGAAAACGCAGCTGCAAAGACAGCTCTTTTTCATGTTTTATTCTTATCTCAAAAACCCACGGTATCCAATTTGGTTCTTTCTCGATTGTAGGGAAACTCAAAACAGGGAGACTTCAACACGATTGTATTTATCAATAGAAGTTGAAGTCTTCCTTTTGCAAACACCTTAAAGTAAGAAAGACCCTTCAATATATGCGCAGCTTTCGATATTGAATGCCATTCTGTGTATAGCAAAGCTGCAGCACTGCTATGTTCCGGTTTGAAAAGGACGTTAAGCAAAAAACAAGCATCCGGTTATCATGAGATGCTTTAGAAGCGGGAGTGCGAAAGATTGAAATACGAAGGGTAGGTCTTTTCCTGTTTTGTGTATAATTTCTTTGGTAACGAGTTTCTTTACGGATACTGCAATTTTGCAGAAGTTTGTTATAATGGTTAAAGAATGTTAACGAAAGGAGTCCGTTATGAACAGACATGAAATACAAATAAATCCTTCCTTGTGCATCGGTTGTGGTCAGTGTGCGAAAGACTGCCCCACCAGCAATATACAACTAAAAGATAAAAAGGCAGAGATACTGGAAGCAGAGTGTATCATGTGCGGACACTGTGCTGCAATCTGTCCGAAGAAAGCCGTCACGATCAGCGGCTACAGTGAAGCTGCCGTTGAGCAGGCATCCAGCGTACGCCTTGATCCTCAAAAGGTGCTGGAGGTGATTCGTTTCCGTCGAACCATCCGTCAGTTTCAGGAAACGGAAATCCCTGCCGAAGTGATTTCTCAGATTCTGGAAGCCGGCAGACTGACACATACAGCAGAAAACAAACAGGATGTGACATATATCGTTATCGATAAAGAAAAGGCTTCTTTGGAGCAGCAGGCAGTGAAATTCTTTCGAAGATTGAAGCCGGTTGCAAATCTGTTCAGCTCCATGGCCAGGAGAACCGTCATTGATGATCACTTTTTCTTTTTTTCAGGCACCGGTTGCCATCGTTATAGCAGCAAAAGAGGAAATTAACGGGGCACTGGCTGCACAGAATATGGAATTTGTTGCGGAGGCAAACGGCTTAGGGGTACTGTACAGCGGATTCTTCACCATGGTGGTGAACCATTCGCGAAGCTTGCGGGCGGCATTGCACATACCAAAAGGAAAAAAAGCGGTCACAACGCTGGTTCTGGGGTATCCTAAGATACGATATCAGAGAAGTGCACAGCGGGATACAGCCGATATCCGCTATATGTAGGGAGGGACTTTCATGGATAAGGAATGTCAGAAGCGCATTGCGCATATCACCAGCGGCTTTCATACATGTAAAACGGCATTCACTGCCATTGGTGATGAAACAAGGCAGGTCATTTTGTTGATACTGATCCAAAGCGAGCGATCGGGAATCCGTGTCAATGAAATAGCTGAAAGGCTCATTTGACCAGACCCTCTGTATCGCATCATCTGCAGATTCTAAAGGAAGCAGGTATTGTTGATATGCGGAAGGAGGGGACAAAAAACTATTATTATATCAGTGCGGACAACACCCAGTGGAAACAGGTCAAGCAGCTGATTGACCTCATCTATGACAGTGTGATTCATTTACAGAAGGAAGAGGAGGAGAGACATCTATGATTGTATATTTTTCAGGAACCGGAAACAGTGCCTATGTGGCAAAACGTTTACAGAGGGAGCTGCAGGATGAAGGCTTTGATCTGTTTTCTTCCATACGACAGAGGAAGAAGGACACGTTGTATGCAAAGCAGCCCTGGGTGATTGTTGCTCCAACCTATGCATGGCGGATTCCGCGTGTTGTTCAAGAATGGCTGAAAGCAGTGGAGCTGACGGGAAGCAGGGAACTGTATTTTGTAATGACCTGCGGCGGATCGATTGGAAATGCCGGTGCTTATCTTGAACGGCTCTGCAAAGAAAAAGGATGGAGCTATCAGGGATGCATGCAAATCGTCATGCCGGAAAACTATATCGCACTCTATGATGCTCCCAAAAAGCAGGAGGCTTTAACCATCATCCATAACGCAGAAAAGCAGATTGCAGAGGCAGCTGAGTATATACGGACAAATCGCAGAATACCAAAACCGGAAATAAGTGTGAGGGATTTTGTGAACAGTGCCTGGATCAATCCTTTATTTTATCCTTTGATCGTACATGCGGATAAATTTTACGCAACGGATGCATGTATTTCCTGCGGAAAATGTGAACAGGTCTGTCCGCTGGGCAATATTCAACTGAAGCAGGGGGTACCGGACTGGGGGAAAAGCTGCACCCACTGCATGGCATGTATCTGCAGCTGTCCGAAAGAAGCGATTGAATATGGAAACAGCAGTAAGGGGAAGGTTCGCTATCTCTGCTCACATGTGGTTTCAAAGGAAGAATGATGATATACAGGCAGAAAAGTAAGGACAGCTTTTCTCCTTTACGCTATGCAATCCAAAGAATCATCAGTATGATGAAGGATAGCTGACTGAACATCAAGACAGTGCTCGGTGATACAGCCTTCCATCAGATAGAAGCAGGCTGTATGTAAACAGAGGTGATGCAGAAACGGTATAGGAATCATCTTTGCTTTAACAACTCACCTGCTTTTGGATGTTATGATTGTGCATCATGCTTTTTTTTATGCAACAGGTGTTCTTCACCATGCAGATAAACCCTACAGTCTGATAAGAGACAGCGAAGCTATGGAGGAAAATCTGCGCTTCGTATATTTTCAGTAGACAATTACAGAAGAAGCCTTGTTTTGATTATGAAAATATGCAGTGATGTAGTATTTTTTTATCTTTTATCGCCAAATTATGATAATCAGCGCAATTTCTATACAAAAATGAAAGAAATGAATGACTTTTTAGCGTATTTGAGATAGAATTTAAGTTGATAGCAGGCGATTGTGGTGGAATCGCCCTTACTGGAGGAATACATATGTACAATGATCATGATGATTTTGAAGTAAATGACTATGATGAGGACATTCGGCGCAGAGAGGCGTTGATTGAAGAAGCGAAGAATATTGAAATATCTTCCGACTGGAACACGGTGTTCCGTGAAATTTCAGATTTAAAGAGGAGATGGAAACGCATTTCTTATTGGGACAGTGCCTATGAAGAAACGCTGAACGAAGAATTTGACAGCTATATGGATGCCTTTTATGCGAAGCGTAGAGAGGGGTATCAGAGCAATCAGGCCATTAAGCAGGAGCTGATTGACCGTGCGGAAAAGGTTGCTGCTTCCGATGACTGGAATCAGGCAACAGAGGAAATGAATGAGCTGATGCAGCAATGGAAGGCATCGGGAACAGCAGGAAAAGAAACAGATGATGAATTATGGGATGCCTTCAATGCGGCTCGTCAGAAATTTTTTGACCGCAAGCATGAGCACTGGGAAAATCTGCAGACGAAGTTCTCGAATGCAAAAGAAATAAAGGAAGGGCTGATCAAAGAGGCAGCAGCACTGGCGGATTCTGTTGAATGGAACAAGACAGGAGAAAAATTCCGTGCGATGATGGATCAGTGGAAGGCGGCAGGAAGTGCGGGCCGTGAGCATGAGGATCGTCTGTGGAATGCCTTTAATGAAAGCCGTCAGAAATTCTATGATCGAAGAGGCGAATACTATGATCAGCTGCACGAACAGCAGGATGGGAAATACGAGGAAAAACGCAGGCTGGTAGAGCAGGCAAATGAAATTGCACAGCGTGGGGAATATACCCGGGAGCATACGGGATGTTATGAAAAATCTAAGACAAGGAATGGAAAAGCATCGGTTCCTGCGGCAGAGAAAGAGAAGATGACATCTGGAAGGAATTCCGTACGGCAATGGATTCCTATTTTGAAGGGCTGCGCAACTGGAATGAACAGCGGCATGCGCAGTGGCGTCAGAGAATGCAGGAGGCACGTGCACGCAAGCAGGAGCTGATTCTGGATCAGCAGCGTCAGATCAAGCGTATGCAGAATGATATTATCGGATTGATTGGAGAACGGGCAATCAATGATATGGAGGAACAGATAGCGGATAAGAAGGAATTTATCCGTGAGCTGGAAGAAGAGCTGGCGGATATCGATAAAACGCTGGCAAAATAGAAGCAGATATCAAATGATAAAAAAAGAGTGATTTTGTCGATGTCACTCTTTTTTCATTTTTAAGTATCCGTATTCACAGGAAGCTTACTTCATGTTCAACGAGTCAAATGCTTTGGTGATGCTGCCGGAAACAGCGCCTCCAGACTGGTACGCTTGAGAATCGTGATCTTTCCATAGGAAGCTGTCACAATGCCTTTTTTCTTCCACTCACTGAGTACCCGGTTTACCGTTACCCGGTTGAGATTCAGGATCAGTGCCAGGTCCTCCTGGGTATAGGGGATGCTGGAATAAGTGATACCGCGGTCATAATCAGGTGCAGCTGTTTCCGACAGCAGCAGGCTGGCAATACGCTGATAGCGGTCATACAGCGTGATACGGCGCAGCTGTGCGGTCAAATGATTACAGGTATTGGACAGCAGCTGCAGCATGATCTGCATAAGTCCGGGGGATTGCTCCATATACACATACAGCTGATTCAGATCGCAGGCCATCAGCTCAACCTGTGTAACTGCTGCCACGCAGACCGGTCTGGCACATTGTGAAAGAAAGGAGGATTCACCGAATATCCTGCCCTTTTCAATAATTTCATACGTTAATTCACGCCCCTGATAAGTCACATAATAGGCACGTACACGTCCTTTCCTGATAAAGTAAATACGTCCCGCATCATCTCCCTGCATATAGATATCCTCATTGGCCTCATAGTGCTGCCGATAGCCTGCCGCTTCAAAGCAGTGGTACAGCTCCTCTGGAATTTTAATCTGATGCATATCCATCTCCCTTAAATTCTCTCTGAATTGTAACATAGGCTACAGAATATGGGAAGAGCTGCCTTTACAATAAGAACAAGAAAAATGAGGAGAGATTTTATGAAACACACCGCATCACTTACACAGGGAAATATTTTGCAGGTACTGCTGCGCTTTTCGATACCGTTTCTGCTTGCCAATCTGCTGCAGGCACTGTACGGGGCGGCTGACCTGATGATTATCGGAGCTTATTGTCCGGCGGAAAGCATTGCGGCGGTATCCACCGGCACACAGGTCACACAGATAATCACAAGCGTGATTTCCGGACTGACACTGGGAGCTACCATTCTTGTCGCAAAATATGCAGGCAGGCAGCAGCCTGATAAAATCGAAAAGACGATCGGTACCACGATTACCTTTTTTGCACTGTTCTCTATTATCCTGAGCCTGATACTGGCCTTCAGCACAGGATGATTCTTCAGCTGCTGCAGGTACCGCAGGCATCTATGGCACAGGCCTATCAGTATGTCTTTATCTGCATAACCGGTATTTTCTTCATTTGTGAATATAATGCTTTCAGCGCACTCCTGCGCGGCTATGGGGATTCCATAAGCCCGTTGTTGTTTGTGGCTGCTGCCTGTGTCTGCAATATTGCAGGCGATCTGTTTACTGTGGGTGTTCTTCATATGGGAGTAGCAGGAACGGCGATATCCACGGTTGCCTCACAGGGAATCAGCATGCTGATCGCGATATGGTATATGCGACGTCAGGGTTCAGCCCTTCACTTTTCAAGACGCTGTCTGAAGCTGGATACAGCAGTGCTGAAGGAATTGATTGCCATTGGTATTCCTGTTTCCTTTCAGGAATGCATGGTGCGCTTCTCCTTTCTGTATCTGACTGCCATCACAAATGGTTTTGGAGTGTATGCAGCTTCCGCCGTTGGGATTGCCAGTAAATTTGATATTTTTGCCATGCTTCCGGCAACCTCTGTCTCCAATGCCCTGACAGCGTTGACTGCACAGAATCTGGCAGCCGGTAAAAAAGAGCGTGCTGTCGGCTTCGTCCGCTATGGAATCTGCGTATCCATGCTTTGTTCCTCTCTGTTCTTTTTATGGGCACAGCTGTCCCCGCAATCCATGATTTCTCTGTTTTCCAGGGATGCAGCAGTCATCCGTGCAGGAATCCCCTTTTTAAGAGGCTGCAGTCTGGATTATCTTGCTGTTTCCATCCTGTTCTGTATGAACGGATATCTGAATGGAAGTGAAAAAACCGTATTTACCATGCTGAACTGCTGTGGTGGCGCATTGGTGATCCGCGTACCGCTGCTCTTTGCATTGATGCATTACAGGGTGGAGGTTCTTGCCGTTTACGGACTGGTATCTCCGCTGTCCTCCACTGCCATGCTTGCTGTCATCTGGTTCTATATGAAAAAGCATGCGGTCACTCATAATACCTTCATAAGCCAAAATAGTATAAACACCTCCCTGCAGAAGGAATAGGATATGGATACAAATTCACATATCTGATTCAGAATCCTATAGGATGCTTACCGTATTCGGGTATTTTGATATTGCGTATGGTTGGTTATGCCTGTGGCAATTGATTTACCGGCATGTAATAAGGGATGCAATCATGGCTTTTGTACAGGAGTGTACATGTCAGCTGTATCCGCTTTCTGCCGGTTAACCTGACCTGAATGCGGTCTTATCCGTACCTTTTGTTTGTCTTTTGGGATGGCTGTGCGAATACAGCATTATGATTTACAAGAGTAAGCTTTCATTCCTTCAAAGGTATAAATAGCATCGTAGTGACAAAAAGCGCTCTTTCCGGCTGGAACAATAGATTGAAATAGCAGGGAACATCGGAATCTTCATTGAGGTTTTATCTGGAAAATAGTACAATAAAGGAAGTATTGTAATCTTCCTGTCGTAAAGGAGCACGCCTATGGATAAAAAGCTGAACAATGAAGAAATCGAAAAGGGTGTTTTTGTTATCAATCAGCATTATGAAATCGTTTATATGGATGAAACCGCAAAACAGACCTTTCCCGGATGTGAACAGCATGCATTCTGCTATCAAATGCTGCAGGAGAGCAAAACGCCCTGTTTTGACTGCCCGCTGAAAAAGACAGGACACCAAAAGATAGAAAACAGGCTGCTATACAATCAAAAGCTGGAAATCTGGATGGAGTATGTCGCGATTCAGGTGGAATGGCCGAAGGAAGGGCTGTGTACCCTGATATCCATGCATGCGGCAGCTCCTGGGAAAGCCGGCAGTGTGATCCATGCACAACTGATGGGCTGCTGTATGCCATTGTGGAGCTTCATATACAAAGGGATTCCTTTACCATGCTTTATGAGAATCTCAGGCAGCAGCCACGGCTTTCACAAAACGGCTCGCTGTGTAAGCTGCTACAGAAGCTGTGTACACGGTATGTATATAAGGAAGACCGTGCAGATTTTGAAGATTTCTGGAATCTGGACACCCTGGAAAAACGCATTGCCGTATATTCTCATGTCAGCTGCAGCTTCCGCATCCTGCTGCATGGTGCATATCGCTGGATGAAATTCCAAATCACTGCTTCCTCCAATGAAGAGCTGACGGATACCTGTCTCTGTATGATAGATACGATGTCAGAGGAGCTTCCAAATCCCGCAGCCGGACAGGATTACAAGCCTCATTACGATGAGCTTACCAGGCTGTATGGGAAAACGACCTTTGAACGACTTGCTCAGGAACGCCTTATGCAGGATGTTCATCAGGAGTATGGTCTTGTAGATATCGATATCGAGCATTTTAAGCTGTTCAATGACTGGTATGGTATACAGGAGGGGATCATCTGCTGATGTATATCTCCTATCAGATACGTAAAAAGGTGCAGGAGTTAAATGGCATTGCAACACGCATAGGCGGCGATGAGTTCGTCATGCTGCTGCCGCAGGCTGCCTGTGATGTAAAAAAGCTGGAGCCCGAGATCATCGGCTGGATACAGAACTACGATGCTTCCATCAAATTTCTTCCCACGGTAGGTATTTATATGATTCAGGATAAAACGCTTCCGATTGCTCAGATGTGTGATCGGGCGGCAATTGCCGCAGCCAGCAGAAAAGGCAATTATGCGAGCCGCGTTGCTGTGTATCAGGATTCGATGAAAAAACTGATTGAAAACCGTCAGGAGGTACTGTTCGGTGTGAAAAACGGACTGGATAACCGGGAATTCGTTGTCTATTATCAGCCGCAGGTCAGTGCCAGAACGAATCGTATACTCGCAGCCGAGGCACTGGTGCGATGGCAGCATCCCCAGCGCGGTCTGCTGCCGCCGGGAGAATTTATTCCCATTCTGGAGACAAGCGGCTTTATTTATAAGCTGGATTCCTATGTATGGGAGGAGGTCTGCCGCTTCCTGCATGACAGATTGATGAAAAAGCTGCGGTGGTACCGGTCAGTGTGAATGTTTCAAGGGTGGATATGCTTCAGTTCCGCCTGTGTGAAGTCTTTACTGCACTAATAAAAAAATACGAAATACCATCCCGGCTTTTGGAAATAGAGATAACGGAAAGTGCCTACGCTGAGAATTTCGATCAATTGATTGCCACTGTAAATGAACTGCGGGCATGCGGCTTCACCGTTTTGATGGATGATTTTGGCAGTGGATATTCCTCCCTGAACATGCTGTCGAACATTGAACTGGATATTCTGAAAATCGATATGAAATTTCTGGATACATCCAATCATCAGAATACGAGAAATTCCAGTATCCTGGAGTCCATAACCTCGATGGGACGCTGGCTTGGCCTGCGGATGATTGCAGAGGGTGTGGAAACCCATGAACAGGCGGACCGCCTGTTAAACCTCGATTGTGAATATATGCAGGGTTATTATTTTTATAAGCCGATGAGCCGGGACCACTTCTGTGAGCTTCTTGCGGATGCCGGGCGTATTGATGTTCGCGGCATGCAGGCGAAACGCCTGCCCAGTATAGATCTGGAGGATTTATTTCACAAGGATATTACAAGTGAAGCGATGCTTTCCAATATTCTGGGAGGAATCGCATTGTATGAAATCGAGGATGATACGCATTTACAGATTCTGATGGTAAATGACCGCTACTACCGTATTACAGGCTGCAATGCTGTGGATTTACAGGAGCGCAGCAGACTCATCACCCGTCAGATTCATCCGGAGGATATGCCGCTTGTATGGGATATCTTCCATAAGGCACAGGAAGCGGAATCCATGGGGGCAAGTGGAACCTTTCGGCGGTACCGTCTGAACGGAGAGCTTATGTGGATGCATATGCAGGCCTTTTCCTGCATAAACAGGGAAATCGCAGGCTGTTCTACGGATCAGTCAGCGATGTGAGCACCACGATGAGTCTGCAGAAGGAGCTGCTGGCAATCCTACAGACGATGCCCGGAGATATATTTGAATATCAGGTGTACCCCGATGAGCGGCTCAGCTGTCGTGTAATCAGTGCAGGTCTATCCCTTTTGCACGGCTATACGACACAGGAGCTGCAGGATATTCTGGAAAACGGAATGCTGGAGTACATTGATGAGCGTGATCATGATGAGGTGATGCGTATCTGGTCGAATCCAAAGCAGTGGAAAACGGATTGCAGCGTGGAATTCCGGCTGTTTACAAAAACCGGTGAAACCATATGGGTGGAACAGCATATCCGCTATATCCGCGAAGAGGAGGGTGTGCGCATTTATAACAGCCTGTTAACGGATATCACAAAGATAAAGAAGCAGGAGGATGAATTGCTGGAATCGCAGCGCCTATTGCATCATTTGCTGGGAATTGCCAATCAGAGGGATTCACCGCGGCAGCTGACCAAAAGAAACAAGGAGCATGCCGCAAAGCTGTATGCAGAATCTTTTCCGGGAGGTATGATTGGAGGGTTTTGCGAGAAAGGCTTTCCACTCTACTTTGCCAATGAGGAGATGATTCATTTTCTGGGCTATGACAGCTATCAGGATCTCTATCAGGGAATCAACGGAATGGTGGAGAATACGATTTATCAGGAAGACAGGGCACAGGTGGAGCTTGATCTCGGCACGACTTTCCGCGAAGGTATGGAATATACAACACGCTATCGTATGGTGCAGAAGGACGGCAGTCTTATATGGGTTCAGGACAGAGGACGTGTAATATGTGAGGAACAGGGACGCCTTGCCATCATCAGCACCTGTATGAATATTGATGAAATCGTGAAAGCCCGTCAGCTGCTTCAGAAGGTCCGCTAGAATCGGCAGTTTCTCAGATAAGCAAGCGGTAGCAGCTGTTATCCGCTCCAAGTTTGTAAGGGATTTCCGCTGCACCATACAAGTTTTTCCATCGGCTGCATCTTAGAGTGGCCGTCACGGCTGTTATATCAGAAAGAGACAGTTGCAGATTCTTACATAAGGTCTAATTTCCTGTACATCTGTACATGCGCAGGAAGCATGACAATCAAGCAGCTGAAAAAAACGACAGAAACACCTTCTGCCGTTTTTTGACTTTGTATATCTGATGTAAAAGCATCATGTCGGTGAAGCAGTTTGCATGCGTGTAACGAAATGCCATACAGCAGAATATGATGTTTAGTGAACTACTGCCAGCTATAGAGCAAGCGTTCATCGACCACTGAGGCGGGGGTATTCTGCCCGCTTTTTATAAACAACTTTATAGGCGGGTAAGCCGCTGCTCATCAAGTATGGTGATACAGCCTCTGGATTGCTGAAGCAGACCATCCCTTTGAAATTGCTTCAAGAGGCGGGATACAACCTCACGGGCAGTCCCCAGCTCATGTGCCAGCGTATCATGTGTGAGCTGAAGGGAAGCGGCTTCCTGAAGCTGCATCTGTGTTAAAAGCGCCTGGCAAGTCGGTGCTCGTTGCTGGAAAACATGACATCGTGCATGGTGTTCATCACGGAGGAAAAGCGATCCGCAACCAGCTCCATCGTAAAATCCTTTACCCGGCAGTTTTGTGATGAAACGATCTGCAGAATCTGCTTGGGAATGAGCAGGATCACGGCATCCGTTTCAAACTCCATGCTGACCGTGAAGGTCAGAGAATGAATCATACAGGCTGCGACAATACACAGACATCCTGTTCCAATAAACGGTACAGCGTAATTTCATTCCCCTGCGGTGACATCATGAAAATACGTGCCTGTCCTTTTACCATCATTTCCAGACCGGTGCATTCCTGACTGCGTGATTGAGAATGTCCCCCTTTTGAAAGCTGCGCTCTATGATATGTAGATAACAGCTGCTTTTGGTCATCTGTAAGCTCCTTCCAGAAGGGAAGTGTTTCAAGGTAATTATGCATATTTCCATCCTTTCAGTAATAGTATAGCAGAAATATGAAATTTGCGTTGTCCTTTTGCATGCTTCCTGTATAGTATACACAGAATGTACAGGAAAGGTAACGGCAGGAGAGAGCATGAGTTATACCTTTAAACCTTACAGGGGTTATCATGTACAGGATGTCGTCGTTGATGGTAAATCTATGGGACAGCTGGATAGCTATACATTTTCTTCTGTCAGTGAAAATCATACCATTCATGTTATTTTTGAAAAGGATGAGGTAAAAGCAGAACATACGAAGCTTGAACACGCTGATTCTGCTGGAGTACAGAAAAGCAGTCCTGAAAAATCACAGACTGCTGTGAAGCATACAGCGGCGGATACCTTTGATTCTACTGGAAATGAAATCTGGCTGCTGGCTGGAGTTGTATCCATATTTGCAATGCTTTGTACCGGCATTTATCGGTTTAAAAGAAGATGAAGGAAAAACGGTCTGTGTGATGGACAGATCGTTTTTAAGTTTACAATGTTTGGTTCATGAGCTAGCGCTTTGTAGCACACTGAAAAAAACAGTAAATGCTGATGCAGGTATAGAAAGCGATGACGGACAGTAAAGAGTATACTTGCAAACTGAAAGTTATTTCAATATTTAATGACTAGTCCTGTATGAAGCTTTCATCAGGTAGTGATAAGCGGATACGATTCTTTCAGCCTGTGTCTGCGGCATATGCGCGGTATGAATCCGGGATATGCAGATCTGTTTTTTTCAGTGTGATATTGTTCCTATATAAATATGGTATGCAGCATAGGATTCTGCTTTGGTTTGTGATAAAATAATACCATTCGAACAGGAGGCGGCATATGAAAATAGCACAGGTATTTGTTGAACATCCCATCATGCATCTGGACCATACCTTTACCTATGCCTGCGACGCTTTTCTGTACAGCGGGGAGTTCGTGTACAGGTGCCATTCGGGAAAACCTCGATTATCGGCTTTGTTATGCAGGTGGAAACGATCACGGAGCAGCAGGCTGCCGGATACGGCTTCACCATACGTCCGATTGACAAGGTGATTGATGAGGAACCGCTGCTGAATGAGGAGCTGTTTGCTCTCGGTGAATGGATGGCGAAAACCTGTATCGTACCGATGATCAGCTGCTTCCAGTGCATGCTTCCGGCAAAGCTGAAACCAAAATCAACGCATGGACATGCAAAGAGGGAAGCTGGATACGTTATGTGAAAGATGGGGATGGGCTGACGGTAAAGCAGCGTGCCGCATTACAGGCACTGCAGGAAGAAAAGGAAATGCTTCGCTCACAGTTTTATCAGATTTATAAAACACCTGGTAAAAAGCTGGTAGAGCTCGGGCTGGCACAGGTATATGAAAAAGAAGTGCAGGCACGACTTTTGTCAAAGGAAATCACACAGCAGGATCTGCCCCTTCACCCGGAGCAGCAACAGGCGCTGCATATCCTGCAGAAGGTAAGCGGGCATGAGGTTGTTTTACTGCATGGTGCGACCGGCAGTGGGAAAACAGAGGTGTTTCTGCAGCTGGCAAGGTCTGTCATGCAGCAGGGAAAGCAGGTTCTGATTCTGGTACCGGAAATCTCTTTGACTCCGCAGATGGTAAACCGGGTAACGGCGCGCTTTGGAAGTCATGTGGCAATTTATCATTCCGGATTGAATGCACAGGAGAAATACGAGCAGTATCAGCTTGTCCGCCGGCATCAGGTGCAGATCGTGGTCGGTACACGCAGTGCGGTTTTTATGCCGTTTGATAATCTGGGTGTCATCATCATGGATGAAGAGCACGATACCAGCTATAAGCAGGATTCCTCTCCACGCTATCATTGTCGCGATATCGCTTTGCAAAGAGGAAGACATCATCATGCGCTGGTCGTTTTGGCAAGTGCCACGCCTTCTCTGGAAACCTATGCTAGAGCAATTAAGGGGGTTTATCGGCTGATTGAAATGCCAAGCCGCATCAATGGCAGCTTTCCGGATGTAAAGCTGGTGGAAATGCGCAAGGCGGTCGGTCGGGAGAGAGCTATCTGCTGAGCAATGAGCTGCTGGCTGCAATGTATGAGCGGCTGCAAAGAAAGGAACAGATACTTCTGCTTCTGAATCGCAGAGGCTATACACCGATCCTTCGCTGTATCGGCTGCGGCCATGTCGTAATGTGTCCGCACTGTGAGGTGGCGATGTCCTATCACAAGGATGATAAACAGCTGAAATGCCATACCTGCGGATATACGATGCCGGTACCGAATTACTGTCCCGAATGCGGCAGTGATACCTGGCGGTATCTCGGGCTGGGTACGCAAAAGCTGGAGGAGCTTGTTCAGATCAAATTTCCGGATGCCAGGATTATTCGCATGGATGCGGATACGACAGGGAAAAAAAATGCCCACGAGGAGCTGCTGGCTGCCTTTGGTGAGCACAGGGCGGATATTCTTATGGGAACACAGATGATTGCAAAGGGGCTGGATTTTGAAAATGTGACACTGGTTGGTATCATCAACGGGGATGCCATGCTGAATCGCAGTGATTATCGCAGTGCAGAGCTGACCTACGATCTGCTGGAGCAGGCGGTGGGAAGAAGCGGGCGCGGTGCCAAGGCGGGGGAGGTCATTATTCAGGCATACGATACAACACATTATGCCATACAGTGTGCGGCGCACCATGATTATCGAGCCTTTTTCAGAACGAAATGAAATACCCGGCATATTGACAGGCTATCCACCGTAATACCTATCTG
>ENA-OQCK01000791-OQCK01000791.1-human-gut-metagenome-genome-assembly--contig:-NODE-791-length-14652-cov-2.059828_pt1 | contig 14652 bp, 17 predicted proteins | sample MGYA00242498_ERZ504578 | MGnify/ENA primary metagenome ERZ504578 (study PRJEB26092, sample SAMD00036229) | human gut metagenome | host: Homo sapiens | study: EMG produced TPA metagenomics assembly of... | reverse complement strand
GTTTAATGCCGTAAATTAAAGCATAAGTGCTTGTTATGTTTAATTGTTGATACTCTCTGGTGTACCCTCATACACCGTAGAGTGTTAGCAGGTTGTTAGCAACAAGGCTAATTAAAGCTTTAATTTATCAGAAAACATTACAAACAAACTATAAATCATTTATCACTAGAAATCAAGATACTCGTATGTTATAGACGTTCAGAAATGAGCGTCTATTTTTAGCCTTATAAAATAGACAATACTACTTATACATTTAGTGTTCCGATATATGTAGCCCCATAAGCATTTGATTTTTTATTATTTTTAAGGAATTTTACAGAATAATTTTCATTAGACACATATATATCTACAATACCGGATTCGCAATCTAGTATTATATCGCCAGCTGTATTTTGGGTAATAGTATTATAGTTAGATAAATAGTTGATTTTTTCCGATGGGGCTTCTCCTATAATTACAATTTTAGGACTAATACTCTCCATCCATTCTTTAGGTATTTTACCACTACTTCTTCCATGATGTGGTGCAAATATTATATCGGCCTTTGGTAACTCGACAGTATCCTTTATTTTCTCCATAAAAGAATTTTCCAAATCTCCAAACCATAAAACTGTCACACCATTACTTAACGAATACTTGATGATAGGAGAAATATTATTAGGACTTTTCCCCTCCTTAGCATTAAGCAATTCAGCCTTATAATCCTCATTATCAGTAATAGGCCATAAGATATTTATTCCTGATGAACCATATTTCTTTTCTTCATCATTTTGGTTCATCCAACGTCGTGAACATCCTTCATAAATATAGAAAGCCTTTTTATCAGAATCTCTTAATTCACAATATTTTTTAAAATCATCTGTTTCATCAGATTTAGTCGCTTCATTTTTTACACAGTAAAAGTTAAGGATTCCGATTTTATCATCTAGGTACTTTAAACCGTGAATATGGTCTTCATCAGGATGAGTAGATATAAAACGGGTTATATCCTTATCACTTGATTCGGATATGATTTCATCAGTTATTTTTTGTCTATTTGTATCATCCATATTGCAATCAATAATAGTAAAATTACTACTTCCATGTTTAATATAGAACATATCACCATTGCCAACTGATATAGACTTAATAATACTCATTTATTTTTCCTCCTTTTATCAGCTATCTCAAGAGCTATTACATTATAGCAAAGCGTTTTGCTTTAATATGTGTTGCTATGTTGGTCAATATTAAAACAGTTAGTAGATACACTATATACGAAGTTCTATAGAAAACCATTTCAGCAAAAAACTTGCATTATATACAACATTAGTATAACAAACGTAGATATATACATATCTCTCATAAGTAAGTAATTTCTATTTGATATAAAGATTACCGGTTTTTCTCTATATTTACTATATATTTTATACCATTGGCTATTTTCATAAATTCTTTTTTCCCTAGCATTTGTAGGTATATTACTATATATAGCTGAAAATCTTTGTAATGCTTCCTCCGTTGTAAAGCGAATATCCTTATTCTTAGCTTTTATCTCGGTAAATATATATTCCCCTGGCAGCTTCATCAAACATAAATTGACTATTACATTTTTCAATTTATCATCCATAACTCCATCAATAACAAGCGTAAAGATATATATTACAGATGTTAATATTGAAGTTCCTATAAAAGAAACAATTCCTTTTATATAATCAATATTTTGTGGATTGGAAAAATCTATAAATCCATGAAGAAGTAAAAATAGCAATGATGTTGCAATTACATATTGTTTTAATTCATTTTCCCTGTAATCTTTAATATTATTCAAAACACATCACTCCTATCGTTTACCGCTTAATCTACAATTATGATAACATGGAAAAATACTATTTGCAATCACCGTAAATATTTCTACCATTCCACAAAGGCGTTCAAAACTGAGCGTCTATTTTTTTACCCTAAAACCAGAAAGGATGTGATACTACGAAGAAATCACCACCGCCGGAGCGTTCCCCTCCGTTTCCAGACCAGCACCCGAAACCAACCATCAGACACCACATTCAGAAAGGACAGGTACATCTATATGGAATTAAAATTCGTTATCCCCAACATGGAAAAGACATTCGGCAACTTGGAATTTGCCGGAGAAGACAAAACAGAGCAGAGAAGAATCAACGGACGCATGGTGGTACTCTCCCGCAGCTTCAATCTGTATTCAGACATACAAAGGGCGGATGATATTGTGGTTATTCTCCCTGCCGAAGCCGGAGAGAAACATTTTGATTTTGAGGAACATGTGAAGCTGGTCAATCCCCGTATCACCGCAGAGGGATATAAAATCGGCACAAGGGGATTTACCAACTACATTTTGCACGCTGACGATATGGTAAAAGCGTAAGGAAAAGGAGGACATCAGACTATGAGATTAGCAAACGGAATCGTGATTGACAAGGAAGCAACATTCGGGGCATTGAAGTTTTCTGCCCTTCGCCGTGAGGTTCACCTCCAGAATGAAGACGGCTTGGTATCAGAAGAAATCAAGGAGCGTACCTATGACCTAAAATCCAGAGGACAGGGGCGTATGATTCAGGTTTCCATTCCTGCCAGCGTGCCATTAAAGGAATTTGCTTACAATGCAGAGGTGGAAATCATCCATCCTGTGGCAGATACCGTGGCAACGGCTACCTTTCAGGGGGCAGAGGTGGACTGGTACATCAAGGCGGATGATATTGTCCTGAAAAAAGGGGCTGCCATGAATCCGCAGCCGCCGAAGAAAGACTCTCCCCCTGTAAAATAATAGGAACATAAGAAGAAAACGAAAGGAGGATTGTTCCCATGAAGCAGCTTTTCCCCCGTGGAAACGTATCCGTCCCACGGATAAAGACCTTGTGTTCCATACTGCCCTTGCTGCCCTGTTCCCTATCTTCCTGCTGGTTATCCTGCTGTTTCATATCCGGCAAATTGCCGGAACCAACTGGCAGGAAGTGTCCCTTTCCCAGATAGTACAGGATGTAAATATCCCTTACCTGTTATTCAGCATGGGCGTGGCAGGGCTGGTGTGTCTTGCAGCGGTTCTTCTACTCTGGCGATACCGCAGGGATGAGGTAAAGCAGCTCATCCACCGTCAAAAGCTGGCAAGAATGGTGTTGGAAAACAAGTGGTATGAATCGGAACAGAGAAAGGAAGACGCTTTTTTCAAGGACTTGTCTTCCAGCCGTTCCAAAGAAACCATCACTTACTTTCCCAAAATCTACTACCGGATGAAACAAGGATTGCTCCATATCCGTGTAGAAATCACCTTGGGGAAATATCAGGAACAGCTCTTAAACTTGGAGAGAAAGCTGGAAAGCGGCTTGTACTGTGAGCTGACGGATAAGGAACTAAAGGATTCCTATGTGGAGTACACCCTGCTCTATGATACCGTTGCCAACCGTATCTCCATTGAAGACGTACAGACAAAGGACGGCAGGCTCCGGCTCATGGAAAATGTCTGGTGGGAATATGACAAGCTCCCCCATATGCTCATTGCCGGAGGAACCGGCAGCGGAAAGACCTACTTCATCCTAACCCTCATTGAAGCCCTGCTCCGCACTAACGCTGTCCTGTCCGTGTTAGACCCAAAGAACGCCGACCTTGCGGATTTAAAGGCGGTTATGCCGGATGTGTACTACAAAAAGGAAGATATGCTCGCCTGCATTGACCGTTTCTATGAGGAAATGATGAAACGCAGCGAAGACATGAAGCTCATGGAGAATTACCGGACAGGGGAAAACTATGCTTACTTGGGGCTTCCGGCAAATTTCCTTATCTTTGATGAATATGTGGCATTTATGGAAATGCTCGGCACAAAGGAAAACGCTGCTGTCCTCAACAAGTTAAAACAAATCGTTATGCTTGGACGACAGGCTGGCTTCTTCCTGATTCTTGCCTGCCAGCGTCCGGACGCAAAGTATCTGGGGGACGGGATTCGTGACCAGTTCAATTTCCGTGTGGCTCTGGGGCGGATGTCGGAAATGGGCTACGGGATGATGTTCGGGGAAACCACAAAGGACTTCTTCCTAAAGCAGATAAAGGGGCGTGGCTATGTGGATGTGGGAACCAGCGTTATTTCAGAGTTTTACACGCCCCTTGTGCCAAAAGGACACGATTTCCTCAAAGAAATAAAAAGGCTGACAGACAGCAGGCAGGGAGTGCAGGCGGCGTGCGAAGCGAAAGCCGCAGAAACGGACTGACCTGCTGTAGCTGGTGTGCCGCAAGGCACGCCAGCAGGAACCCCTCGTATCTAACAGAGGGGTACAAATCGACAGGCAACAACCCAAGCAACAGGGCAGAATCCCACGGTACACAAGGGATTTTCCCATATCCGGCGTGTGTCAGCAAGGCTTTGAAAGTTGACATACGCTTTTTTAGACAGGAGGAATTTTCACTGAATGAAGAAACATGGGTACGGCACATCAGGAGAAACGGGCAGCTTACGGTATCTCACAACAGAAACTTGCCCTAGCTACCGGAATCACCCGTCCGTACCTGAGCGACATTGAAACAGGCAAGGCTCACCCATCCGAAGCATTGCAGGAATCCATCTCGGAAGCTCTGGAACGCTTCAATCCAGATGCTCCCCTAGAAATGCTCTTTGACTATGTGCGGATTCGCTTTCCCACTATGGATGTGAAGCATATCGTGGAAGACGTACTGCGGCTAAAACTCCCCTACTTTATCCATGAAGACTACGGCTTCTACTCTTACACGGAGCATTACTATCTGGGGACATTTTCGTTCTGGTATCGCCGGAACTGGAAAAAGGGGTGCTGCTGGAACTGAAAGGGCGTGGCTGCCGCCAGTTTGAAAGCTATCTGCTGGCACAGGAACGGAGCTGGTATGAATTTTTCATGGATGTTCTCATGGAGGACGGCGTAATGAAACGGCTTGACCTCGCCATCAATGATAAGACGGGAATCCTGAACATTCCCCATCTGACGGAGAAGTGCCGGAATGAGGAATGTATCTCGGTCTTTCGCAGCTTCAAAAACTACCGCAGCGGCGACTGGTACGGCGTGAGGAAAAAGAATGTATGGGGAACACCCTGTATATCGGCTCCCTCCAAAGTGAGGTGTACTTCTGCATTTACGAAAAGGACTATGAGCAGTACAAGAAACATGACATCCCTATTGAGGACGCAGAGGTAAAGAACCGCTTTGAAATCCGGCTGAAAAATGAGCGTGCCTTTTACGCCATCCGTGACCTGTTAGAACATGACAATCCAGAACGGACAGCTTTTCAAATCATCAACCGCTATGTCCGGTTCGTAGACAGGGACGATACGAAGCCCCGTTCGGACTGGCGTATCAATGAGGAATGGGCGTGGTTTATGGGGGAACACAGGGGAAGCCTGAAACTGACAACGAAACCGGAACCTTATTCCTTTGAACGCACCCTGCACTGGCTCTCCCATCAGGTAGCACCTACATTAAAGCTGGCTCTCCGTCTGGATAAGATGAACCACACCCAGCTTGTCCATGACATCATCACTCATGCAAAGCTGACGGAGAAGCATGAAAAAATCCTAAAGCAGCAAGCCGCCGCTGCAAAGGAGGTGGTGCTTTAACGGCGGCAATTTTGAAAATCTAAGAAATCTTACAGGAAAGAAAGGAGCTTTTTATGAATTTCGGACAAAATCTTTATAACTGGTTTTTATCCAACGCCCAGTCCCTTGTGCTGCTGGCAATCGTGGTGATTGGACTATACCTTGGATTTAAGAGGGAATTTTCCAAACTTATCGGTTTTCTGGTGGTTTCCCTTGTGGCGGTTGGTCTGGTCTTCAACGCTGACGGCGTAAAGGACATCTTACTGGAACTGTTCAATAAGATTATCGGTGCATAGGAAACCTACTTTACACTTCCGTTATGGAGCAAGCTCTGATTGCTTCATGGCGGAAGTCCATTAGGGGCTTGGGGAGCGTAACTCCCCAAAAGAAAGAAGATGTAATACGATGGTGTATGATAATTGAGATAAACTAAGAATGGTGGTATAATTTCTTTGATAATAATTGAAAGTGGAGGAAATACATGAAGGATTTTATTGATTTTTTGAAATTACCGCCGAACATTTTAGGAGCTTTATCTATTGCCAGTGGTACATTATTATTATTACCTCAAAAGTTAGCTCAAAAGTTTTATATTATAAATTTTCGAGAAAAATATGGTTTTACAATAGGCATTGTTTTTGTGATTTCCACAGCCTTACTAATAGTTTTATTACTATCTAAAATTTTTCATTTCTTTTATGACAAGTATGCTTCTAAAAAATTAGGAACTGCTCAGATTAAATATTTGAAAAATATGACACCAGAGCAGGTAGCAATCATTCGGGAGTTTTTACGTGAACCAACTCACACACTACCATTACCAATGAACAATGGATTAGTAATAGAACTTCAACATTTACAAATATTAACCCCTGCCGGACAGACCCATTTAGTAAGTATGTTAGACCCACAAATCAACTATTTTTTTTACAACCTTGGGTAATTAAAAAAATCAATAGTGATGAAGAATTAAAGCGAATATTTATTAGAGAAATGGCAACTGACAATCAAAGTTAGTTGCCATTTCTCTATTCTAAGAAAGGACGTGTTACCAATTGAGGAAATGAGAATCTACATCCTTAAAGCGGTGGTTTCATAGCTTTACAGAATTTATCGATAACAAAGACCAGATACGCTGTTATCCGGTGCAGGACGGGGAATCCCTCGCCCGTTATCTAGTGCAGGAAACGCAGATATTTGGGGAAGTACATCCAGACTGATGAACCATATCGACTACGCTGCCATTGGTCGGAAACTGGAAACCAGCGAAAACTACCTGTTTACGGACAATGGTATCTTTTCTTACCGCTAAAGGGAGGTGGAAGAACTTGGAAGAAATGCGGATTTACATTACCAACTTAGGCAAATACAATGAGGGAGAACTGGTAGGGGCATGGTTCACGCCGCCTGTGGATTTTGAGGAAGTCAAAGAACGTATCGGCTTGAATGATGAATATGAGGAATACGCCATCCATGATTATGAGCTACCCTTTGAGATTGACGAATACACCCCTGTTGAGGAAGTCAACCGTCTGTGTGAGATGGTGGAGGACTTACCGGAGTACATTCAGGAAGAACTATCAGCATTGCAATCCTATTTTGGCAGTATCGAAGAACTCTGTGAGCATGAGGACGATATTATCTGCCATTTCGGCTGTGATGATATGCAGATGTGGCTCGCTACTATCTGGAAGAAAGCGGACAGCTTGGGGAACTTCCGGCACACTTACAAAACTATATCGACTATGAAGCCTATGGGCGTGACATGGAATTGGAGGGAACCTTTGTTGTCACAAACCACGGCGTATATGAAATCTTACGGTAAACCCGTCTGTATCTCCTTTGGGAAGTGCAGGCGGCTTTTTTATTCAGGGGCGGCTTTTGCTGCCCCATCTTTTAGAAAGGACAGACAACATGAAGAAAATACGAAGTTATACCAGTATCTGGTCGGTGGAAAAGACACTCTATTCCATCAATGATTTTAAGCTTCCATTCCCCATCACGTTCACACAGATGGCGTGGTTCGTGATATCGGTGTTTGCGGTTATGCTCTTGGGGAACCTCCCTCCCTTTCGTTCATTGACGGAGCATTTTTAAAATACTTCGGCGTACCCTTTGCCCTCACTTGGTTCATGTGCCAGAAGACCTTTGACGGGAAGAAGCCTTACGGCTTCCTGAAATCCGTACTGGCATATCTGGTACGCCCGAAACTGACCTATGCAGGAAAGCCCGTGAAGCTGGAAAAGGAATATCCGGCACAGCCCATCACGGCAGCAAGGAGTGATATTTATGGCATATCCGATTAAGTATATCGAAAATAACCTTGTATTCAACCATGACGGGGAGTGCTTTGCTTACTATGAGCTGCTTCCCTACAACTATTCCTTTTTAAGCCCCGAACAGAAATATCAGGTACACGATTCCTTTCGGCAGCTTATCGCCCAGAACAGGGACGGGAAGATTCACGCCCTGCAAATCAGCACCGAATCCAGCATACGGGCGCACAGGAACGCTCCAAACAGGAAGTGACGGGCAAGTTAAAGGACGTTGCCTGTGCAAAGATTGACGCACAGACCGAAGCCCTGATTTCCATGATAGGGGAAAATCAGGTGGACTACCGCTTTTTTATCGGCTTTAAGCTGCTTGTCAATGAGCAGGAAGTCACCATGAAGCAGTTTCGCAGGGAAGCAAAGACTGCTGTTTCCGATTTCCTCCATGAAGTCAACCACAAACTCATGGGGGATTTTGTTTCCATGAGCAATGAGGAAATCTGGCGGTTTCAGAAGATGGAAAAACTGTTAGAGAATAAAATCTCACGCCGCTTCAAAGTCCGGCGGCTTAACAAGGACGATTTTGGCTATCTGATTGAACATTTATACGGGCAGACCGGAACCGCTACGAAGATTATGAGTATTATCTTCCGAAGAAACGGTTTCAGGAGGAAACGCTGGTGAAATACTATGACCTCATCAAACCCACCCGTTGTCTGATAGAGGAAAACCAGCGGTATCTGAAAATCCAACAGGAAGACGGGACGGTCTATGCCGCCTACTTTACCATCAACAGTATTGTGGGGGAACTGGACTTCCCATCCTCGGAAATCTTTTACTATCAACAGCAGCAATTCACCTTTCCCATTGATACCTCTATGAATGTGGAGATTGTGACAAACCGGAAAGCCCTCTCCACGGTGCGGAACAAGAAAAAAGAGCTGAAAGATTTGGACAACCACGCATGGCAGAATGACAGTGAAACCAGTACAAACGTGGTGGACGCTCTGGACAGCGTAAATGAGCTGGAATCCACCTTAGACCAGAGCAAGGAATCCATGTATAAGCTGTCCTATGTGGTGCGTGTGACGGCTCCCGACTTGGAGGAACTGAAACGCCGCTGCAATGAGGTGAAAGATTTTTATGACGATTTGAACGTGAAGCTGGTCCGCCCCTTTGGGGATATGCTGGGGCTGCATGGGGAATTTCTCCCTGCCAGCAAACGGTATCTGAACGATTACATCCAGTATGTCACCAGCGACTTCCTCGCTGGTCTTGGCTTCGGGGCAACTCAGATGTTAGGGGAACCGGAGGGTATTTATATCGGGTACAGCCTTGATACAGGAAGAAACGTGTACTTAAAGCCTGCCCTTGCCAGTCAAGGAGTGAAAGGCTCCGTCACCAACGCCCTTGCTGCCGCTTTTGTCGGCTCCCTCGGCGGTGGAAAATCATTCAGCAACAACATGATTGTTTATTATTCCGTTTTATTTGGGGCACAGGCACTCATTGTTGACCCGAAAGCGGAACGGGGACAGTGGAAAGAAACCCTGCCGGAAATCGCCCATGAAATCAATATCGTAAACCTGACTTCGGAGGAACAAAACAGGGGCTTACTTGACCCGTATGTGATTATGGAGAACCCAAAGGATTCCGAATCACTGGCAATCGACATCCTGACTTTTTTAACGGGCATTTCCAGCCGTGACGGGGAGAAGTTCCCTGTTCTTCGGAAAGCCATCCGGGCGGTGACAAACAGTGAGGAACGGGGGCTTTTCAAGGTGATTGAGGAACTACGGGCGGAGGGGACCACCATCAGCACCAGCATAGCCGACCATATCGAATCCTTTACGGACTATGACTTTGCACACCTGCTCTTTTCGGATGGGGATGTCACACAGTCCATCAGCCTTGAAAAGCAGCTCAACATCATTCAGGTGGCGGATTTGGTGCTGCCGGATAAGGAAACCTCGTTTGAAGAATACACCACAATGGAGCTGCTTTCCGTGGCAATGCTCATTGTAATCAGCACCTTTGCCCTCGACTTCATCCATACCGACCGCAGCGTGTTTAAGATTGTGGATTTGGATGAAGCATGGAGCTTCTTGCAGGTAGCACAGGGCAAGACCCTTTCCATGAAGCTGGTCCGTGCCGGACGTGCCATGAACGCAGGCGTTTACTTTGTGACCCAGAACACGGACGATTTGCTGGATGAAAAACTGAAAAACAACCTGGGCTTGAAGTTTGCGTTCGTTCCACGGACATCAACGAAATCAGGAAGACCCTTGCCTTTTTCGGGGTGGATTCCGAAGATGAAAACAACCAGAAGCGGCTCCGTGACTTGGAAAACGGACAGTGCCTTATCAGTGATTTGTACGGGCGTGTGGGGGTGATACAGTTCCACCCTATCTTTGAAGACCTGTTCCATGCCTTTGACACCAGACCGCCCGTGAGAAAAGAGGTGGAATGATGGTAATACATAGAAATTCCAACAAACAGCAGGTTCCTGCTCCTTATAAACAAAAAAGGGGCCGGTCTGGAAAGTGATAGGAAACATGATTGGCAGGGTGCTTCTGGCACTCCTGCTCATCCTCCTGCTGCTGGCAGTCTCCGGTACAGCCGCCCACGCTGCCGGACTGGTGGATGATACGGTGGACGCTGCCAACGAATACAGCAAATATCCTCTGGACAACTACCAGCTTGATTTTTATGTGGACAGTGGATGGGACTGGCTCCCGTGGAACTGGCTGGACGGTATCGGAAAACAGGTGATGTACGGGCTGTATGCCATCACAAATTTTATCTGGACAATCAGCCTGTACCTTTCCAACGCCACAGGGTATCTGATTCAGGAACCTACTCACTGGATTTCATTTCCTCTACGGCGGATTCCATTGGGAAAAATATGCAGACCTTGGCAGGAGTTACCACAGGCGCTTATCCTCGGAGGGATTTTATATCGGGTTCCTGCTGATTCTCATTCTGGTGGTGGGGATTTACGTTGCCTACACAGGCTTATCAAACGGGAAACCACAAAAGCCATCCATGCCGTTGTCAATTTTGTGGTGGTGTTCGTGCTGTCCGCTGCCTTTATCGCCTACGCTCCTGATTATATCGGGAAAATCAATGAATTTTCCGCAGACATCAGCAATGCCAGCCTGACCCTTGGCACAAAGATTGTGATGCCCAACTCGGAAAGTCAGGGAAAAGACAGTGTGGATTTGATACGGGACAGCCTGTTTTCTATTCAGGTCAAGCAGCCGTGGCTCCTGCTGCAATATGGCAACTCGGATGTGGAAAGCATTGGAACAGACCGTGTGGAAAGCTGCTTTCAACCAGTCCAGACGAAAACAACGGGCAGGACAGGGAAGAAATCGTGGTGGAGGAAATCGAAGACAGGGAAAACACGAACCTTACCATCACAAAGACCATCAACCGATTGGGAACTGTCTTCTTCCTGTTCATGTTCAATATCGGTATCTCCGTTTTTGTATTCCTGCTCACGGGGATAATGATTTTCTCACAGGTGCTTTTTATCATCTACGCCATGTTCCTGCCTGTGAGCTTTCTCCTTAGCATGGTTCCCTCTTTTGAGGGGATGTCAAAACGTGCCATCACGAAACTGTTCAATACCATCCTTACCAGAGCCGGAATCACCCTGATTATCACGGTAGCGTTCAGTATTTCCACCATGCTCTACAACCTGTCTGGGGAATATCCGTTCTTCCTGACGGCGTTCTTGCAGATAGTGACCTTTGCCGGAATTTATTTCAAGTTGGGGGATTTGATGGGGATGTTCTCCTTACAAAGCGGTGATTCCCAAAGCATGGGAAGCCGTATCATGCGAAGACCCCGTATGCTCATGCACGCCCATATGCACCGTTTACAGCATAAGTTAGGACGTTCTGTGACAGCTCTTGGGGCTGGAACGGCTGCATACCACGCAGGGAAACAGGCTGGTTCAGACCAGAAAAATGCTTCCAACTCCGGTTCCTCCAAACGGACACAGGCAGACCACAGCAGACCAGACGGACAGACAGCACTGGAAAAGGAATCTGCATGGAAACTGGCTGGCTCTGCGGTGGGTGCAGTGGCAGATACCAAAGATAAGATAGCCGATACTGCCGGACAGCTTCGGGAGCAGGCAAAAGATTTGCCTGTCAATGCAAAGTACGCCCTTTACCACGGGAAAACACAGGTATCAGAGGGAGTACAGGATTTTACTTCCAGCGTGACCCAGACCCAAACTGCCAGAGCCGAACAGCGGAACGTACAGGCAGAAAGCCGCAGACAGACCATTGCAGAACGCAGGGCGGAACTGGAACAGGCAAAACAGCCGCAAAAGACTGCTTCCGAAGCACCCAAAGGGGCGGCTCCTGTCCATGAACGCCCTGTTACTACAAAGCAGCCGGAAAATTTCCGAAATCATGCAGATACCGCTCATGCAGGAAAGCCAGCTATACAGCCAGCTCCCCCATCCATCAGGGAACGGAGACAGGTTTCTTATGAGGGGACTGTGGCAGAACGGGCTTCGGTTCCGGTGGTAAAAGCTGCTTCCATCCACTATGAACATACACCGCCTGTAAGGGCAGAACGCCAGATAGTCCCACCGGCTTCCCCTGTCCAGCCAGATGAAAGACAAAAGACAGCTCCAACCACCACACCTGCTGCTCCCCGTCCGGCAAGACCTGTCCAGAATGATACGGCTCCTGTGATACCGGAAAGAAAACGGGCTGCCCCTGTGGTTAAGGAATCGAACTTTACCATCCGGCGTACCACCGCCAGAAAGGAGTGGACAAAAACGGGAAAAGCGGCTGCCAAACAAAAGAAAGGGGAGAAACCATGAAGTTAAGACACCTTTTCTTTGCCTGTTCCGGCGTGTTCGTGATGATGTTCTCCATGCTCCTCTTGGTGGTGATTGTCTTCTCGGATGAGGAAGACGGCGGAAGCGGCGGAAACCTTATCTATGGGGGCGTGAGCGTATCACAGGAAGTCCTCGCCCATAAACCTATGCTGGAAAAGTATGCAAGGGAATATGGCATAGAGGAATACTTAAATGTGCTGCTCGCCATCATTCAGGTGGAATCCGGCGGCACGCTGGAAGACGTTATGCAGTCCTCGGAATCTCTGGGGCTTCCCCCGAACTCCCTTAACACAGAGGAATCCATCAAACAGGGCTGCAAATATTTCTCGGAACTGCTTACAGCAGCAGAAACAAAGGGCTGTGACCTAAACAGTGTGATTCAATCCTACAACTACGGCGGCGGCTTCCTGGACTATGTGGCAGGACACGGGAAAAAGTACACCTTTGAACTGGCAGAGAGCTTCGCAAGGGAAAATCCGGCGGAAAGAAAAGTCACCTACACCAACCTGTTGCCGTAGAAAAAACGGGGGCTGGCGGTATCCTACGGAAATATGTTCTATGTCTTCTTGGTATCGGAATACCTGACCGTGGCACAGTTTGATGATGAAACGGTGCAGGCTATCATGGAGGAAGCCTTAAAGTATGAGGGCTGGACGTATGTGTACGGGGGCGATTCCCCCTCACTTCCTTTGACTGTTCGGGACTGGTGCAGTGGTGCTATGGCAAGGCAGGAATCGCCCTGCCACGGACAGCACAGGAACAGTACAATGTAACACAGCACATCCCTCTGTCCGAAGCAAAAGCAGGGGATTTGGTCTTTTTCCACTCCACCTATAACGCCGGAACCTATATCACCCATGTGGGGCTATATGTGGGAAATAACCGGATGTACCATGCCGGAAATCCCATTGGTTATGCAGACCTGACAGGCTCCTACTGGCAACAGCACCTTGCCGGAGCCGGACGAATCAAACAATAGAAAGGATGAACCGATATGATTCAGATTAGAAAAGAGGAAACCAGAAAAAGCAGAAAGAAAAAGAAGCTGAAAGTTTACAAAGTCAATACCCACAAAAAAACCGTGATTGCCCTGTGGGTGCTTCTGGCGGTGAGTTTCCTGTTTGCCGTCTATAAGAATTTCACGGCGATAGACATCCACACTGTTCATGAAACCAAAGTGATTGAGGAAAAAATCATTGACACCCACAAGATAGAAAACTTTGTGGAGAATTTCGCAGAAGTCTACTATTCATGGGAACAGTCCGCCGCTTCCATTGATAACCGGACAAATGCTTTAAAAGGGTATCTCACCGGAGAACTGCAAGCCCTGAATGTAGATACCGTCCGAAAGGACATCCCCGTATCGTCTGCCCTGACTGACTTTCAGATATGGGAAATCATAGAAGAAAAGGAGCAGCATTATCAAGTGACCTATACGGTAGAACAGCGTATCACAGAGGGGAATCCAGTAAAACCGTCCGTTCCGCTTATCAGTGACAGTCTATGTGGATGGCTCTGGAACCTGACGATTGTTCAGAATCCTACCTCACCAGCGTTCCCGTAAATCCGGCTACACGCCGAAAGCAGTACAAAGTGACGGTACGGTGGATTCCATCACTACGGAGGAAATCAACGAATTTCTCGCTACCGTTTTCAAGCTGTACCCTACGGCAACCGCAAAGGAGCTGACCTATTATGTGAATGAGGGCGTATTAAAACCTGTGGGAAAAGAGTATATTTTCTCGGAACTAGTGAATCCGGTTTACAACCGAAAAGGGAATCAGGTGACAGCTTCTCTTGCGGTGAAATATCTGGATAATCAGACTATGACAACACAGATATCACAGTTTGACCTTGTGCTAGAGAAGAATGGGAGAATTGGAAGATTGTTAAATAAGTCAAGGCTGATAAATGGTTAAATATTGACAATAGCAAAATATGTGGTATTATATAAA
>ENA-OQCK01000790-OQCK01000790.1-human-gut-metagenome-genome-assembly--contig:-NODE-790-length-14701-cov-1.706532_pt1 | contig 14701 bp, 18 predicted proteins | sample MGYA00242498_ERZ504578 | MGnify/ENA primary metagenome ERZ504578 (study PRJEB26092, sample SAMD00036229) | human gut metagenome | host: Homo sapiens | study: EMG produced TPA metagenomics assembly of... | reverse complement strand
CCTCCGTAACATTAAACTTTGGTCGGGATAATGCGTTTAGGAGGCTTCTTATAGATGTATTTTATTACAACGAAAAGAATGTTGGAAGTGTGCTTTTCAGCACACCCCAACATTCAGTATAGAACCTTTTATTGTCAAAAGTACGTAAATACGTTATTTTAGGGAATTTATCCACAAAGAATTTATTTTAAATAGATATTATCAAGGTGGGAATTGCAGTTTTCAACAGCAATTATTTCATGTGCAATGTGTTCATATTTTTTAATGGTTTCTATACTTTCATGCCCCATTAAAATGCTCAAATCGTAGACACCAGTATTTCCCGTTCTGTGATAGTTATCAATATTTTGAAAATATACCCCAAGGGGACTAAACGGTCTTTGCAACCCTTCCCAGTGACTTGTAACGCACCACGGTCAAAATCCAGCCCTTTTTTTACTAATGTGCATACTTCATTCTGCCTAAGACCAGAATCCAGCATTAAAGCGATTATAGCCTTATTTCTGGCAGTCAGCCAAGGGACAGAGCATTTTGCAGAATCCAATAAATATTGTATCTCAGCAGAAGAAAGCACATGGACATTCTTTTTGGGAGGTTTAGGAACCTTTATCTTTACCGGGTCAAAGCTAAGACCATATTCAGCATGCACCCATCTAAGGAATATACGGGCATTTCTGACATATGTAGAAATAGTGGCCTTGGAAAGTGAATGGTGAAGCAATACCATGATAATTGGTACGTTTAGCAGACTTAAGGGACTCACGCAATTGGACACAAAAATATGTTGCAAGCTATTTATGTGTAACTCAAAGGTCATATGGACATTACGAAAATGGCACTCGTTCACTGCCTTTAGAGCATTTGATAAAACTAACCGAGTTATATGGTGTAAGCTCTGATTATATATTAGGTATAACAGATGAAAAAAGCCGTATTCCAAACCCAAGAAAAGGAAGTATTATGTTGTAAAGATATAATCAAATATAGTATAATAGGTTTGCTGTCTACCTATACCGCACAGCGGAAAGGGGGTGTGCAACATGTCCGATGTATTAAACTTCCTGGTTGCGGTTATGGCAAGTGTAGCTGGTTACTACATATGCAAATGGTTAGACCGGAACCGTAAAGACAGCTAACCAAAAAGAAGCCCCAAAGACTGGTACTCTTTGGGGCTTTGTTTAGTGCAACATGTGTACTAAACTTCCTGATATTATTATATTATACCAATCCTGCCAATATGTCAAGTAACCTTAAATGGCTTAAATATACTGCCTTTTAATTAAGTTGTTCCGGGTTCGAATCCCGGCACGCTCATTGATGCCCAGATAGCTCAGTTGGTAGAACAGAGGTCTGAAAATCCTCGTGTCGTTGGTTCGATTTCGACTTTGGGCATTTAGCACTTATCTTATTGATAGGCGCTTTTTTGTTTTTATTGTAAGATTTCCTTCATTGTAAAAATGTCGGAAGTCTGATAGTATAAATAATGTTTTAAGAATTTGATATGCTATTAACAAATCATACAACAAATGATACCAGGGGAAAATAAATGAGCAGACGGCGTAAAAAAAAGGACTCACCAATTAAGACCGTATTTTTGATTATTATGGCAGCCATTATTATGATAGCAGCCGTATATGTAATCATGTCCGTGGTTGGGAAAATCCGGTCGGATTATAAAAATCTGGATTTCACTACAGAGGAAAAGGAGATGCCTTCTATCACCATAGATACAAAGGATGAGCCAAAGGACGGATGGAATGAGACAGATAAAGGTTGGATGTATTATCTGGATGAAAAGGAATATGTGACAGACCAGTGGAAGGATATAGAGGGTTTCCTCTATTATTTTGACAGTGATGGTATTATGGCTACCGGAGAGTTGAAACAGGAAGGTCAGACATATACCTGCCATGATACAAAGGGATATCTGAAAAATATCCAGATTGATCCGGACTATGTACCTGAAAGCACTGGTGAAAACCTGGACAGTCTTGTGAGGACCAATGCATTCTGGTGTTATCTGAGGGCTGAGGACACAGGACTTTTTAAGACCATTCTGTACCGCAAGACAGTGGAGAACAAGGTAGTGGTGCTGGGAGGGGAGACTGCCCCAGAAAAGACCACAAGGAATTCTATGCGTGCTTACGGCGATTACGTATATTTCCTGCCTAAGGTAAAGGAAAGCCAGAAACAGGGCCTTTCCGAGGCTGAGAGGGGGCTTTGTGATAAGTTGTTCAGGATGAGGCCGGGAAGTGATACCAAAGAATTGATAGCTGAGAATGTGGATGGCTATATGGTACTGGGTGATATTATCTATTACTCTCAGGGCGGTAAAATTTATCAGACTACCTCGGGCACAGAGGTTGCTACCGGGGAGGCCAGGTATTCGGTGGTTATAAAAGATGGAAATTGTTATCTGGTAGATGACATGGGAAATCCCGCAGTGCTGAAAGCGGCAGCAGCGTCAGCATAGGAGACCGGGTTTACAGGATTGAGGAAGATGGAAAGATAAAATATGTAAAACACGGCCAGGTAACCATTGACGGAAAGACCTATTATCTGGGCGGCAGCGGAACTAAATCTTCTGTCTGCGTAAAACGCGATGGGAGCGATACTGCTGTTATCAGGGAAATTATGGTGTACAGAGCTATTGTATTGTGGATAACCAGATCTACTACAGCAGTTATGTGGATAAAGGTACCGGCGGAGAGTGGTACAGCCAGATTTTTAAAGCTGGTTTGGACGGACAGAATAAACAGGCAGTGTCAGAGCGTTTCCCTGGTGTCATGCAGAATATGTATTACTATGAAGACGAGGGCCAGATATTCGGGGAATACAATCCTGCTATATGGAAACAGGCGTATGGAACCGTTGTCATGATAGCAAGAGATGGAGGAATTTATCAGATAGAGGATGCATCCGCACGTACAGGTAAGCATGTGGACGGAAATGACATGCTGGAAATTATAATGGCCAGGGACGGCAAGGTCATCTGCCTGTGGCATGATTGCCAATGGGAGAGAAACAGCGGAATAACCAGTATCCTGTGGAGTAAAGCCATTGAGCTCAATGCAGGAGACAGACGTCTGATTGATATGGTCCCCTCAACAGAATCCGCAGAGAGCAGTGAAGCCCAGGAGACAGGTGACATAATCCAGCCAATTGAGACTATGCCGCCTGCTTCCACAGAGACTGTCTCACCGGTGGAACCTTCTATCAATAACGACCCTGTCATCAGCACGGAGGGACCTCATACGGATACAGCTGTGCCCACGGTTCCGGCGCCTGCTCCCACGTTCCGCCGGTGACGGAACCATCTGCTGAGGTGAAGATAGTGCCGTTGGGATAAAGAGGGAAACCGGTATTAGCGGGGTTCATCCTCATCAAAATCTACTATCACATAGAATCCCCGGGAATTTTCGCGGATGTCTTTTACAATTCCGTATTCGGATTTAATGCGGTAACGGGCGGCGAAGCAGCCGGACATGGCTACAGCCGGATCAATGATATAGCTGTAGCTGCTGGTTCCTTCCCGCTCGATTATTTTTACTTTATCTCCTTTATTTACAAGTCCCTGGCGTTCCATTTTAAATTCAATGGTTCTCATTGATACCTGCTTCCTTTCCTACTTCATCACATACCATATTGATATAATCGGATAAGGTACTGTTCTGGCAGCCTACAATGTAATGATTGCATCGGTTGACCGGAATCAGTATCTTATATGCTTTACTGATGCCTATGGCTGTGGCCATGGCAGGCGTAATCTCCCCCAAAAGGGAATTAGCCATGACAATTCCGATAGGGCCGATGATGATATCTGCGTCCTGTGCATTGACAATAACCGGATTCTCACCAGTAGCGCCATAGGTGGCGCCTGCTTTCAGCATGGCAGATGTGGCGATGCTGTTTGTTCCGATGGCATATGTCTCCAGGCCTGGAAAACGCTTTTTTAGCTGTTCAATAACTGATTTACCCATCTTCCCGCCCTGTCCGTCTATGATGACAATTTTCATGGATTCACCTTCTTTTCTTTTGTGCTGGGTATATTTTAACAGAAATGCAGGGGAAAGTAAATGTTATCCACAGATGGGCGGAGTATGAGGGTGGAATTGTGGATAATATATTTTATTATTTATAAAGATTGGGATAAGTATAAGATTAAGGAAAAGGGAGCAGGCATTATAACCTGCTCCTTTTGAGTATGTTTAATTATTCATAGAATTTTTAAGAATGTTAAGGGCTATACCTGCGCTGATATCATAGTTATCAGTATATGCTTCACAGCTAATTCTATGATTATACCCGATTTTTTTAAGTACTTGAAAGAAGGGAATATAATCGGCTTCTTGCAGTGTGCCTGGATATACACGTCCGTTGGGATTTGCAAAGTGGACATGTCTTAGGTATTCCCGGCCTTTTTGTTCCAGATGAATAAGTGGTTCTTTCAATTGTCATATGATAGAAGTCAACCAGAACCCGAACCGATTATGGTTTACATCTGATGCAAGCCTGCATCCTTCTTCAAAGGTGTTAATCAAATTACATTCTTCTTTCCGCAATGGTTCTATGACAATTGTGATTCCTTTACTTTCAGCAACAGGTCCTATTAATTTCAGGAGTTCCACTATCTGAAGATATCCTTTTTCTAAAGGGTATCCGTCGGGAACATATTTGGCTTTACCACTTCCGAACACAACATACTGGACGCCTAAGCTTTTGGCGCGATTAAGAGCACGGTTAACATAGTCCATGATTCGCTGGCAGTCTACGTCATGGCCAGTGAGGCGAATTGTACCTGGGAAAAAATTATTACATACTTCGCATTGGATATTATATCGTTCCAATTCATCAATAATCAGGGTATTAAACTGTGATTCTGATAAATCCATTATTTCAGCAAGAGGAAGTTCAACATAATCATATCCGGACATAGCCAGCCTGCGTAAATGTTCAATTCCTGTCTTATCTGACTTGGATGCAATCATATTAAGGCAACATCCATATTTCATTATTATTCCTCCTAGTATTTATAATTGAGGGTCAATGATGACTTTTAAATAATCATCAGGATGTTCGTGAATCTCCGGAAAAATATTTACAGCTTCTTCCAGTGATACAATCTTACTGATTAATTTATCTGTTGCCAATTTTCCAGATGTAACTATTTCTGCCACCTGCCCAAACTCTTTATGGGTATAGTTGAAACTTCCAAGCACACGTCTGGCAGAACATACAATGTCCTGCATGTTAATAGTCATTTCCTTTTGTGACATCCCTACCCACACAGAGGTACCGCCTACCTTCAAGCATTGAATAGATTGATTGGCCGAAGCCTGTACGCCGACACATTCAATGGACGTGTCAATCATGGCTCCATCTGTCAAATTTGAGATGGTTTCCAGGAAATTTTGTTTTGCGGGGTTGATGACGGCGTCTGCACCTAATTCCAAGGCTGTATTAAGTTTGGAATCGCTTAAATCAGATACAATCAGTTTTCCAGGTTTTCTAAGCTTTATCAATTGAAGGACACATGCACCTATGGTCCCGGCACCTATAATCAATATGGTTTTTCCTTCGATACCACCAGCTTTTAGAACACTGCCATATGCAACGGCATATGGCTCAACAAGGGCACCTATGTAGGGAGCTGTATTTTCTGGAAGCCGGTATAATAATTTTTCAGGCACAGATACATATTCAGCCATGGCACCATCAACAGTGAGGACACCAAAAAAACGTTTATTAAGACATAGCATGGTGAGGCCCCTCTTGCAGTTAACACATTCGCCGCAGAAATGAATTGGCTGTACAATAACTTATCACCTACTTTAAATTTATTGGTTGAGGTTCCCAGTTTTGCTACCTCGCCACAGAATTCGTGCCCCATGGTCATTGGTTGAATCCTTCGTCCGGTTAAGCCTAAATAACCATGTACATCACTTCCGCATATGCCGCAGGCATAACCTTTATTAATACCTCACCTTTAGCAGGTTCCGGGACAGGGAGTTCCTGAACTTCCAATTTCCGTGAACCTAAATAGCGTAATGCTTTCATAATTCCACCCCTATTTTCTGATTTCTGTTCCTGTTAATTTCTCATAATACTTGGCAATTCCGCAGTGATCATCCTGTCCACACCCATCTGCATGTAAAGTTTGAAGAATTTCCATTGCAAGGGCTGTTAAGGGGAGTGGAGAACCTACATTATGCCCTGTTTCGATTGCGTTATTCAGATCTTTGATATGAAGGTCTATTTTAAAACCAGGGTTAAAGTTTCCTTCTGTAATCATGGGTACCTTGGCATTCATGACAGTGGAACCAGCTAATCCGCCTTTTATTGCATTGAAAACTTTCAGTGGATTTACACCTGCTTTTGTACTCAGCATAAATGCTTCAGAAACTGCTGCAATATTTAAAGCAACAATTACCTGGTTAGCAAGTTTGGTTGTATTTCCCGCTCCTATATCACCGCAGAGAACAGCGCTTCCCCCCATAATCATTAAGATATCATAGACTTCATTAAAAACGTCCTCTTCTCCGCCAACCATGATGGAGAGAGTACCATCAATTGCCTTTGGCTCTCCTCCAGATACCGGAGCATCTATCATTCTGACACCTTTGGTTTTGCATGCTTTATATACTTCTTGTGATGCATAAGGCGCAATGGAACTCATGTCAATCAGTATGGTTCCTTCTTTTGCACCCTCCAATACGCCATTTTCACCGAGAACAACAGTTTTTACATGAGGACTATTGGGAAGCATAGTAATTATCAGGTTGCATTGTTCCGCTACTTCCCTGGATGAACCTGCTTCGATTGCCCCGTCTGTTATAAGAGCTTTAATATTGGCATTTATTACGTCATATACTATTACCTCATGTCCGGCCTTTAATAAGTTACGAACCATGGGTTTCCCATAATGCCAAGTCCTATGAATCCTATTTTCATTGTAAAACCTCCTTTTAAAATAAAAGAAAAATTATATAGCAGCCATTTTCTTTATCGCATCAATAACATGCTCCTTTGTTAAACCGTGGTATGCCAGGACATCTTTATAGGAATGTGCACTGCATCCAAATGTATCATTAATACCAACAAACTCAATGGGTTTGCATGCTTTACATAAAGCCTGCGAGACGGCGCCTCCTAATCCTCCAATGATACTATGTTCTTCCGCCGTTACAATACCACGACAGCTCTCAGACATTTCAATAATTAGTTTTCATTAAACGGTTTTAAAGTACTTACATTGATTACCTTTGCAGATATGGTTCCTTCCAGTTCATAAGCAGCCTCAAGAGCTATACCTGTCATGTATCCGGTAGCAAACACTGCTACCTGATTACCTTCTTTTAATACAGTGGGTACACCTATTTCAAATTTTTTTCCTTCAACCGTCACATTGTTATAATCATTGCGGTTTAACCTTAAATAACATGGTCCCTCATATTCAGCTATGGCTTTTACGGCTTCAACGGTTTCGTTGGCATCTGCCGGACAAATTACAGTCATATTGGGGATGGATCTCATGTATGCAATGTCTTCTACAGACTGATGGGTGGACCCGTCCCCAAAGTCTGATAAGCCGGCTGAGGAGCCTATAATTTTAACATTCAGTTTTCCGATGGATATGGTCTGCCTGATTTGGTCAAAGGCCCTTCCTGCTGAGAATACTGCAAATGAATTGGTAAAAGGTATTTTGCCTGTCTGGGCTAATCCGGCAGCCACGGATGTCATATTTGCTTCGGCAATTCCCATTTCGTAATGACGATCAGGATAAGCCTGTTCAAACAGTTTACCCATGGTCGAACCGCACAGATCAGCATCCAGGACTACGATTTTATCATTTGTTTTTCCAAGCTCTACTAATGTATTGCCGTAAGCTACTCTTTGATTTATATATCCCATAGTATTTGTACTCCCTTTCTGTTTTTATATGGATAATTCCTGCAGTGCTTTATTGTAAGTTTCTTCGGTCAATACTCCATTATGAAATCCCACAACATTTTCTGCAAAGCTGATGCCTTTTCCCTTGATGGTATGAGCTATGATTACAGTGGGCTGCCCCTTAACTGTCTCAGCCTCATCCAGGCAGTCATGATTTCTTCCATGTTATGGCCATTGATTTCAATTACATTCCAACCAAAACTTTTCCATTTTTCGGGAAGAGGATTTGTATTAAGGCGTTCGGTAACTTTACCCATGGCTTGAAGGCCGTTCTGGTCAACAATTGCTACAAGATTGTCAGCTTATAAGCAGAGGCAGCCATGGCAGCTTCCCAAATCTGTCCTTCGCCTAATTCGCCGTCGCCGCAGAGAACGTAAACCCTGCTGTTAATACCATCTGATTTAAGTCCAAGTGCCATACCAAGTCCAATTGACAAGCCTTGTCCCAAGGACCCGGTACCGGCTTCTATTCCAGGCGTTTTGCGGACATCAGGATGTCCCTGGAGATAAGAACCGATTTCTTTTGTTGTTTTTAAATCCTCTACGGGAAAGAATCCGGCTTCTGCCAATGCAGAGTATTGTAAAATGGCTACATGTCCCTTGCTTAACAGAAACCTGTCACGGTCAGGCATCTGGGGATTTTTGGGATCGTATTTCATTTTATAGAAATACAGAGCAGCTACAATATCGGCTGCAGAACAAGAGCCTCCCACGTGGCCGGCCACACCTACTCCGATGCTTAATACAACATCTTTTCTGAGCTGCTGGGCTTTTAAGGTCAATTCTTCCAACAATTCTTTGCGATATTTCATGTTCATTTTCCTCCTGCTTATATTTTTTTATGGTTACAGCCTCAAAGATTTATCAGGAAATGCCAAGATAAGCCTGCGGATACTGTCGTCATTGGCAAGCTCTTCAGCTGGCCCCTGTTTTACCAGTTTTCCTATTTCCAGTACATAAGCACGGTCTGCGATTTTGAGTGCTGCGTTTGCATTTTGCTCAACTAAAAGTACGGTAACTCCGTCATCGTGTATTTTTTGGATAGTCCTGAAAATATCTTGTATTACCAGAGGAGCCAGGCCCATGGAAGGTTCATCCATCATGAGAAGCTGAGGATTTCCCATCAAAGCACGGGAGACCGCAACCATCTGCTGCTCACCGCCGGATAAGTTCCGGCATTTTGGTTTTCCCTCTCTAAAAGCCTGGGAAATAGATCATAGCAATACTCCATCCTGTCTTTTACAAATTTTTTGTCTTTTTGAAGATATGCCCCCATCATCAGATTTTCCCGGACACTCAATAGAGGAAATACTAATCTGCCTTCCAACACCTGTCCAAGTCTCATGCCAGAAATTTTGTGGGAAGGCATAGAATCAATTCTTTTACCCATAAAAGATATGGTTCCGCCTGTGTTTTTTCCCAACAGACCGGAAATAGTACGTAGTAATGTCGTTTTACCTGCACCGTTGCTGCCAATCATGGCAACGATTTCACCTGGATATACATCAAAATTTACATGATCCAGTGCATGTATTTCCCCATAATGGAAATCCAGATCACGAATTGTCAATATCGGCTCCATCTATTCACCTCCGCCCAGATATGCTTCAATTACTGCCGGGTCAGCTTGAACCTGGGACGGAGTACCAAGGGCAATCCGTTTACCATAATTCAATACACAGATCCTGTCTGTTATACCCATTACAAACTTCATATCATGTTCAACTAAAAGTACGGTGATTCCTTTGGCACGTATTCTAAGTACAAGATCGGCAAGCTGATTTTTTTCAGTCGGGTTCATGCCAGCAGCTGGTTCATCCAGTATCAGCAGTATAGGGTCGCTGGCCAGTGCGCGGGCTATTTCCAAAATACGCTGTTCACCATAGGAAAGAGAGTGGGAATAATCCTGTTCTTTATGCCCAAGTCCTACAAATTCCATAATATCCTTTGCCTTTTTTACCGCAAAAGCTTCTTCTTTTCGCTGGGAGGGGGTATGAAGGATGGAGGATAGTACACTGCTCGTAAGCCGGGATTGCTGCCCCACTAAAATATTGTCAAGGACAGTCATGCTTTTGAACAGGTTTATATTCTGATAAGTTCTAGCAACACCAAGTTATTGGTTTGATACATATAATTACCATCAATTCTTTGGCCATTTAATTCAATTTTCCCGGATGTGGCTTAAAGGTTCCACTAATCATGTTAAATGTTGTAGTTTTGCCTGCACCATTAGGACCTATGAGTCCAAAGATTTCACTTTGTTCAATTTCAAAGCTAAGTCCGTCAACTGCCTTCAGGCCGGAAAAGTTTATGGTAAGATCGGTCACTTTAAGCATTAGCATTACCTCCCCGTCTCTTTGCAGCCCTTGAAAGACTTCTCCCATTCCAGATATTCCGTGAGGCTGGAATAGGATGATGACCAGAATGAATATTCCATAAATCAGCATTCTGTAGTCTGAAAGAGACTGAAGTCCTTCCTGAATAACTGTGATGACTACGGCGCCTAATACAGGGCCAAAAAGGTTTCCGCTTCCTCCAAACAGAAGCATTGTAATAAAAATTACAGATGTATTTTGTACAAATGTGTCAGGGCTGATGAATCCAACCATATGTGCATATAATGCTCCGGCAAATCCTACATAGAATGCAGAGATGGCAAAAGAGATAATTTTATATTTGCTCGTATTGACACCGCAGCCGTTTGCTGCTGTCACATTTTCACGGATGGCTATAAAACTTCTGCCTACTCTGGAATGCACAATATTTTCTTTGATTATGAGAAACAGGACTACAAAAAGAGTACCAGAAATAATATGTATATTTACTTTTTATTGTATTGAACGAGAATCCTAAAATGTTAATTGATGGAACTCTTGTAATACCAATATACCCATTAGTGAGTCCTGCAAAATTTGATACAACCAGTAAAACCAGCTGGTTGAATGCAATGGTAAGCAAGGCTAAAAAGTGGAAGACCAGCTTAGATGCAGGGATGGCTAACAGTGCCCCTACCAAGGCAGCTAATAATGATACAATAACAATACTGATAATGGGTGGTATTGTTATTCCAAGGTACTTTCCAAGCCCCCAATCAGGATGTGTAAGCAAAACGGTTCCGTAAGCACCAATGCAAAAGAACCCGGCATGACCAAAGGATATCTGACCCGTATATCCAAACACGATATCCAAACCACTGGTAACAATGGTATAAATACCAATCAGGCAAAGAAGCAGATAGATATACTTACTTTGCTTAAATATGATATTGTGTTCCATCATGACTGGAATGATTACAGCCACTGCTATTATGATGACATATAGTAATTTTTTGTTTTTTCCCATTACTTCACCTCTTCCCTGTTACACTTCATATACTTTAGCATTAAAAATACCGGATGGCTTAAATATCATGAACAGGACCATGACACCGTACACAATGAATTCTTTATAGGCTGAAGAAACATATGCTCCTACAAATGTTTCTAAAAGTCCAATCAATATGGCTCCTACTATGGCACCATATATATTTCCATACCCTCCAATGACAGCGCCTGCAAAGCTTTTCGCTGACAACTGTGCACCTAATTGATAGGAGACATACAGGGTAGGGGCAACCAGGATGCCGCCCAGACAAGCCAGTGCTGCGGCAATACCATAGGTAACTCCAATTGTGAGATTTACATTGATACCCATGCAGCTTGCGGCTGTTTTACTTTGGGCAGCAGCCTCATAGCTGTACCGAATTTTGTTTTGTTAAGAAAAAAGTGAAGAATCAGCATCGCCATAAATGCAACCGCAATACAGAGAATACTTTCTTTTGAAACAGTGGTTCCGGCAATTTGTATCTGATTATTTTTAAATAACGCCGGAAAATAGTGTGGACGCGAGTCCCATATCAGCATAGCTGCATTTTCCATAATGATTGACAATGCCAGTGTGGCCAAAACCACATAAACATTTTTGGCCTTTTTATTAACCAGTATCCGGATAACAAAACGTTCCATCATCCAGCCAATAAAGAACATAATGACAACAGCCAGGAACAGGGCGGCAATAAATGGGATTCCCATGCCCAGAAATTGCCATGCCAGAAATGAACCAAACATCAGAAGAGTGGCCTGTGTGAAGTTCATGTAGCCGGATGCCTGATAAATTAAGCTGTATCCAAGGGAAAGCATTCCATAGGTACAACCCAAAACCAGACCTCCTACAATAACAGAAATTAACATATTCATATCTTTTACCTCCAAAATTCCGGAAAAAAGGTCAAAAAAGAGCCATGAAACATAATAATATCTTTCATTCACATTTCATGGCTCTAATTTATGAATGCTGCCGGGTTTGAATAGGAATCAGCATCAAGGTTTATATGTGTCTGGGGCATTATCCTTTAAAAAGTTTTCCAGGGTCAGATTTTTTCCACCATGAGTAACAAAAATTTTCTGTCCGCTCATGCATTCGCCATTATCAAATTTAGAAAAATCAGCATGACCTGCTAATATGTCAATCTGCAGGTTCTTAATGGCATCCCTGACTGCCGTACCATCTTTTGTACCAGCTTTTTCCACTGCTGTTAGAAGAATATTGGTAGCATCATATGCGCGGTAGGCTACGTCATGTGTAGGAAGTTCTCCGTACTCTGTCTGATAGGCTTTTAAAAATTCAATTTCTATCTCTGAGTTTCCTTCTTCTGCTGAATCAGGAATACAGTGAGGGGTAAAAAATACAACGCCATTTGCTCCATCGCCAGCGACCTTTCGGATATCAGGTGCAGAGAATGTTTCAGGTCCATATATATATCCGGTATATCCCAGAGAACGAAGCTGCTTGACCATCAGACAGCCTTGCTCACTTTGAGCGAATATTAATACTCCGTTAGGACTTTTTGATAGAATAGAGGATAATGCGCCAGTCCAATCTGTTTCACCTACCATGGCCTGTTCGTCTTCAACAATCTTTACAGTTCCTCGTTGGTTGATAACATCTTTCACCTGTGTGTATGCGGAAATATTACCATCATCCTGGTAGACCAGGCATCCTAAATCAGTGGTACCCAGTTTTTCCATGGCATCTACCAGGGGTTCGGCACCTCCTGAGGAGTTTGGTACAGAGCGGAACAGATAGGTCCATCCTTTTTCCAGCCATGCCGGGTTCATGCCGGTGGCTACCTCTGGTACTTCTGATGCTTCTACAAGATCACCTGTGGATTCTATATTACCGCTTAACTGGGAACCGATGATACCGTCCACATGACAGTTATCTATCAGGTATGAAACACCTTTTACAGCGCCTTCTGTGGTTGCCCCATCATCGTAAAATTCAAGTTTAATTTGTCCTCCGAGGACACCGCCTTTTTCATTCCATTGTTTGATGCATAATTTAATTCCATTATAACCATTTACTCCTGCAGTGGCTACAGAACCGGTAATTCCGCCATAATGTCCGATTACATATGCATATTCCCCGGAATCTGCCTCTGTTCCTGCCGCTCCATTGTTTTCACTGTCTGCTGCCTCTGCGCTTACCTTACCGTCCGTGGCGGCTGATGTTGAGCAGCCTGATATTGCTGCTGACATCATCATTACCGCTATAAACTCAATACGCTCCTCTTTTTTCATAGTACTCCTTTCACTTGCTGGTTTGTATTATATATTTAAGCATATGCCATAATATTGCCGGAAACGGATGCAGACAGGGAGCAGAAAACATAATATTTAACTATCTTCCTGTATTAATTCCCATAGACGTTCCAAGTGTTCATACATTGCTTCTTTGGCCGCCGGTGCATCTCGTTGTTCCAGTGCATCAATAATCCGCCTGTGATATGTAAATGCCTGGTTTTCTTCTGTGTATTTGCGTACATACAGTATATTGTCCAGTATTGTATCCCTCAGAATATTGCTTGTTTGGATAAACATTGGATTTTTACTGGCTTTTGCTACCAGCATATGGAATTCAACATCCAATTCTGAACATGCCTGAGATAGAGAATCAACCTTCTGCATTTTACTATAATTTTCTTTTAGTAGGTTTAATTCTTCCTGAGTGATTCTAAGTGCGGCTAAATATGCCTGTTCGCTTTCAATGACTCTTCGGAATTCAACCATGTATTTCTGATTATCATATGTAAGAACTGCAACAGGTAAAAGCATATTCATTACCTGTCCGCCATCTAATTTGCTTACAAAGGTTCCTTCTCCATGACGGCTTTCAATCAATCCGACACTGGATAACTTCTGCAATGCACTTCGAATTGACACTCTGGATACCCCCATCATAGATGCCAACTCATTTTCAGAAGGAATTTTGCTGTCTGCAGGCCATTCACCGCTGCTAATTAACCGTTTAATCTCATCCATCACTGCGTCACTGACATTGACACGGCCAATTTTTTGTATTCCCATATTACCTACCTCCAATTAATATCATTATAATTTAGTATAAACTTTTTATGAAAGGCCGTCCACTGTAATTATGATGTATGTCATAGAATGTGATAAGTAATAGGTAATAAGTAATACAACTTATGTGTTAAATATTAACAATGAAAAAACTAAATGTCAACGTATTTTTTATGAATTGTATAGATGCATTATTTTTGGAAGAAAAAGTGTACAAAATATCCATATGATATTTATTTAACAGCAGAAATATTGTGCCATATTCACAGTTTGTATATGTATATACTTACAGGGGGGGGATAATTAAATTAAATATTTTAACAAGAGACAGCCGGTCTTGACAAATCAGAG
>ENA-OQCK01000789-OQCK01000789.1-human-gut-metagenome-genome-assembly--contig:-NODE-789-length-14701-cov-2.725744_pt1 | contig 14701 bp, 26 predicted proteins | sample MGYA00242498_ERZ504578 | MGnify/ENA primary metagenome ERZ504578 (study PRJEB26092, sample SAMD00036229) | human gut metagenome | host: Homo sapiens | study: EMG produced TPA metagenomics assembly of... | reverse complement strand
GTCGTATAAATCAACCACCTGATGGTCTTTTAAGAGATTTAGGTATTCTTCCTTTGTCAGGGCAGGGCGGAAATCCCCCATGATTTCCTTTCCCCTCGCGCCTCCGTCCCACAAAAAGGTCGATGATGGTAAGGGCCATCATTTTAGCAGGTACAATATAGGCAGTGTAAGGGTCGTCCATCCGGTATTTCTCCGTGTGGAGGCCGCCTTTTATGCCGCCTGCCCAGATGTGCATGCAGGGCATGATCTGGGAAATGTCCCCCAGGTCCGTGGAACCGGCTGTCTCCCAGTCCTCCACAAACGCATCCTCCCCCGCGTGTTCGTAGGCTATCATGTTGTCCCGGTACAGACGGGCAATCCGGCGGTCCGTATTCAGGGGGAGGTAGCCGATGCAGTCGTGAATCTCCACCTTGCCCCCCAGAGCCATTGCGGCCGCCTTCATGCTCCGGTTTACTTTATGGGAGGCATCCTCCATGGCATCAATGGTAAAGGCACGAACATGATTTCCATGGCAACACGCTCCGGCACCACATTTACCAGGCCACCGCCCTCCTTGATTACAATGCTTACCCGCACCTTATCCTCATCCCTGAAGGTTTCCCTCAGCGCGTGAATATTGTTCATGGCCAGCTCCGCCATGTTCAGGGCGTGATTCCCTGCTCCGGGGCAAACCCGGCATGGGCTGCCTTCCCAGAAAATGCACGGTCTTGCTGATGAATCCATTGCCTTTGGTGTCCAGGATGCAGCATTTTCCCGACTCCATCTCCATCATATGGCACTGAAGAACCATATCCGTATCGTCCAGGCCCCCACGGTACATAAGCTCCTGTTTTCCTCCCAGATAGTGGATGGTTCCCTGACTCATAAGGCGGTTCCTGTACTCATAGTCCACACATTCCTCCGCGGGTATGGCTATGAAGTCAGCGGCGCCGCCAGGTGCTCCATAACGCCTGACGTAAGAATTCCCAAGGCTGCCCCGTACAGGTTTGCCAGCTGTACATTATGCCCGCAGGCATGAACCAGCCCTCCCTCGGCCGCGTCCGGATGGGCGTCGCACATGATGCAGTCCAGCTCTCCCATCACCGCCACCCTGGGACCGTTTCCCTTGGACCGGAGGATACACGGCAGCCGGTATAGGATACGCCGGTCTCCGGCTCCAGCCCAAGCTTGCGAAAGGCTTCCTCCATCAGTTTTCCTGTCCTGAACTCCTTATATCCCAGCTCCGGCGTTTTATAAGCTTCCTTTCCCAGGGCAATGATTTCATCCTGGTGTTCCTCAATCACATTGAGGCATCTCTGTTTCAGTTCTTCTTTGTCCATATCATCATTCCTTGTCATCTTACTTACAGTTCTGTCATCCGTCTCATAATTCTGGTGGCATTCCAGAGTTCATCCATATCCAGCGCTTCCTGTACCGTATGTACATCCATCATGCCAACGCTTAATATAAGGCTGCTGCAGCCGTACCCGGCCAATATATTGCCGTCGCTGCCTCCGCCGATGACCATGGGCTTAGGTTCGATTCCTTCCTTCTCCATGGCCTGGGCTGTCATGCGGTACAAATCACTGTCAAGGCTTACCTCCAGGGAAGGATATGCCAGTTCACGCTCTATTTCATAGGCGGCACCCATCTCCAGGCAGGCTGCTTCAGGCATTCCTCCATGTGGGCCGCTTCATTTTTAAGCTTATCCATGCTGTGGGAACGTATCTCGGCGGTAAATGTCACTTCATCAGTCACGATATTGGTGGCTGCCCCTCCCTCGATCCGCCCGATATTGGACGTGGTCTCCTGGTCAATCCGCCCGATATGCATCCGGCTGATTGCCCCGGACGCTGCCACCACAGCATTGATTCCTTTTTCAGGTTCAATGCCCGCATGGGCCTTACGGCCTCTCACCGTGCACCTTATGGCTCCATGGCCGGGGCCTTATAGGCAATGATTCCTGCCGGGCCTGTCGCGTCCGCTATGACCATGTTCTTGCATGGCAGGCGGGACGGGTCCATGTGTTTGGTTCCCTGCATGCTTGTCTCCTCAGAGACGGTAAACATGATATAGAACTCCTTGTGGGGCCTGTTGGTCTCCACAATATCCTCAACGATTTCCAGTATGGAGGCCACAGCCCCCTTATCATCGCCTCCCAGGGTGGTGGTGCCGTCCGTGCGGATGATATGGCCATCCACCACCGGCTTCACATCCTTACACGGCTCAATCTGGTCCAGATGGGCTACAAAACAGAAGGGAGGATTACAGGGCTCGCCCTTGACATGGGCGATAATATTACCGCCGTTTCCTCCATATGCCTTTCCGGCTTCATCTATGGAAGCTCTATTCCTCTCTCCTTAAAATAGTCCATAAGCCATTGGCACTGCTCCATCTCCCCACCGGAAGGACTGTAAATCTGAACCAATTCCAAAAAACGTTCCTGCATCCGCTCGCGTGACAGCATAGTCATCCTCCTCATTATATAAGCCTTCATGTGCACGCAGCGCCCGTGCCCCGGGCGCTTGTGCAAGGTATCCTATCCCTTTTCCTTATCCGTCCCTGCTTATCCGTCTCTTCTTATCCGTCTCTTCTTATCAGTCTCTTCTTATCAGTCTCTTCTTATCAGTCAGCCTGCAGCTCTTTCTTGTAAAGAAGCTTGCCTGCGTAGATGGAGCCAAATACAGCTACCAGAATAACCACATAGGATGGATTGCCCGGTATAAAGCTTAAGAAGCCCAGCTTCATGAGCCAGTTCATTCCGATGGCGATGATGGCGGCCACCACGCCCAGTTTGGGACGGGTTGCGGCAAACTGTCCGAATACAGCACCGAAGAGCGCGGGAAGCAGGAAATTAAGCGCCTCCTTCACAGGTGCAGGAAGAATGTTCAGGATAACGCTTCCCGCAACGGCTCCCACGGTAAGAATCACGATATTGACGAGAATGGATGTGGCAATACCGATAGTGGAAATAATGGAGCCTTCCTCCGTCCCCATCTCCACTCCGGCTGCTCCTGCGCCACGGAAGAACATGGCACACGCATGTTGGAGGTATTGCTGATAGGAAGGTAAGGTAGGTTCCCGGAATGCCCAGAATCGGGAAGTAGGAAATGGGCTCAACAATGTAAAATGCTCCGCTTACGCTGATCTGCATAAGAGTACCCGCGATAATGGCTGACACCGGAGGCATGTAGCCTCTGAAGGCCATCACCAGCGCAGGAAGGAATCCCGCGAAAATGCCCAGCAGCAGTGTAATCTTTCCCCATTTGACGATTCCGGGGATATATGTACCAGAATAATAATCGTTTTTCATCTTCTAACCCTCCTTAGATTACGCTGACAGCATATCCGATGAACATGCCGCTGAACATGGCAATTGCAAATGCCCACTCCCTGAGCCAAGCGATATCCCTGGCCCTTGACAGCTTCACCAGTACCATCATGATAACACAGCCAGCTATGGTAGCGATTGCCGGTGCGTTGGTAAAGGTAAGGGAACCCTCTGCCGTAAAGAAGTTGCCGGAAGCCAGGTTGGCAAACGCACCCAGCATGCGCCTGCGGAAATGATGGGAACCATCTTGGCATTGCCCTTTGACATTAAGTGGTTAACCTTGTCCATCTTATCGCAGAACAGGAAGGTAAAAATCAGCCAGCCCAGGGAGCCGCATACCATGGTCCACACGCCGCAGGCAAATGCCATGGTATCCATGGTCTGAAGTGTCTTTCCCATGGCCTGCGCACCGAATCCGGCCGCCATGGCCTCATAGTTGACCGAGCCGATAAATGACAGACGCATCCATGCCACCGGCGCACCCATGGTGACCAGCAGGGATATCATGGTGACCAGGATTACTACGGACGGGCCAATGGATGATATCACACTGCTCTTGATTGCCTTATGTACCTGGTCCGTGGTAAGAGCCGACTCGCTGGCCGCCTTCATAGACCTCTTCATAAACAGAATTGACTGAAACACTACCACCGCTACCGCCAAAGCCGCTGCTGCCCACATCAGAGGGCTGTTGGCGTAATCCAAATAATTAACACTTTCGTTCATTCTGACCTCCTTGGTTATTCCCCTTTCCAAAAGCTGCAGTCTTTTGGATTTTCTAGTTTCGGTCATGTCCATAACATGTCCTTATATTTATATTTACTACATTTTTTCTTTATTGTCAAGTGTTTTTGTTGAATATTCGTTTAAGTGACAGAATGGGGTTTGGAGGGTGTAGTGCAGAATATCTCAAAGAATGGGAGCTATTCTCAAGAAAAATCATTGTTTTTTAAGTTGTAATCAATAAAGCGAAATCAGTATGCTGTCAGTACAATTGGAACTATACTCAAAAGAATTTTACAAAAAGAATGTGCAGTAAGTAAGAGAAAAGGTCTTCACCATATATTTATACCATTAGTTTCCAGGGAAGACTATTTTCAAATCATCGAAGAACAAGATTTATCAAAAGTTTCTGGTAAGATAGAAAACTTAATTGCTTCATTTTACGGCAAGGATACACTCACATCAAAGCAAGCGGAAAAACTTCGCGAATGTTGAAAGAGATGAAGAATGACTAATTTTCTTACTATCATCCTGTCCTTATCACTGGCAGCAACGCTATTATTTGGAGCCATAAGATGTCTGAACAAGTTTGGTTTTCCGATTGAGGGAATCTACAGACTTGAGAAATTGGTAAGCCTATTTTATCTATTACCTGCCATTTTCATTGTAAGTGTCTTTGGTCAGATTTGCCTAACAGATATCAGGACTCTATCTTTATATACAGAGGACTTTTCTTATGTTAGCCAATTTGGGGATTCATGGAAGCTGTCACTATTGAAATATGACACCGTATTGCAGAATATAAACCGAATATCATTTTCTATTTGGCTGATTGGATTCATTATTTTTTTCGCAGTTGATTTACTTCGCTCCACTATCATTTTAAATGACATATTAAAACAATGCCAGCCCATAGAGGAGGGCTTCCAATGGGAATGTATGAATGCTATTAAACAACGTATAAATATAAACGGAAATATATATATCTATACCAGTCAAATAAATACATAACCAGGTACTATCCGATTGGTTCCATAAAATCAGACTCTCTATAAGACCACTCAATATCACGCCGGTATAAAACACGGCTTCCATCAGCCATTTTATTTCTCGGTTCCCCATGTTTTATTCACCGATTCCCCCCAGACCTAATAGACTATACTATACCAAATCATATAAGGAGCATATTGATGAAAAAAGCAATTAGCATTCTTCTGGCAGCAGCCCTGACCGCAGCTGCCCTAACCGGCTGTTCAAAATCATCCGGCAGTGCATCCTCCGGCAACACCCCGTTGGTCCTCAACGAAGTGGCCCATTCCATCTTCTACGCCCCCCAATACGCAGCCATTGAGCTGGGATATTTTGAGGACGAGGGCATCGACCTGACCCTTGTAAACGGAGCTGGTGCTGATAAGGTAATGACCGCCCTTATCTCCGGCGACGCCCAAATCGGTTTTATGGGTTCCGAGGCCAGCATCTACGTATACCAGGAGGGTTCTCAGGACTATGCTGTGAACTTCGCCCAGCTGACACAGCGGGCAGGCAACTTCCTGGTGGGACGTCAGCCTGAGGACAATTTTAAATGGGAAAACCTGAAGGGCAAGAAGGTCCTCGGCGGACGCGCAGGCGGCATGCCTCAGATGGTCTTCGAGTATATCCTAAAGAAACACGGCATGGACCCAAAGACAGACCTTTCCATTGACCAGAGCATCAATTTCGGGCTGACCGCAGCCGCCTTTACCAGCAATGACGCGGACTATACCGTGGAATTTGAACCTTTTGCAACCACTCTGGAGAGCGAAGGCAGCGGATACGTGGTAGCCTCTCTTGGAACAGAATCCGGATATGTCCCTTACACTGCTTACTGTGCCAGGAAGAGCTATGTGGAGCAAAACCCGGAAATCATTCAGAAGTTTACTAATGCCATCCAGAAGGGCATGGACTACGTAAACTCCCATTCCGCCGAGGAAATTGCCAAAACCATCCAGCCCCAGTTCAAGGAAACACCGGTGGATAAACTCGCTGTCATCGTAGGCCGTTATAAGGACCAGGATACCTGGAAGGATGACACCGTATTCGAGAAAGAAAGCTTTGAGCTTCTGGAAAACATCCTGGAAGAGGCAGGTGAACTGTCGGCACGGGTTCCCTATGAGGACCTTGTTACCACACAGTTTTCTGAGCAGGCAGCGAAATAGCCTCCGCTTTACTCACGCAGTGCACTTCAATTCCCACTAACTATAAACAGCCGGCTTATAAACTGTTACCTGCCAAATGCAGTACAGTATATAATCCGGCCTGTTTCATTTAGTTCACCTGTTTCATTCAGTTCAACTGCTCCGCCTGCCACTCTTCCACGCCCCACCGCCCGTCCACGCCGCCCTACCACTCTTCCCTGTACTTCTCCTGATACAAATACAGCCATGGCGTATTCACCGGCAATGCCGCGAACTCATCCCTGTGATACTCCTGTACCTTCCCGCCCCGGCGCACCCGCAGGAGCCGTCCGCCAGAGCCAGAGAATCTGCCAGGTTCACTGCCATAATCACCACAGGAATCCCCTTATTTAAAAACCGTTCCAGCAGCTCCATGATATGGATGCGCAGGGCTACCTCCGCACTCTTAAAGGGCTGCACACAGAACACGACTTTAGGATTCTGAAGGTAAATGCGGTATATATGAGGTCGTATTTCTGCCATTCCGTCAGACGGTCCACAGGCAGGTCAAATACCTCCTCCCCCAAAAGTTCAGCATATTCCTGGCGCAGGCTTTTCTTAACGCGCTTGCTTCCCCACACGCCTCTGACCCGGTGGTCCAGAGTAAAACAAGGGTTATCCAGATAGCTCAGGTTGGAAAACAGCATGGAATGTACCGGCAGTTCCTGAATCATGCAGTTATCCAAATCCTGCATCACCAGACATTCTCCCCTTGCAACTGAAAACGCAGGTTCTCCCTCTGCCTGAAACACAATCTGGTTTTCCTCCGGCCTTGGCCTCTGGTTCATCTGCTCCCGCACATGACGGTCAAAGTCCTCGGTGCAGTGCAGAAAAAACGGGTCCGGCGCTTTATCCTTTACCTGGAAGAATTTTATAATCTGTCCGTTCAGCATAAGGCCGTCCGACCACATATCTGACGCGCTTCCTCGAAATGAGCGGCTATGTAGAGAAAAGACATGCCCTTTTCGCGTAGTGATGCAGGATTCCGCTCAGCTGCTCCAGCTCCGCGTCGCTTATGAAGGTGCTTATGTCCTCCAGCACCACCAGATGATTGCCTGCCACCACTGCCTTTAACAGCTCCACCACAAACCGTTCAAAGTTAGTGAGCTCCTCCACATAAGCGTCGGCCGGAATCTCCACTCCGATATCCTCCATGAAGGGCTTTAACTGTTCCCTCAGTATATAAGGCTGCATCAGCCGCTTCCTGAATCCGGGACGGAGCACGAAAATATTGTCGGCCACAGTCAGTCCCTCCGCCAGACAGCTCCGGTTGCGAATCACGCTGACACGGTTCATGGCAGTTTGATTTATGGCGGTTTGGTTCATGATGGTATGGTTCATACCTGTACATGGAAAACGCCAGTCGTTTACCAGCCTTTCCTTATAATACACATAGCCTAATGCAGGGGAAGGTTTTGCTGCAGCAGACGAACCAGGCAGACAGCCCCAGGTGGTTTATCGGCACCAGACCCAGTATCTCGCCTGCCCAGATTGTCATGCTGAAATTCTCCAGCAGGGCCACTCCCTGTTCCCGGTAAGTCACCCGCTCCATGCGAAGTATCTCTTCCCTCATTTTAATGCCTCTTTGTTCTTCAAGTCCCTGTCATTGGTAATGGCAGGCAAATTGATTTCCACATCTATCCCAACTCCCGGCATGGAGAATACATGAAGCCGTATTCCTCTCCAAAGAGCAGGTGAATCCGGTTGTTTACATTTATAAGGGCTATGCGCCCCGAGTCTCTGAACCCTGGGACGCAAATGCCTGACCGCTCTTTCCCAGCCGATCGTTCATCCTGGACAATACCTCCTCATCCATCCCCACCCCGTCGTCAGAAATGCGTATCAGCAGCCGTTGTCCGCTCCGTTCCAGATGGATGGACAGGTGGCCTGTGCCTATCTTGCACTCCATTCCATGGATAATGCTGTTCTCCAGGATAGGCTGCATGGTCAGCTTCGGCAGCCGGCAGCCATATATCTCCTCCCTGTCCTCCGGATCGCATTCTATGGACAGGCTCAGCCGTGAACCGAACCGGTACTGCTGTATCCGGAAATAGGTCCTGCAGTTCTCCAGCTCCTCCTCCACGGAAACCAGGTTTTCCACCTTGCTGATGGTGTAGCGGAAGAATGTGGCCAGAGCCTCCGTCATATCCGCTACGCTGGTAAGCCCTGCAATCAAAGCCTCGCTGCGGATGCTCTCCAGGGTATTATACAGGAAATGGGGGTTAATCTGGTTCTGGAGCGCCAGATACTGGGCCTGCCGCTTGTTAAGCTTAAGCAGTTCCGATGAATCCATAATTTTCATCATATGCTCCAGCATCCGGTACACCATGGGAGTCGGGACACCTGCACAAGTCAGTCAGGTCGGTGGTGGTATATCCCTCCAGGAACAGGTGCATGGTCCGTTCCAACCGGAGGCAGGGCCTGAGTATCCATTTACTGAAAACCCATATGCAAATAAGCAGCAGCGCAGCGCCCATAACGCCGGGCCACAAGGTGCATTTCCCCGGAACGCCTGGACCAGGCAGGCCGCAGTCTGAAACATCGCTAAACACAGGGCGGCAATAAGCAGCGCAATAACCCGCACCGAAAGATATCTGAACCTGTTTTGTTCCATTTCCCCGCCTCCCTCCTGTTCCCTTTATCCATACAGTTTCCGGTATTCCACCGGATTCAGTCCCGTGGCCTTGTGGAAGGTATGGGTAAAATGCTTCCTGTCACTGTACCCCACCTTCTCACATATCTCCGCAATGGGAATACTGGTCTCGTGAAGCAATGTCTTAGCTTCCTCAATCCTTACCCTGGTAAGGTATTTAGCAAATCCTTCCCCTGTCTCACGCTTGAACAGCATACTGAAATAATTGACGCTGAAACCGATATCCTCGCACACGGTCTCCAGGGTAATGGGTTCGTCAAAATGCTGCATCACATACTGTCTGGCAATGCGAATCGGTCTTGCGGCCTCGCTGCTTCGCAGCTCCCTGCCTCAGACAGCAGCCTTTCCTGGATTCGGGCCAGCTGGCCGAAAAGCTCTCCCGCTGTCCTGCACTGGCTGCAGCCGTTCACAAATTCCTGCTGGATTTCCTCCACATTGCTCAGGCTGTGCGGGCGATGAAGAGGCGGCCTGCTGACAGCACCAGCTCCAGTATCTCCCCGCCGCATATACGATCCAGCCCCAGGGCCTCTGTCTCCAGCATACGGCAGGCCTCCCCTGCCTCTGCTGTACTCAGGCTGTCCACGGTGTGCTCCATCATCTTTATGTATTTATCCAGCAGGTTCTGCTTTTCTATGCCGGAGCCCGGCGGCACTGTATCCAGCAGTCTTCCGGTTCCCTGAATCAGGCGCTCTGTCATGGCGTTCCTGGCTGATTCCAGGGATAAGGGCATTTTCTCCGGAGCATCCACGGCAATTCCCAGTGAGACGGAAAATTCAAAGGGGCCCAGCAGACTTCTCTTTACTTCCAGGTGATTCAGGCACTCCCTCAGTCCTCTGCGCACCTCATCCTTTTTAGCCGGGTCGTAATTCATGACGCCGCAGCCGGTGAAGGACTGGAAATGCAGCAGCATGTCATGGCAGACCGGGGCCAGGGAGTTGCTGAATATATCCTTTATTTTCTCCTGCATGACCTCCAGGCCGCTGCGGCTGACCTGGCCACTGCCGCCGTCAATTTTTACCATGAACACCTGGTACATGCCGCCGTATGTCTCCACATGGTAGGTGTCCCTCAGAGCTTCCGCCGTCAATTCTGTGGGATTCGTCATCAAATCCTTTACCAGACTCTCCCGTATGCGGCTTAAATCCTTTTGGCTGTTCTGATGCTGCCTGCTGATGGTTCCATTGTCTCCAGCCTGGATTCACATTTTCCCTGATTTTTTCCAGCGTCTCCATCAGCTCCGCCTGTTTGATGGGCTTTAACAGATAGTAGCCGGCCCCATACTTCATGGCGCTCTGGCATACTCAAAATGGGCATAGCCGCTGATGATTACCACTTCCAGGTCCGGCATGATTTGTTTCGCGCTCCGTATCAGCTCCAGCCCGTCGCAGCCAGGCATACGTATGTCTGTAATCAGTATGTCGGGATGCCTGGACTGCACCAGTTCCAGCGCCTCCAGGCCGTTCTCCGCCATGGCCACCACCTCCATGCCCAGTGAATCCCAGTCCGCCAGCGTCTGCACCAGCCTGCATATCAGGCGCTCATCGTCCGCTATTATTACCTTTAACATATACCACTCCCCCTAAGACAGCCTTCCAGGTTATACCCGCGACCTTTCTCTGACCTTAATCATAACATGCCCAATTTTACATTTCAACAAGAACGCCGTTCCTCAGAGCGGCGTTCCTGTCATATCCATTATTGATGATTCCTTACTTCTTCAATACAGACACTCCTGTATCCGTCACAGCTCCTCCTAAAGCTTCTCCTTCCAGAGCCTTCACACATGCTTCCACACCCTTTGAGCCCATAACATCCGGGTTCTGGGCCATGATGCACAGCAGGTATCCGTCGTCAATCAGGCCCAGGATTGCATCGGACTTGTCAAATCCAACGCCGATGATTCCGTCTTTGCCGGATGCCTTGATTGCGTTGCCGGCCCTGTGGTGGAACCTTCATTGCAGCCGAAAATGCCCACAACGCCCTGGGTGATATAGTTTTCCGCAATGCTCTGTGATTTGGCCGCATCGCCTTCGCCGTACTGTGTCTCTAACAGGGTGAAGCCGCTTCCCTCAAATGCGGAACGGAATCCTTCCTCGCGCATAACGCAGGAATCGGTTGCAGCGCTTACATTGATGATGCCGATGGAACCGGATGTCACCCCTGCGTCCTTCAGGGCCTTAAGCATTTCCCCACCTGCTGCCTTGTTATCCGTGGAGAAGGTTGCCTCTGCTTCCACGTTGGCCGGGGAGTCTACATATACGATTTTTACGCCTGAGGACTGCGCCTCCTTTAATGCAGACGAGATGGCATCCGGACCGGTGGCTGCCACGATGATGGCCTTGGCGCCTGCGGACACCGCATTGTTCACACACTCAATCTGCTGCGCGTCATCCTTGGTGTTGGGAGCCATAAACTGGACCGTTACGCCCAGCTCCTTTGCAGCCTTCTGCGCGCCCTCGTTCAGGGTCACCCAATGCTGGTCAATGGAATCCATGGTAATCAGGGCAACCATGGTGTCGGAACCAGCTGCCGGCGCTTCTGTCTTTGCTGCTTCTGCCGATGCCTGCGCTGCGGTGGTGGCTGATACATCCTCAGTCTTGCTGCCGCACCCGGTAATAAGAGACGCGGCACCTTCACATTCATTTTATATTAGCGTCAGGGAAGCTGGCCCGTGACGTCTAATTCCATAAAATTTCTAAACCTTTTTTTTCCGCTGCCGGACGTTTCCGTATGAGCATTCCCTTCCGGAGCACCACGTCCAGAAGCACTGCGAATACCACGATAATACCTATGACAAGGCGCTGGATTCCTACCTGTACCCCAATCATGTTAAGTCCGTTTTCCAGGGTCTGCCATACAGCCGCACCCGCAAAGGTCCCCAGCAGGATTCCCGTTCCTCCCAGCGGCGAGATACCGCCGATGACGCCGGCTGCCACTGCGTACATCTCATACATATTGCCTGCTTCCATATTGCCCATATTGGCCTGGCCGCAGAGAATCAGACCTACCACGAAGGAACAGAAGGCACTGACCAGATATGTCTTTGTGACTGTCGCCATCACACTGACACCGGAGAGCTTGGCCGCCTCCGCATTGGAGCCAATGGCGTAAATATGGCGTCCGGTCCTGGTCTTGGAGAACAGAAAAAAGAATGCGATAAACAGTACCAGGGCAATCCAGAAGGTATTAAACACCCCCGCTGTCTTTCCATAGTAAAAAAATGCCTGGAACCTATCTGCCGCTTCCTTGCCTATGCCTGACTGATGGCATCCGTGTTGCGGTTCCCATTTACCATATAAGCCACGCCTCTGGCTACGAACATGGTTCCCAGGGTTGCTATGAACGGGGGAAGCTGGAACTTCCCTACCAGGATACCGTTTACCACGCCGATAGCCAGGCAGCAGACAAGTGTAATCAGTATGGCAGCCATGGGATTGACCCCATGGGTCATAAGGGTTGCTGCTATCATGGCGCTCATGCCCACCACAGAACCAATGGACAAATCAATGTTGCCTGTTATGAGCACATAGCTCTGTCCGATACCGATAATCAGGTACTTTGACATGGAACGGAACAGGTTTGTAACATTTTGTCCTGAAAATACGGTGGGATTAATTGCCCCGAATACTATGTAAATGACAATGAGTCCCGCAAAGGCAGTCATAGCCCCTCTCATGCCCCTTATATTTAAAAACTGTCTGAGGCTCCCTGATTCTTGTGATTCATACCTTTCTCCTCCTCATTATAAGATTATAAGCACTTAGCGTCAATCTTCTTCTCAAATCTGGTTGCCAGGGTCAGAATGCTGTTCTGGGTGGCCTCCTCTGCCACCAGCTCTCCGGTAATACGGCCGTCACACATGACGACGATTCTGTCAGCGATTCCCATGACCTCCGGCATCTCCGAGGATACAAACATGACAGCAATTCCCTGTTGCTTTAGCTGGTTCATCAGATTATATATTTCTACTTTGCAGCCACATCAATTCCCCTGGTCGCTCATCGAATATCACCACCCTGGAATTACGGGCCAGCCATTTTCCAACAACCACCTTCTGCTGGTTGCCGCCGGACAGATTGCCTGCATTCACATCCACATTAGGGGTTTTGACCTTTAAGTCATCCACCACCTTCCGGCACATTTCATCTTCCCTGGACCGGCTTACCACCCCCATCTTGTTGCACAGCAAATCCAGGTTTGGCAGGGCTATATTATGCCGGATACTCAGTTTTGTACATAGTCCGTCCTTTTTCCTGTCCTCAGGGGCCAGCACGATTCCTGCCTGTATGGCATCCTCGGCTTGTGAATGGCCACCTCTCTTCCGTCCAGGAAAATCTGTCCGCTCTCCTTGGCATCAATGCCGAATATAGCCCTGGTGGTCTCGGTCCTGCCCGCTCCCATCAGTCCAGCAAATCCCAATGTTGGCAATTATCTCATCCAGGGTTGTGTCCCGGAAATTCATAGAGGTTATGTACTGACCGTCCCGCATTATGGTCACACGGTCCACAATGGACTGAAGCTCCTCCAGCCGGTGGGAAATGTACACGATGCCGCATCCCTTTTCCCTCAGGTTATGATGATTCGAAATAAGTCCTCTATCTCCCTGGCTGTCAGGGCGGAAGTGGTTCATCCATAATCAGGATTTTCGCATGGGTGGACAGTGCCTTGGCTATCTCCACCATCTGCTGCTTGGACACAAACAGATCCCCCACCACCTGGTGCGGATCCAAATCAATTTTCAGCTCATCCAGAATCTTTCTGGCTTCCTCCTCCATCTCCTTGTTTGACAGAACCATGTCCTTTACCTTCTCGCGTCCCAGGAACATGTTTTCTGTCACCGACAGATGCCTGCACATGTTCAACTCCTGATGGATGATTGCCACTCCGGCTTCCTGGGCCTGCTTCGGGTTCATATCCCCGTACTCCCTGCCGAATATCTCCACTTTCCCTTCATCCTTGTGTAGACACCGCTGAGCACCTTCATCAATGTACTTTTCCTGCACCATTTTCTCCCAGAAGCGCCATGACTTCCCCTGAACGCAGTTCAAAACGCACATGGTCCAATGCCTTGACTCCTGGAAAGCTCTTACAGATATTCTCCATGGAAACAATTGTATCGTTCATTCTCAGCCACCTGTCCTTCTTCATAATCCATTGTCTGACTTTTATCTATGATTCTATTATACCAATCTTCAGTTTCACAAATAAGGGGGCTTTTTCCTAATTAGGGGGACATTTTTATGCATTTTTATAGAATTACAGAAACGAGACGCAGAATTGTTTGTTATATACACCGTATTATTTTTATTATTGCTTGATATAATTAGTACTTTTTCCATCTCTTAAAAAAGGCCGCCCTCCCCAGGAAGACAGCCTTCTAATCCCCATACAATTACCCCCTACCGCCGGTTCAGCCTCCAAGCTCCCACAAGCTTCTTCAAATAATCCATATACCCCGCTTCCCGTATACTTCCGTTCGTCAGCACATTAACCTCTCCCAGCTTTTTGCCGCCCAGAGAATATTCCAGCACGCCTGCCTTCTGCCCCGGTTCCACCGGAGCGGGTATGGATTCCAGAAGCACCAGCTTCTTCTCGATGGCTCCCAAATCCTCACCCTTAAGGCTCAGGTAGGAAAATGTTCCCTCGTAGGTCAGCCCTACCTCATCCTCCACGCCTCCTGTAACCGGCATCCGGGGCAGCGGCAGATGTTCCTTGTCTTCATAGAGCTTGCAGTTTGCATAACCATGGTTGAGAAGGGTCTGGGCGTCTGCAAATCTGGTCTTGAAATCCGGCGCAGCCATG
>ENA-OQCK01000788-OQCK01000788.1-human-gut-metagenome-genome-assembly--contig:-NODE-788-length-14717-cov-2.674160_pt1 | contig 14717 bp, 24 predicted proteins | sample MGYA00242498_ERZ504578 | MGnify/ENA primary metagenome ERZ504578 (study PRJEB26092, sample SAMD00036229) | human gut metagenome | host: Homo sapiens | study: EMG produced TPA metagenomics assembly of... | reverse complement strand
GCGTGAAGCCGCTTTTTCAGGATGTACTGGTGGAGCGGAATGCCCATGTTGTCCTTGAATATGTGGGAAATATGGTATTTGCTCACATGAAAAAGGACGACAGGCTGTCCAGACTCAGATCCTCCTCCAGATGTCGGTTGATGTAGTCACAGATGTTCAGGTACAGGACATTTTCATAGACAGCTGATTTCTGGTGCAGGCTGTCATAGAGAAGGCGGTTCACGTACACCAGGAAGGAGACCGCCATGAGCTCTGAGACAAGCCGGTGGAAGGAGCGTCCTCCCGCAAGCTCCTCCATCAGGTCGGTCAGCTTTCCCTGAATCTCCTGGGTGGTAATGGTGTCTGTGTGGAACCGGTAGGTCTGGTGGCTCTGGGCATAGTCAAAGCAGTATGTCAGTTCTTCGTCGGTCTGCCGCAGCTTCTTATGGTAATCCTGATTCAGCCAGAATACAAACCTGCGGTAGGGTTTATCATAGGAATGGAACCGGGGATAATGGGGGGTATCAGGGGGGATCAGCAGGCAGTCCCCGTATTCCAGCTGATAGCTTTTATCACCGATGTGGTATTCCACATCGCCTTCCAGGAAAAAATAGAACTCGCAGTAGTCATGTTCATGGGCATCGACGGATTTAAGCGCGGTATCATTATAATAGAAGAGTTCAAAGTCTCCGGACTGCATGTATTGCCGTGTGTTAAAGTCCATGGACAGCTGTTTTTTCACGGGAGTCCCTCCTCTCGGGAAACATGGTTTGTCATGCTTTTATCCCCATATTAGCATGAAACAACAACATTTGCAATATGGACGGCAAGTATCACTATGGACGGAAAATGGGTTTCTGTTATAATAAAACCATAGGTTAGGGAACGAAAAACAACACTTATTAGGAGGAGTTTACACATGAAATTATCATTCAGATGGTACGGGGAAGACGACAAGGTAACACTGGAGAACATCCGCCAGATTCCGGGCATGCAGTCCATCGTTACGGCTGTATACGATGTTCCTGTAGGCGAAGTGTGGAGCAGAGAGAGCATTGCAAAGCTTAAGAAGCAGGTAGAGGATGCGGGCCTGGGCTTTGACGTCATTGAGAGCATTCCTGTCCATGAGGATATAAAGCTGGGGAAGGCTTCCAGGGACAAGTACATCGAAAACTACTGTGAGAACATCCGCCGTGTTGCGGAGGCAGGCGTAAAATGTATCTGCTACAATTTCATGCCTGTATTTGACTGGACCAGGACCCAGTTAGACCATGAACTGGCTGACGGCTCCACTTCCCTGGTATATTATCAGGAGCAGGTGGATGCGGTGAATCCGCTTAACAGCGACAGCGACCTGACACTTCCGGGATGGGATTCCAGCTATACCAAGGACGGCCTTAAGGCTGTAGTGGAGGAATACCATAACCTGACAGAGGAGAAGCTGTGGGATAACTTAAAATATTTTTTGGAGCGCATTATTCCGGTTGCGGCTGAGTGCGACGTGAATATGGCAATTCATGAGGACGACCCATGCTGGAGCATCTTCGGTCTTCCAAGAATCATTACCTGCGAGGAGAACCTGGATAAGTTCTTAAAGCTGGTGGATGACAGGCACAACGGAATCACACTGTGCACAGGTTCCCTGGGCTGCTCCGCCAAGAACGACGTGGTAAGACTGGCCGGCAAGTACGCCGCCATGGGAAGAATCCACTTCGCCCATCTGAGAAATGTGGCTGTGCTGGACAATGGCTTTGAGGAAAGAGCTCATCTGTCCTGCTGCGGTTCCCTGGATATGTTCGGCATCGTAAAGGCCTGGTGGAGAATGGCTTTGACGGCTATGTAAGACCTGACCACGGGCGTATGATCTGGGGAGAGACAGGAAGAGCCGGATACGGCCTGTATGACAGAGCTTTAGGCGCTACCTACCTCAATGGTCTGTTTGAGGCTGTGGAGAAAATGAGCAGGTAATGTCCTGACAGCCGGTCTGTACAGCACAAAATCAGACAAAAAACACAATATAAATCAGGAAAGGGCCGGGAAGAACGTTCTCAGGCCCTTTTTGTCCATCAGCCGGTGAGGATGAATGGGAAAAGAATGAAAGTAAAGAGCAGGAAAGGAGGAAGGAAAGGTGGTATTGGGGACGGATTTGACGGGAAAGATGGCGGTGGTGACCGGCGCGGGGGGAATCCTCTGCGGCATGTTTGCCAGGACGCTGGCCAGAGCCGGCGCAGCAGTGGCCCTTCTGGACATTAACCTGGAAGCGGCTGAGGAGACAGCAGGGACATACGGGAGGCTGGGGGGACGGCTGCTGCCTATGGAGTGGATGTGATGGATAAGGAGATGCTGGAGAGCGTTCATGCCAGGGTGCTGGCCCGGTTAGGACCCTGCGATATCCTGATAAACGGAGCGGGAGGCAACCAGGCCAGGGCTAATACATCGAAAGAATATTTTGAGATGGGGGATATCGAAGCCGATGTGGCTACGTTCTTTGATATGGAGTATAAGGGCGTACAGGGCGTGCTGGATCTGAATTTTTTAGGAGGGTTTCTGACCTGCCAGGTCTTTGCCAAGGATATGGTGGGACGGGAGGGATGCAATATCATCAACATCTCCTCTGCCAGCGCAGCCAGGCCCCTGACCAGAATACCTGTATACAGCGGGGCTGTGGCTGCTCTCAGCAATTTTACCCAGTGGCTGGCCGTGCATTTTGCAAAAGCCGGAATCCGTGTCAACGCCATTGCGCCGGGCTTCTTTGTGACCAGACAGAATGAGGGGCTTCTCTATGATGAGGACGGAAACCGGCGGCCAGGACAGCCAAGGTGCTGGCCGCTACTCCCATGGGGCGGTTCGGTAAGCCTGAGGAGCTGGGCGGGGCCCTCATGTTCCTGCTCAACAATGAGGCAGCCGGTTTCATCACAGGAATCATACTTCCGGTGGACGGCGGGTTTTCGGCATATTCCGGGGTGTGACGGCTAAGGCGGTTACTTCCTGTAGAGATATTTTGGCAGTCCGTTCTCCATGATGTGGTCCGGCTGCCCTGAATCAGGGGAAGGGCATAGTCCAGGAATTCCGGTCCGATGTCGGAGCCTTCCGCCGTGATCCATTCCACGGGAAAGGATTTTTCGCGGTTGCATACATTGCCTACCTCTGTAAGTCCATACTCAAGTTCATATCCGGGCCCTGACAGGCGGGAACAGGTAACCATTTTGCCGGTTTCTCCCTGCAGGGCCTTTTCTGCTGCCCTTCTGCCGGAGCACTCTGCTTCCTCCACATCGGCGGCAGAGGCCAGAAGGCTGCTGCAGCGCTGGTTTACGTTCAGCTCCACAGAGCGGACCTTTACGCGGAAACGGTTGCGGACGTAGCTTTCCAGTATCTTGGCGCAGCGGTGAGCATCTTGTGGCCGAAGGTGTCAATCTGGGCATCGTTGGTGTATTCGCAGATAAAACGGCCTTTTTTGTCGCGTATGCCTTCGGATACGCAGATTACCACATTGGGCTGGCGGGACAGGGCCTGCTCCACGTCCTTAAAAAACTGTTCCATGGAGAACGGCACTTCCGGCATATAGATGAGAAGGGGATTGTCGCCGGGATATTTTCTGGCCAGGGCGCTTGCAGCCGTCACCCAGCCTGCATGGCGCCCCATCAGCTCCACGATGGTGACAGCCGGCTGCTGGTACACGGAGGCGTCCAGGGAAATTTCACGGACCGTAGAGGCCACATACTTGGCGGCGCTTCCGTATCCGGGGGTATGGTCTGTAACAGGCAGGTCGTTGTCTATGGTCTTTGGCACTCCTATGAAGGAGATGGTTTCGCGGCGGATCCGGGCGTATCGGGAGAGCTTGTCAACCGTGTCCATGGAATCATTTCCGCCGATATAGAAACAGGCGCCTATGTTCATGGCTGTGAATTTTCAAATAAAAGACTGTAAACCGGCGCATCCAGGTTTTCAGGCAGCTTGAAGCGGCAGGAGCAAGATAAGCGGCCGGAGTCTGCTTAAGCAGGCTGAGGTCCTCACGGGTAAGAAGAGACAGGTCCGTGACGTGGCCTGAAAGAAAGCCTTCGATACCGTTTACCATGCCGTATACATGGTCTACCTCTTCCGGCCGGGCCATGCCTCTGCAATGACTCCATATAAGCTGGCGTTAATGACGGCTGTGGGGCCGCCGGACTGGCCCACCAGGATGTTTTTTTTCATAATCATTCTCCTCGCTGTAATGTTTCATGGTCAAACACGGTCAAGTATATAATAAACAGACACACAACGCAAGCCTTACTGTTGTGAACATGCATAGAAAATCACTGCAATTTTGTAGAATATGCCCATTGAAAAAAATATACGACTGTGCTAATCTGTATACAGATTTAAAAATTGTATACAAGTAGAAAAGAACAAATACAAACTAAAATGAAAGAAAGTCAAGTTTAAAGGAGGAAGCAAGATAATGGATATTCGCTATTCTGCAAATCAGAGGGATGTAAAGCGTTACACCACCCAGGAGCTGAGGGATGAGTTCCTGATTCAGAACCTGTATGCGGCCAATGAGGTAGTGGCTGTGTATTCACATGTGGATCGTATGGTGACATTGGGATGTATGCCTACCACAGAAACTGTTTCCATAGATAAGGGAATTGACTGCTGGAAGAATTTCGGAACTCACTATTTTCTGGAGCGCCGCGAGATTGGTATTTTCAATATCGGCGGAAGCGGCAGGATTGTGGCTGACGGACAGGAATTCCAGATGGGATATAAGGACTGCCTGTACATCACAAAGGGAACAAAGGAAGTATATTTTTCCAGCGACGATGCTTCTGCACCGGCTAAGTTCTACATGGTAAGCGCGCCGGCCCATACTTCTTACACCACCACCTACATCCCCATTGCAAAGGCAGCCAAGAGGCCCTGCGGAGCTTCTGAGACAGCCAATAAGCGCGTTATCAACCAGTTTATCCACGGATGTACTTAAGACCTGCCAGCTGTCCATGGGCATGACTGTGCTGGAGGAGGGAAGCGTATGGAACACCATGCCGTCCCACACCCATGAGCGCCGCATGGAGGTTTATATGTACTTTGAGGTTCCAGGCGACAACGTGGTATTCCATATGATGGGAGAGCCCACCGAGACAAGGCACATTGTGATGAAGAACGAGGAAGCTGTTATCAGCTTCCTGGAGCATACACAGCGGAGCCGGCACATCCAACTATACATTTATCTGGGCCATGGGCGGAGAGAACATGGAGTTTGACGACATGGACACCATGATGCCCAATCAGATGAAATAAGCAAAACAAGGAGGAAAAAGAAATGGCAGATTATTTAAATAACTTTTCACTGGAGGCAAGGTAGCCCTGATTACAGGTGCATCCTACGGAATCGGCTTTGCCATCGCCAAGGCCATGGCAGGCGCAGGCGCAACCATCGTGTTCAATGATATCAAGCAGGAGCTGGTTGACAAGGGACTGGCTGCTTACAAGGAAGAGGGAATCGAGCCCACGGCTATGTATGCGACGTGACCAGTGAGGACGCCGTCAACGAGATGGTTGGAAAGATTGAGAAGGAAGTAGGCGTGGTGGACATTCTGGTGAACAATGCCGGAATCATCAAGAGGATTCCCATGTGCGATATGACGGCTGCCGAGTTCAGACAGGTTATTGACGTGGACCTGAACGCGCCGTTCATCGTGTCCAAGGCAGTTATCCCCAGCATGATTAAGAAGGGCCACGGAAAAATTATCAACATCTGCTCCATGATGAGCGAGCTTGGCCGTGAGACCGTATCCGCATACGCCGCAGCCAAGGGCGGCCTTAAGATGCTGACCAAGAACATTGCTTCCGAGTACGGCGAGTACAACATCCAGTGCAACGGCATCGGGCCCGGTTACATTGCCACTCCCCAGACCGCTCCGCTGCGTGAGATTCAGCCTGACGGCTCCAGACATCCATTTGACCAGTTTATCGTGAGCAAGACTCCGGCAGGGCGCTGGGGCGAGGCCGAGGATCTGGCGGACCTGCCGTATTCCTGGCTTCCGACGCATCCAATTTCGTCAATGGACTGGTGCTGTATGTGGACGGAGGAATCCTGGCATACATCGGCAAGCAGCCTAAATAATCCGGCTTGAATTTTCCGGGGGAATCATTTATAATATAGACCAGTTGGCAGTCCGGCAGCTTTTGATGCGGCCGGACTGTTTGATAGGAAGAGCGGCATTTTATGCCTGTGCTGTATGCGGGTATTGATAAGGGGGTCCAGCCATGGGAGAGATGAACTTCAAGAACCGGGGAGAGCTTGTATATGAGACACTGAAGCAGGAAATTCTGGATTTAAGGCTTAAGCCAGGCCAGATGATTAGTGAGAATGATATATGCGAGCGCTTTGGGGTGTCCAGGACGCCGGTGCGTGACGCACTCCGGCTTTTGCAGGAGCAGGGGTTTGCTGAAACCATTCCCTACCGCGGCACCTATGTGACCCTTCTGAGCCTGGATAACATCAAACAGATGATATATATGCGCGTGGCCGTGGAGACCATGGTGCTCAGGGATTTCCTGGAAATCCAGACTCCCATGGTTATTGAGGACATCCGCCACAGCATTGCGCAGCAGAGGCTGTTATCAGGGAACCGGGATTTGAGCCGGAGCAGTTTTACCGTATGGACGCGCAGATGCACTCCATCTGGTTTGCGGCCGTCAGGCGTCAGAAGCTGTGGGAGATGCTCCAGGCGCAGCAGCTCCACTATACCAGATTCAGGATGCTGGACTTCATCACGGAAACTGATTTCATGCGCATTATCGGTGAACATGAGGATTTATTCAGCATGATTGTGGATAAAAATGAAAAAGGGCTGGAGGAAGCTTGAAGGAACACCTCTATTACAGTATGAAGCGCATGCGCCGTTCCATTGAGGTGGACTATAAGGATTACTTTGAGGAAGAAGATGAAGAAGGGCGGTTTGTCATTTGACAGGCCGCTCTTTTACGTGATGGATATACCGGATGGATACCTACTTTTTCAGATAGATTCTCTCATCCGGATTCTCATCCAGATATTCTTCCAGCTCCTCAGGGGACAGATGGGAGCGCACCTCCTCGAAATAGGCCGCACCATCCATGGCCATGAATTCCGTCAAACGGCTGACTACCTCTTCATCCTCCAGAAGCTTTTCCATGCCTTCTTTTGTGAAATAATCCATTTGTTTTGCCCTGCCTTTCAGTTATGTAAATAACAGCATTTACGTATGTATAGTATATTCGCAATTACGAAGATATTCAAGATGTGAAATCTAACTTATGCTTAATCTATCTAAGAAACCAGCCTTCGGCGGCTTGAGCGTATACAGGAGATAAAGATGATAGATTATTCACCATTCTGGAAGACACTGGAGCAATCTGAGGAAAATTGGTACACACTTACAAAGAAGCACCGCGTGTCGGACAGTACCCTTCACAGGCTGAAACACAACATGGACATATCCATGAAGACTGTGAACGATCTTTGCAGGATACTGGACTGCGATATTGAGGATATTGCAGTGTATGTGCCTTCCGAAAAGGACCAGCTGCTGTGATGGTCTGCGGCTTATGACCGGCGGCCGCAGAAAAACGCTGTGTCAGTAAATGGCAGATTGCCTTACTGGCCCCAGGCGTTTTTTGCTGTGGAAAAATACAAAGTTCCGCCATGTTTTTGGTTTGTCTCTTCCAAAATGGTAAAATCTATTATAGAATAAGCTATGAACGATGGAGGTAGACCGGATGGAAGGAAGGCAAGGAAGAAAACTGCATGGTATTTGGATGTCCTGCTCCCTGGAGCGGAAGGTCAGATGGATTACCATTTCCACGGCTGCCGTGGTCATCCTGTCCATAACAGCGGTGATGCTGGTTGCCGGCTATGGGATGAAGGGATTCGGGGATTTGCTCATGGGCAATTCGCGGAGCCTGGCCTTCTGGTCGGCCATGGACGCCGAGAGCAGTTCCTTCCAGTATTACGCAGGGGACAGGACGCCTGAAAACAGGGAGAAATATGAGATGTCCTGTGCCAGGACCCGATCGGCGCTTAAGTCCCTGCCCTTTGACTATGAGGAAATCGGAGCGGACCGTTATGGGGTCACCTGGTCCATTTTAAATATGTATGAGAATTACGCCGCTGCCAGGGATGCGTTTCTGGAGATGGAGGAAGGGGCGCCGGATTATCTGGACCGCCTCTATACCATTTACCGGGTTCAGGGATATCTGGCAACCCATGCGGGCCGTCTGGAACAGATGACCGTGCAGTCGGGCAATGAGCGGTATGAGATGCAGCGCCCGCTGTTCATTATTGTGCCGGCAGTCAGCATCCTGTGGGGCGCGGCAGCCCTTTTGATGGTAAGATGGCTGAACCGGTCGGTACAGAGAAACATTGTCCGCCCCATGGTGGAGCTGGCGGAGGACTCCAGACGGATAGGGGAAAATGATTTCACGGGCCCGGACACCCATGCGGAGGGCGGTGATGAGATTGCAGCCTGGTCAGGCTTTTTGCACCATGAAAGCCAGCACCAGGGGGTATATTGAAGCCCTGACGGAAAAGCACAAGATGGAGAAGCAGCTGGACGAGGTGCGGCTTCAGATGCTGAAAAACCAGATAAATCCCCATTTCCTGTTTAATACCCTGAATATGATTGCCAGCACGGCCCAGATAGAGGACGCGGCCGCCACTGAGAAGATGATTCATGCCCTGAGCCGGCTGTTTCGTTATAACCTGAAATCCACGGACTCCGTGATGCCCCTGGAGCGGGAGCTTAAGGTGGTGCAGGACTACATGTATTTGCAGCAGATGCGGTTCGGACAGAGAATCCGCTATGACACGGACTGTAAGCCGGATACCATGGAGGTGCTGGTGCCCTCCTTCGCCCTGCAGCCTCTGGTGGAAAACGCCATTATCCACGGCATTTCTCCCAAGGGACAGGGGGGAAGGATACATGTCCGTTCCTGGATGGAGGGAAGGCGGCTCTGGATATCGGTGGCTGATACAGGACGGGGAATGGCGCAGGAACGGCTGGAGGAAATACGCCTCGCCCTGGCAAGGGGAGAGGAGAAGGCCACCGGCGTGGGCGTGGGAAATATTTACCGCAGGGTCCATGGAATGTACCGGGACGGCGAGGTTTTCATATACAGCAGTGAGGGACGGGGAACGGTCGTGCAGATGGCCTTTACACCCTGATGACAGGACGAAAGGATGAGGTATATGTATCGTGTATTGCTGGCGGATGACGAGCAGATTGAACGGATGGCGCTGGCCAAGCGCCTTAAGAGGCATTTTGGCGGCAGCCTGGATATCAGCGAGGCAGTGAACGGGGCAGAGGCCCTGGAGACATTCAGGAGAGAAAAAAGCCAGATCGTGGTCATGGATATATCCATGCCGGAGATGAACGGAGTGGAGGCGGCGGAACACATCCGCAGCCTGGATGAGGACTGTATTATCATTTTCCTGACAGCCTATGATGAGTTTTCCTATGCCAAGAGGGCCATTGTCATCCGGGCCCTGGATTATCTGCTGAAGCCGTGCGAGGAGGAAGAACTGGTGGCTGTCATGGAGGAGGCCATGCGGCTGACGGATAAACGGCTGAATGTTTCGGGCGTTCCTTCTCCGGGTGTTCCTTCTCTGGACATCCGCCGGGAGGAACATGCAGAAGCCATGCCCAGGGATGACGGGGACGGACGCCTGGCCCAGGTGGCGGAAACCATTCGGGAGTATATACGGAATAATTATATGAAGGAAATATCCATGCAGGATGCTGCCAGGATGATGAATTATTCAGACGCCTATTTCTGCAAGCTGTTCAAACAGTGCTTTGATCAGAATTTTACGTCCTACCTCACCGGTTTCAGGGTCAACGAGGCCAAGAAGCTGCTGAGGGACAGGAGTATCAGCGTCAAGGATGTGAGTATGCAGGTAGGGTATTATGATTCCAATTATTTTGCAAAAGTGTTCAAGCGCATCACGGGAATGATACCATCCGAGTATAGGGATAGTGAGACTGCACAAAAATAAAGAAAGGTTTTTGTGCATTTGTGCGAAGGTAGCTAGAAAAAAATGGGGGAGGACAAAATCTTCTTCCTGTATGATAAACTTTTACGGTACAAAATAAAAGCCCCTGGCTATATAATTAAGAAAGTGTTAAGAAGGCGCCAAAAAGTCTTAACGTTTTCTGGTTGATAGCCAAGGGGCTTTTGTTGTGGAGAAAAGGGCCGGGACTCTTACAGAGCTGGGCAGCGGGCAGCAAAAGGCCGCCGTTTTGCGGTATGGGAAACAGTATTTCAGTCCAGAATAAACAGGAACGCAGGTTTCTGGGATGTATTGAAACAAAAGAATTTGCCGTATAAAGGGAAAGGAATGAAAAAAGTGAGAAAAATCATAAAGAGAGTGGCCGCAGCCGCCCTTGCGGCTGCTGTGGCAGCAGGTCTTACAGGCTGTGGCTCAGTGACTTCCGGAAAACGGATTATCCGTGTATCCCATGCCCAGTCAGAGACACATCCGGAGCATATAGGGCTTCTGGCTTTTAAGGAATATGTGGAGGAACGGCTGGGGGACAAGTACGAGGTTCAGATATTCCCCAATGAAATCCTGGTTCTGCCCAGAAGGCCATTGAGCTGACCCAGACAGGGGCCATTGACTTTGTTGTGGCCGGAACTGCCAATCTTGAGACGTTTGCAGGCGTATACGAGATTTTCAGTATGCCCTATCTTTTTGACTCAGAGGATGTGTACAAGTCCGTTATGCAGGATACGGATTATATGGAAAAGGTTTATGAGTCCACGGATGAAGCCGGATTCAGGGTAGTTACCTGGTACAATGCGGGCGTCAGGAATTTTTATGCCAAGACTCCTATCCATACCCCGGATGACTTAAAGGGAAAGAAGATAAGGGTTCAGCAGAGCCCGGCCAGCGTGGCCATGGTTAATGCCTTTGGAGCAGCGGCAGCCCCCATGGATTCGGTGAGGTATATACGGCCATCCAGCAGGGCGTTATCGACGGTGCGGAGAACAATGAGCTGGCGCTTACCAACAACAAGCACGGCGAGGTTGCCAAGTATTATGCCTATAATAAGCACCAGATGGTGCCGGATATGCTGGTCGCCAACCTGAAATTCTTAAACGGTTTAAGCCCTGAGGAATATCAGATATTCAAGGACGCGGCAGCCCTGTCCACAGAGGTGGAGCTCAAGGAGTGGGATAAGAGCATTGAGGCAGCCAAGGACATTGCACAGAATAAAATGGGCGTGGAATTTATTGATGTGGACGTGGACGCCTTCAAACAGAAGGTGCTGCCTCTTCACGAGACCATGTTAAACGATAATCCTAAGATTGTGGACCTGTACAATCATATCCAGGAAATAAATGAAAAAGCGAAGGGAGGAAAGCAGGATGGAGACAATGCATAAAGTGAGAGCAAGAATCATGCAGATTCTGGGAATTTTCATCATCTGCCTGTTTATGCTGATGACCATAATCGGAACCTATCAGATTGTTACCCGCTACTTCTTCAATAAGCCAAGTACTGTTTCCGAGGAGCTTTTAACCTACAGCTTCACATGGATGGCCCTGCTGGCTTCCGCTTATGTGTTCGGCAAAAGGGACCATATGAGGATGGGATTTCTGGCAGACAAGATTAGCGGTTCCGTCAGGAAATACCTGGAAGTAACCATCGACTGCTGACCTTTGCCTTTGCCGGTGTGGTCATGGTGTACGGCGGCATCTCCATCACAAAGCTGACCATGATCCAGACCACCGCATCCCTCAGGGTGCCCATGGGATATATCTATGTGGTTGTACCTGTGACAGGCATCATTATCATGATGTTCAGTCTGATGAACGCGGCAGACATGCTGCACACGGATTTCAGCAAAAAGGAGGATGCGGGAGTATGAATATAGCGGTAGTCTGCGGACTGATTATTTTGGCGCTTTTAGTTGTGATGCTCTTAGCGGGGGTTCCCATTGCGGTTGCCTTGGCAGTGTCATCCATCTGTGCCATTCTTCCGGTGCTCAATACGGGAGCTGCCGTGCTTACCGGCGCACAGAGAATTTTTTCCGGCATATCCGTATTCAGCTTCTTGCTATTCCATTTTTCATTCTGGCGGGAAATATCATGAATAAGGGCGGTATTGCGTCCGTCTCATTAACTTTGCAAAGCTTTTTACGGGAAGCATTCCTGGTGCGCTGGCCCATACCAATGCAGTGGCAAACATGCTGTTCGGCGCCATATCCGGTTCCGGTACAGCGGCTGCCTCCGCCATGGGATCCATTATCGGACCCATTGAGGAAGAGGAAGGGTATGACAGGGATTTCTCTGCGGCGGCTAATATTGCCACGGCGCCTACCGGCCTTCTGATTCCTCCAAGCAATGTAATGATTACCTACTCTCTGGTCAGCGGCGGAACCTCGGTGGCAGCCTGTTCATGGCGGGATACATTCCGGGCATCCTCTGGGGCCTTGCCTGCATGGCGGTTATCTTCTATTTTGCCAAGAAGAAAGGGTACCGCAGCACAAAGAAATATTCCAACAGTGAAAAGGTAAAGGTGTTCTTCCAGGCCATTCCCTGTCTGCTGATGATTGTCATTGTTATCGGCGGTATTATCAGCGGTATTTTTACCGCAACTGAGGGAAGCGTGGTGGCGGTGGTGTACAGCCTGATTCTTTCCCTGTTCTTCTATAAGTCCATAAAGTTCTCTGAGCTGCCTAAGATTTTCCTGGACAGCGCGGAGATGACAGGCATCATTATTTTCCTGATTGGTGTGTCCAGCATCATGAGCTGGGTCATGGCCTTTACAGGAATCCCCACAGCCGTATCAGAGGCAATGTTAGGAATCAGCAACAACCGGTATGTGATTCTTTTCATCATCAATATCCTTCTGCTGATTATCGGTACATTCATGGACATGACGCCTGCCTGCCTTATCTTCACACCTATCTTCCTGCCAATTTGCCAGGCCCTGGGTATGAATACCGTGCATTTTGGTATCATGATGATATTCAACCTGTGTATCGGTACCATCACGCCTCCGGTAGGAACCACGCTGTTTGTGGGTGTAAAGGTGGGTAAGACAAAGATTGAAAATGTAATTAAACCGCTTCTATTGTATTTTGCAGCCATATTCGTTGTGCTGCTGCTTGTATCCTATGTTCCGATTCTGTCCATGTGGCTGCCGGGATTGCTGGGATATGTATAGGCCATACGGGAATTCGTAGTACGAATCTGCCTATACAGGAGGCAGAGGATTGGGACGTATGTAAATATACGTGTGTTGTTTCATGAAGGGTTGTTTCATGAAGGATTTGGAGAGACCGGCGCGGGGTGGGCGGCCGGTCTTTCTTTCTGCCTTTGGGCTATGACGGATATTGTTTTGTTATTGAAGTATGCCGTTGTTTTTGATATTATAACTAGGGTGTGCAGTTGGCGGAAATGAATTTTCAAGGGTGTGCGGAATGAATTTTCAAGGGTGTGCGGAATGAATTTTCAAATCAAAAGCCGGGGCGGGAAGAATAAACGGATGGGAGAAATGATAAAATGGCAGAAGTGTTGATGAAGGCCGGGGCTTTTGTGGCCGTCATAATAATGGGAAATCTGCTGAGAAGAGCCGGTTTTTTTAAGGAGGAAGATTTTTATGTCTTATCGAAAATCGTACTTAAGATAACCCTTCCCGCAGCGATTATATCGAATTTTTCAGGGATTGACCTGAAGCCGTCCATGCTGGTGATGACACTGCTGGGATTTGGCGGGGGAATCCTGTATATCACCATGGCCTTTTTCATGAGTATTGGTAAGGAACGGGAGGAACGGGCATTCAATGTATTGAATTTGCCGGGATACAATATAGGCAATTTTACCATGCCCTTTGCCCAGAGCTTCCTGGGCCCGTGGGTGTGGTGGCGACCAGTCTGTTTGATACGGGAAACGCGTTTGTCTGTCTGGGCGGGGCCTACAGCGTGGCAGTGGTGACAAAGGAGAAAAACGCCAGGTTCAGCCTTTTGCCGGTTGTAAAGACGTTGCTTAAATCCCTTCCCTTTGACGCATATCTCTTCATGACTGTGCTGTCGTTTCTCCATGTGGCACTGCCTGCCCCCATTACCTCATTTACCGGAGTCATTGGAAATGCAAATGCATTTATGGCCATGCTCATGATTGGGGTTGGATTTAAGTTAAACGGGGACAGCAGCCAGCCCGGGAAAATCGTGAGGATACTTGCGGCACGGTATTCATTGGCCATTATACTGGCACTGGTCTTTTACTTCCTGCTGCCTTTTGGGATAGAATACAGGCAGGCACTGACCATACTTGCCCTTAGCCCCATGTCATCTGCGCTCCTGCATTTACAGGCAACCTGGTTCGGATGTGGGACTGGCAAGCGCGGTCAACTCCATATCCGTAGTAATCAGCACGGTGCTGATTACCGGGACACTGATGATGATATTGTAGGAGTTTGGCGGAATAAAACTGGATACAGGGGAGTGGGGATGACAGGAAGAAGCGGGGAGGAGAAAATAAATTAAAAAATTTATCGGATGTGTATAATTCTATGGGATGGGGCCATAATAGGAGTATACACGAAAGAGAAAATAATTAATACTTATCCTCCCCTTTTTAAATCAGCTCCGGCGCAAAGGCGTGCCGGGGCTGAATTTTTGTGGGTTGGGCGCTGCGCCGGTTTCTGCTTGAAACGGTTGTGTACCCACAATTTACCCACAATTGGTTTTACGGTGAAAAGAGCCAGG
>ENA-OQCK01000787-OQCK01000787.1-human-gut-metagenome-genome-assembly--contig:-NODE-787-length-14717-cov-8.648047_pt1 | contig 14717 bp, 12 predicted proteins | sample MGYA00242498_ERZ504578 | MGnify/ENA primary metagenome ERZ504578 (study PRJEB26092, sample SAMD00036229) | human gut metagenome | host: Homo sapiens | study: EMG produced TPA metagenomics assembly of... | reverse complement strand
CCACTCCCAGCAGCTTCTTCCTTAAGAAATTCGAAGTAGTTGCCTCGGGGCATAGTCTCGACCGGCAATTAACCATAACGTCCGATATCTTGAATGGAGAGGTCACCGGGTCTTACTCATTCAACACACTAATCCCCAGCCTTATGAATACGTTCAAGGGATATGTACCAGCCTTGATCAACACGACCCAGAAAAAACAAATCGTGAAGGAGAATAACTTCGCCCTCCTATTAACGATCGAGAATACGGAAGCGCTTTCTACGACATTGAAACTACCGTTCACGATGGTGCAACCCGGACGGATCACGGGACATTATAATAATATTTATAATAAGTTCCGTATCGAGGCGTGGCTTCCGAAGTTCAATCTCGGGAAATCCATGTTCGAATCCGGCTACTTGGTTTGCGACAATCCGAACGATAAGGTAAACCTCCAATTAAAAACGATTAATTACAACGACAAGGGACTGCGTAATTACCTTGATCTCAAGGCAGACGCTAAAGACAATCTGATGAATACCATGATTGGGTGGGCGAATAATAAAGAGCGGTTATTTAAGGCCGACATCTCCGCATCTACCCTTTTTGTCGAGGAGGAAAGCGAGAAAGGGCCGGCCAAGTTACGTACGGAAGTCACGTTGAATAAAAGCCCCCTCATTATTAAAGACACGCTCTGGACCATCAATCCGGCGAATATAACAATTCGTGAGGGCAAGATCGGTATCGAGCATTTCCGGGTAGATCATGAGACCCAGTATTTATCTATGGAAGGGACGATCTCGAAAGATCCGGCAGATACTTTATTGGTAGACTTGAAGCAAATAGAGCTGAGTTATGTCTTCGACGTATTGAATATCCCAGTCTTGCAATTCGGGGGTGAGGCTACCGGTAAGTTCTATGTGAACGACTTATTCAATAGCCGCATGCTAAATACGGATCTGGAAGTAAAGAATTTCTCGTTCAATCAAGTCACCTTAGGTCGTCTCAATCTTTTTAGCGAATGGGACGACGCACAGAAAGGCATCCTTATGCTAGGAAGTATCTACAAGAACGACAGCACTTGGACGGATGTGAACGGTTATGTATTTCCAGTCGGGCCCAATGCGGGGCTATCCTTGTATTTCGATGCCAATGATATCAATCTGGCCTTCTTGCAACCCTTTGTCGATACGGTCGTAAAGAACTTGCAAGGCCGGGGATTCGGAAGCATACACTTGCACGGCCCCTTTAAGGAGCTGAATGTCGAGGGAGATGCCTATGTCATGGATGGAGGGGTAGGCGTTGATTTCTTGGATACGTATTATACCTTCTCCGATTCCGTCCACCTTGACTCTACGTCCGTCAATTTACGGAATATCACGGTCAAGGATCAATTCGGCAACTCCGGAAAAGTCAGCCTTAAGTTCAATCATCTGCATTTCCGGGATTATAGCTTCCTCGTAAACGTGCAGGGTAATAAGATGTTGATGTATAACGTCAACCAGAAAAAGAATCCGCTGATCTATGGAACGGTATTCGCCAGCGGAACGGCGCAAATCAAGGGCAACGGTAAGTTGATAGACTTTGATATTAACATGAAAAGCGAACCTAAGACCGCTATTTATCTGGACTTCATGAATAATAACTCGGCTACGGACTATGATTTTATCACGTTCGTCGATAAAAGCAAGTTGGCCGCTAACGTAGATTCCACGTCCACACACCCATTGAATATCGTACACGAGACAGACGAGGGAGCCGAGCTACGAATGAACTTCCTCCTTGATATCACACCCGATGCCGATATAGAGCTAATCATGGACCCGATAGCGGGAGACCGTATCAAAGGAAACGCCAGTGGAAGTTTACAAATACAATATGGAACAAGAAGTGATCTTCGTATGTATGGCGACGTGAATATCGTACAAGGAAACTATAATTTCAGCTTACAGCAAATCATCCATAAAGACTTTAAGATCAGAGACGGTAGCACGATCAATTTCCGTGGCGATCCCTTTAATGCCCATATGGATATCAATGCGATCTACAATCTGACCGCAAATATCGGAGACTTGGATCAGAGTCTCTTACAAGAAAGTTCTCGAACAAACATACCCGTCAATTGCGTCTTAAACCTTAAAGGCGCATTGCGCAGCCCGTCTATTTCCTTCGACTTAGAATTTCCGAATCTAACGAGGAATTAGAGCGTCAAGTCAAAGCGTTTATAGACACAGAGGATATGATGACTCGGCAAATTGTTTATTTGCTGGTGTTAAATAAATTCTACACACCAGAATATGCCCAAACGAGTTATAAGTCTAGCGAGTTAAACGCCGTGGCTTCATCCGCTATCTCAGCGCAATTATCCAATCTATTAGGTAGTTTCACGGATAAAGTACAAATAGGGACAAACATACGAGCGGGACAGGACGGTTTCAAGGAAGACACGGAATATGAGATGATATTATCCAGCCAGTTGCTAAACAACCGCTTATTGATCAATGGTAATTTCGGTATGAGAAATACGGTCACTACAGGCAAAAATAACACTTTTATCGGAGAGTTCGACCTAGAATATAAGTTGACCCCCTCCGGTGAGATCCGGCTAAAGGCTTATAACCATGCCAGAGATATGTATTTCGGCCTGAAGCAAGCATTAACCATACAAGGTGTAGGTATCATGTACCGGAAAGACTTCACGAACTTCTCTGAGATTTTCAGGAGAAGAAAGAGGCCTCTTTTACCCTTGATCCCCAAAGACTCTACGAATGTCCCTCCCGTAGTCAAAGACTCAACAAATCTTTCACTGCCGACTGATAAGAAGTAAGGGAAGTACTTTTCAATACTTCTTGCGAAGCCTTTTATCGCCTCCGGCAAAAGATAATCCCAGATTGTCTTCATTTTAGATAATACCTGATGCTCGCCACCTTCCAACCGGGCAGCATATTCATCATCAACGACTCATGGAACATGACTAGTTTATCCCGCCTCTCATTCACGGTCAAGACTTGTCCGGACACAAACTCAGTGGCCAGCCAAGGAGAGGCCAATAACCCTCGTCCTAGCATAAGCCCGGCAAGCCCCGGAAAACGCTCCTTTATACCTCGGATATCTTCCAGCCCCACTAAATCTCCATTATAATATAAAGGAAGTTACATTCCTCATAAAAACGGGAGAATCCATCCCAATCGATAGCTCCTTTATATTGCTGTATCCCTAACCGGGGATGCAAGGTTATATGCTTCAAAGGTAACTTATTTAATAAGGACAGAAGCACGAATGACTCGTCCGCACACTCCCACCCCAAACGCATTTTCACAGAAAAAGAAATATCCGGGAACTCCTCAATCGTACGTAATAAAGACTCGGCCTCTTCCTTGTACCGCAAAAGTCCCGAGCCTCTATGGGCACGGACCTGCATAGGGAAAGGGCATCCTAAATTAATATCCGCTTCCCGGTACCCATTCTCTTGGAATAAACGCACGATCGACCGAAACTCGTCTGGTCTGGAAGCGATCAATTGCGGTACGACATGTACCTGCCTATTTCTATCGCAAGCGATATCCTTCAAGTCCTTATTCCGGAAACCACCTTTCTCTATCCTTACAAAAGGAGTATAATAGGTATCTACGCCCCCGAATACTCGGGTATGCGCCTCTCTATAAACCGAATCCGTATATCCTTGCAAAGGAGCGAAATGAATGACTGCCATATCAAGCGAAGATTTCCATGAAAATCGATCTCAATTGACTTTTTGCCAACTCAAAGTCTTGGGGTGCCCCCAACTCCATAGCCAAGGAGGTAACGCCTTTATCCGTAAAGCCACAAGTTGATCAATGAAAAGTAACTCAGATCCGTATTTATATTCAAAGCAAAACCATGCATCGTAACGAACCGGCTGCTTTTCACACCAATCGCACAGATCTTACGGGCACGCCCCGGTACTTCAGGGTCTAGCCATACACCCGTCGCCCCTTCCAAACGTTCCCCTTTCAAGTCGTAAAGCGATAGGAAACGGATGATCGTCTCTTCCAGCATATGGATGTATTGTTTCAATCCCAGATTCCAATATTCCAGATCAAATACCGGATAACCGGTAATCTGTCCCGGCCCGTGATACGTTATATCCCCCCCTCTGTTTATATGGTAAAACGAGACCCCTCGTTCCCGTAAAGTTTCCTCGGGGATAAGCAAATTAGAGTCCTTGCCACTTTTACCGATCGTCAAGACCGGTAAATGCTCACAAAAGAATAATTGATTATCCTCTTTCTTTCCCGTTGCCTTCGCATCCAATAAGACCTCGAAAGCAGCTGTCTGATATTCTAACGCATCGGCATAAGCGATTCGTCCCAAGTCATGATAACGGAAGCTCTCCATTTCTTTCTTTTTTAACCTTTCCGGTACCGGGATCAACTTGCCCGGCACCATATCCCATTTCTACTTTTATCAGTTTTCCCATTAAGGAAATTATTTTCGCTTGTCGTTTCAGCATATAAGGTGACGGTTTAGCGGAATTAAACTTCCGGGGATTTGGAAGTGTGGCCGCTATTAGGGCTGCCTCGCTTTTGGTCAATTGGTAGGCATGCTTACCGAAATGAGCCTCCGCTACCGCCTCCGCACCATAGATGCCCTCCCCCATCTCTATCGAGTTCAGATAGACTTCCATAATACGTTCCTTTCCCCATATCCATTCGATCAAGAAGGTAAAATAGACCTCGATGCCTTTCCGTAAATAACTTTTCCCCGGCCAAAGAAATACATTCTTAGCGGTCTGCTGGGAAATCGTGCTGGCACCTCTTACCCTTTTACCTTTCTCGGCCTCGGCCCGTGCCTTCTGGATTTGTTCCACATCAAAGCCATTATGCTCCATGAACAGGTTATCCTCCGACGCTATGACCGCTTGAACCAAAGGCTGGGCGATCTTGGATATAGGAACCCACGTATGATCGAGTTTCATTTTCTTCCCATCCTGATGCTGCTCATACATACGAATAAACATCAATGGCGTATAATATACGGGTACAAATTTATATACCACTACCGCCAATATACTGGATACAAACAGGAAGATCAACAGATTCCTGCACCAGATCCATATCCGTTTTACCAGAGGTGCTACCATATTCTTCTATTTGGAGAGACAAAGGTAAAGAATATTTCAGTTTCCGGCAGACTGAAACTCATAATTTACAGAAAAGGCACTATCTTTGGCTTTTGACAACTTTCCACCCTGTCATATGGTTATTTGATAAATAAATTAGTATGGAGAATCGTTTTTTAGGACTCATAGAGAATAGCATCAAGGAGCATTGGGATCTCCCGGCGTTCTCCGATTATAATGGACATACCTTCCATTATAAAGATGTAGCTCGTCGAATCGAGAAATTTCATATTATCCTAGAGCATGCCGGCATTAAAAAGGGGGATAAGGTGGCTTTAGTTGGACGGAACTCCTCCAACTGGGCGATCTGTTTCTTCGGGATATTGGCTTATGGAGCCGTAGCCGTGCCTATCCTACATGAATTCAAACCGGATAATATACATCATATCGTAAATCATTCCGAGGCAAAGGCAGTCCTTGCCGCTTCCAGCAACTGGGAGAATATGAATGAACGCATGATGCCCGACGTGAAACTGTTCATGATGCTGGATAACTTCTCGATCATTCACAGTAAAAGCAAAGAAGTCCGGGTAGTAAGAGATCGGATTAATGAATATTTCGGTAAAAAGTACCCTCGTTCATTCACGTCGAACGATGTTCGGTATCACGTGGAAAAGCCGGAAGAATTAGCGGTACTTAATTATACTTCCGGAACCACCAGTTTCTCGAAAGGGGTTATGATCCCTATCGGAGCTTATGGAGTAATACGCAATTCGCTTACGACAATTTACCGTTCATCCATCCGGGAGATAATATCGTATGTATGCTTCCGATGGCCCATATGTACGGATTGGCATTCGAGGTATTGAATTCCGTGAATAAAGGCTGCCATGTACACTTCCTCACACGTACCCCCAGCCCGAAAATCATAGCGGAAGCTTTTACGACAATCAAGCCGGCGCTGATCCTAGCCGTACCTCTGATTATCGAGAAAATCATCAAAAACAAGGTATTCCCCGAACTGGAGAAGCCTTTGATTAAATTGCTCTTGAAAGTCCCCTATATAGACCAGAAAGTACTGGATACCATTTCCGCCAAGTTAACGGCGTCTTTCGGAGGGAACTTCGGGGAGATCGTTATCGGAGGAGCCGCTATCAATAAAGAAGTGGAGACGTTCCTTCATTCCATCCATTTCCGATATACCGTAGGCTACGGGATGACCGAATGTGGCCCGCTAGTCTCCTATGCGCAATGGGATGAGTTTAAGCCCGGTTCCGTAGGACGTATCGTCGACCGTATGGAAGTCCGCATCGATTCAGAGGACCCGGAAAACAAGGTGGGAGAAATATTGGTGAAGGGTATGAACGTGATGCTCGGTTATTACAAGAATCCGGAGGCTACGAAAGCCGTTATGATGCCTGACGGATGGATGCGTACCGGCGATCTGGGAACCCTCGATAAAGATGGATTTTTATATATCCGCGGCCGTAGTAAAACCATGATTCTAGGCCCCAGCGGACAAAATATCTATCCGGAAGAGATCGAGGATCGCTTGAATAATATGCTATATGTAGCGGAATCGCTCATCATCTCCCAAGGAGGTAAACTAGTCGCCCTCATCTATCCCGATTGGGAGCAAGTAGATAAGGCAGGTATACAACATTCCGAAATCGAGAAGTTGATGCAGACCAACATTGACCAAGTAAACGAGGAGATGCCGAATTACAGTAAAATCACCTGTTTCAAGCTGTATCAAGAAGAATTCGAGAAAACACCCAAAAGAAGCATCAAGAGATATTTATACCAACCGGCCGAATAAAAAGAAAGCCGTCTTTTGTTAAAGACGGCTTCTTTTATATAAAGTAAATTTTATCCTTGACGAAAATCTTTTAAAACTTTTTGTAATTCTTGTCGAGCGAAAAATATACGGCTCTTAACCGTCCCCAGAGGAACATCCAGTTTATCAGCGATCTCATTGTATTTATAGCCACTCAAAAACATAGAGAATGGAACCTTCAACTCATTGTTCAAACCGTTGATCGCTTTCGTGATCTCTTGAATTTGATAAGCGCCATCCGGAGAGTCAAAACCTGAATCGTTCACGACATCCAAGTTATATAAGTCGACACCTTGATCTACGACAGTTTGCGTGCGAACGATCTTGTGATAATTGTTAATGAAAATGTTACGCATCACAGTCAAGACCCAGCCCTTAAAATTGATATTGTCTACAAATTTTTCTTGATTGTCTAAAACCTTCAGCGTTGTGTCCTGCATCAGATCTTGGGCATCATCCCTATTCGCTGTAAGCATAAGCGCAAAATTCATCATGTTTTCTTGCATGCTCAATAATTTTTTCTGAAATTGCAACGCATTCATATTGTTACTAGTTAAATAAAGTTTAATACTGTATAAGTATTATCCCTCAAACATTGAAGGATGCAACAAATATATAAATTAAAAATGGAGATATACAGTTCTTTGATAAATATTAATATTAAAAATCGTAACTTAATATTTTTGTTGTAAATCTTACTGAAAATGAGTATTATTTACAAGTTGCACAAGTTACAAAAATCAACATTTACAACAAGCCAGTTACAATTTTCAACCAAATATTAAAAACGAATATAATACAAACAAGATGAAACGTTTATTAACAATATTAACAGCTATAGTATTAATACTTGCAATCTCTCTTCAATCGGAGGCTAAAGAGAAGTCCTTAATATATACAATTGATATAAAAAAAGAGATCGATAACACCACGTGGATTTATCTCCATAACGGATTATCAGAGGCCAAGCAATTGAACGCCGATGCCATCTTATTGCATATGAACACATACGGCGGATTACTGGAATCTGCAGATTCTATGCGAACGGCTATTTTATATAGTCCCATACCGGTATATGTATTTATCGATAATAACGCAGCTTCAGCAGGTGCTTTAATTTCCATAGCATGCAAGAAAATCTATATGCGGAAAGGGGCGAATATAGGAGCGGCAACGGTTGTCAATCAAACGGGTGCGGCTCTACCTGATAAATATCAATCTTATATGCGTTCCATGATCCGTTCGACAGCTGAGGCGCAAGGGAAAGATACGCTTATACAAAACGGCGACACGATCTATAAATGGAAAAGAGATCCTTTAATCGCCGAAGCGATGGTCGATGACAGAGTGATCGTCCCCAACCTCATCGATAGCGGTAAGTATTGACACTTACCTCTCAAGAAGCACTCAAATGGGGTTATTGCGATGGCATCGCCGAGAGTCCGGATCAAGTAATCACAGAATATATCGGATGTAAGGACTATGAGATTAAAAGTTATGAACCCTCATGGTTCGATAATGTAAAAGGTTTCTTTATGAGTCCGGTAATACAGGGCTTATTAATCATCATTATCATCGGTGGTATTTATTTCGAGATGCAAACCCCAGGGCTTGGTTTTCCATCCGCTGCCGCGATAATAGCGGCTATCCTTTACTTCGCTCCTCTCTATATGGACGGGTTGGCTGAAAACTGGGAAATCCTGTTATTCATTCTCGGCGTTATATTAATAATGTTGGAGATATTCGTGATCCCGGGCTTTGGCATAGCGGGGATAAGTGGAATTATTCTCGTGGTCGGCGGACTTACAATGAGCTTACTGAACAATACTGTTTTTGATTTTCAAAACGTATCTGGAATGGATACGGGCAGAGCCGCTTTAACGGTTCTATTAGGTCTAGGCATCGGATTCACGTTAGTGATATGGTTATCTAACAAAATAGGACATAAAGGACCGCTAAAGAAAATGGCATTAAACGCTGATTTGGAAAAAGCGGTATCCAGCCCCAATTTGACACAACTGATCGGAAAAGAGGGCACGGCCGCTACCGTTTTACGTCCTCGGGTAAGGTATCTATCGAGGGAGAATTGTATGACGGCGTATCGGAGTCTGGCTTCATCGAGAAAGGGACTCCTATCAAAGTCGTCAGATTCGAGAGCGCGCAAGTCTATGTAATTAACCTATAAACGAGTCTATGCGATCCGTTTATAGGCAATACATTTATCGATCACGACATATTCCATCGCTCCCATAGCCATCAAATCACTTAGGATGTTACGGGCCACATAATAATTGATATGGGCGATACAGCAAAACTGCTTTATGCTGATATACGGATGCTCGTCGAGCCAAGAAAACAGGATCTCGACGGGCTTACTTATTTTCAGCAATGTACCTTCTTTGGTTTTCTGCTTCTTCCATGCTTGCATGAGACTTCGTTCGCTAATATATTCTCGTCCGCAACCCGGATATAGGCCTTGTATTTATCGTCTTTATCCGGTGCCGTATGCGGTTTCTCATCGCTTGGGGCGATATAGACCTCCAATACGGTCTTCCCGTTGACATCCCAGCGCTTAGCTGTAAACGGCACCTCGGGATGCGTATACATTTTAGAAGCAGCCTCGATCATATAATATTCCTCCTCACTTCTCACACCGGAAATAGCGCCGTTATCCTTCACTCCAATCAGCAGACGCCCGCCATCTGTATTCGCGAACGCACTCAACGTCCGGGCGATCTTCTTGCTGTCGCTCACCTCAAACTTAAAATCAAGTTGTTGATGTTCCCCTTGCTCTATAAGCGCTTCAATCGGATGTTTCTTCTTCATTTTGGCTTCTGTTTTGAGACACAAAATTAAAATAAATACCTAACTTTGGCAATCGAAAAAACAATAAACGATGTCTCAGATACCTGCGCTAATATCAGATCTTGCGGTCATACTCATATCCGCCGGGTTGGTTACCCTGTTATTCAAAAAGTTAAAGCAACCGGTCGTATTGGGGTATATCGTAGCCGGAATACTCGCCGGACCTTCCATCGAGCAAATACCGACAGTTACAGATGTGGAAAGTATCCGTATCTGGGCTGATATAGGCGTTATCTTCCTGTTATTCGCTTTGGGGCTCGATTTCAGTTTCAAGAAGTTGATGAAGGTGGGAGGAACCGCCGTCATTGGAGCCATAACCGTTGTTATAGGTATGATGACAGCAGGATATATCACGGGCTTATCATTGGGTTGGGGACATATGAACAGTCTTTTCCTCGGAGGTATGTTATCGATGTCTTCCACGACGATTATCTTCAAGGCATTCGACGACATGGGATTGCGTAACCAACGATTCGCCGGTGTCGTATTCGGTATCTTGGTGGTGGAGGATCTATTCGCCGTATTATTAATGGTATTACTTTCTACCGTAGCGGTAAGTAAACACGTGGAAGGCATGGAGATGCTGGATAGCGTGGTCAAATTAGGCATTTTCCTTTTATTCTGTTTCGTTGTCGGGATCTATTTGATCCCCTCTTTTCTGAAAAAGGCAAAAAGCTTCCTAAATGAGGAGACTCTGTTGATCGTGAGCATCGGGCTATGCCTTGGTATGGTTATGATCGCCACAAAAGCCGGATTCTCATCGGCTCTCGGAGCTTTTGTCATGGGTTCGATTTTAGCCGAGACCATTGACGCTGAACGGATCGAGCATTTGGTAAAACCCGTAAAAGACTTATTTGGAGCGATTTTCTTCGTGTCTGTAGGCATGTTAATCGATCCTCAGATGCTCTGGGAGTATAAAATCCCGATTTTCATTATCACGCTCGTAGTCATGGCCGGACAGATTTGTTTCGCCAGTTTCGGAGTATTACTGTCCGGACAACCGATAAAAATAGCCATCCAGTCTGGTTTCTCGTTAGCGCAGATCGGAGAATTCGCCTTCATCATCGCAGGTTTGGGACTATCATTAAACGTGACGGATCAATATCTGTATCCGATCGTTGTCGCCGTATCCGTGATCACGACATTCTTCACACCTTATATGATCCGGCTAGCGGAACCTGCCTACAAATGGGCGGAGCGGATCATACCGGAGAATTGGAAACAGTTCTTGGAGCGATATTCATCCGGTTCCAATACGATCCGTCAAAAAAGCGCATGGAATAAGTTACTAAAAGCCTTGGTCCGCATCGTCGGTACTTATACCGCCGTCTGCCTAGTACTTATCTTTTTATGGCTACAAATCGTGACTCCGTTCATCTGCAAACATTTGCCCGGCATCCAAGGAAATCTAATCTCCTTGATCTTAATCCTAGCTCTGATCTCCCCGATGTTACGGGCGATCATGATGAAAAAGAATCATTCCGTGGAGTTCCAGCAATTATGGAACGATAATAAATATAACCGGGGTCCCCTAGTCTCACTCGTGATCCTCAGAATCCTGCTCTGTATCGGTCTCGTCATGCTTCCTGTCGCACGGTTATTGAATGCTGCGCTAGGAATTATGCTAGCGGTCGCTTCCGCCGTTATCGTATTAATGATATTCTCCAAACGGCTAAAGAGGCAGTCGATCCTGATGGAACGGCATTTTTTCAGTAACCTTGTAGCGAGGGAAGTGGAACAAGAGCGAAAAGCCCCGATCAACCAGCGTTTCGCGAACCACTTATTAGAACGAGATCTCCATTTAGCGGATTTCGAGGTGAAGCAGAATTCCCCCAGTATGGGAAAAAGCCTGAAAGAATTAAACTTCAGGCAAAAGTGCAACGTAAATATCGTAACGATTATCCGGGGAGAGAAGCGAATCAATATACCGGGAGGAGACGAGCGGCTCTACCCGTTCGATAAACTGGTAGTAGTTGGCGCCGATGATGATCTGGAGCACTTTAGGAAATATCTGGAGGAACGCTACAAGAAATCATACGCCGAGCAATCGAACACAAGAAAGGGAGAGATGAACATGGAGCAAATCATTATCTCGGAAGGTTCCCGATTGATTGGCCGCTCCATCATAGAGTCCGGTATCCGTGATAAAGCCGCTTGTTTGGTAATCGGTATCGAACGTGGAAGTAGCTCGATCAAGAATCCGCCTCCCAGTACGGTTTTCGAGGAAGGAGATATCGTATGGATCGTAGGCGAACGGGATAAGTTGATCCAGTTAAGCGAAGGAAAAGTAGTAACCAGTTAACAAAACGATATAGAATGATGAAGTTTATAGGAATTATTCCGGCGAGATACGCCTCTACCGTTTTCCGGGGAAGCCATTAGCGGATATGAACGGAAAGCCCATGATACAACGTGTATATGAGCAAGTAAAGGATGTCTTAGACTCCGTTTGCGTAGCTACCGACGATATCCGGATAGAGAATGCGGTTAAAGCCTTCGGTGGCCAAGTCGTCATGACCTCCGATCAACATCGTAGCGGTACGGATCGTTGCTACGAGGCTTATCAGAAAATAGGCGAAGGGTATGATGTGATTGTCAATATCCAAGGTGACGAGCCTTTTATCCATCCCGAGCAAATCCAGACGATCAAAACCTGCTTCGCCGACGCAAACACGCAAATAGCGACATTGGTAAAGCCTTTCCGTTCGGACGATGATTTCGAGAGTACCCTATTCAATCCCAATTCCCCGAAAGTCGTACTCAACAAAAACAACGAGGCTATGTATTTCAGTCGATCTATTATTCCTTATATCCGGGGCAAGAAATATACGGAATGGTTGCCGAGTCATACCTTTTACAAACATATCGGGTTATATGCCTATCGTGCGCAAGTGCTGAAAGAAATCACCCAATTACCTCAATCCGCTTTAGAACTGGCGGAAAGCCTTGAGCAATTACGCTGGTTGGAAAACGGATATAAAATCAAGGTCGGCATCACAGAGCAAGAAACGATCGGTATAGATACACCGGAGGACATGGAGAAAGCCTTAGCCTTCCTCGCGAACCATTGATCACTTACACTAATTTAATATCGAATATAGTCAGAGTAGTACCAATACGTGGAGGAATAACGATCTCGTAATTCCTCCTTTGCTTTTCTACCCGATTTACAATGGATGTAATCTTGGTAATCCTCGATAACATCCTGAGGTATCTGATAACCGGCTATCTCCTCATCCGAGCTTTTAGATAAGACTTGTACCAAAGCCTCCTCGTACAAACGGGGTACAAACTCAAATTTTCCTTTATAATAAGTATCGAACGTATCCTTAAAACGATTCAAATTCTCGTTCAGTAAATAATAGCACAACAAATAATCCAATGCCTGTTTATTTTCCGGATGTTCCGCCACCAAACTCGATAGTACGCCCGGATAATCGGATATGGACATTAGTATGTCGTGCTCTCGCTCCCAATCACTTTTCCTCGGCAAACGTTTCTCCATCGACAAGGTCTCCTCACTCTTCAACTGTTCCTCCTTCGATCTTGCCCATGAGTGATAAAATAACGTTGCGTCCAATAGGTTCAGATATTTTCTAGCCTCCTCAATATCCCCTCGCCGCATATCAATCTCCACCAGCCGCTTGATCTGCCGTACGCTTCTTTGTTTAGGGCTAAACAAGATTCCTTCGATCGCCCGGTGACGGGCCATATCCATATCTCCCAATTGATAATACACCTCATTACTGAAAAACACGGGAAGTATAGAAGACCTCAAATCGATCGGTAAGAACAAGGCGGACGCCCCTCGTTGATAATGATCCATCAAATTCTGGGGCAACTCGTTCTTCTTGGAAAAAGCGATATTCCTATAATAACTTACCAAGATATCGGGAGAATCAAATCCGGCAGACAAATCCAAGACTCGCTCCCAATCACCCCTATAGATCGCTTGGTCTACTGCCAGAACCTTTTCCCGCTTCCGGTTCGTACCCGCTATAACAAATGAAAAGAATCCAAATACGACTAAAAAGGTTATAAGCAAGCTATGCCGGTTCAGACGTATCCTACGTATACTTTTAATCTCCAAAGCGAATATCTCTAGAATCAACGCTAAAGCGGGGAAATATACGCTCAAGCCATCCACATGGGAATATTTATAGGCCTCCTCAATGCTCAATCCATAAAAATGACGCATGAACAACGGATATAAATAACTCGATAACAAAAGAGAAAGCCAGAACCACCACCGTTTCCTATTCTTGGCTCCCTCATAGAATATCACCATCAAGGAGAAGATAAATAACCGGCTACCGACCATGCTATAAATCACGGGAAGAAGCATAAAAGCCACCCAAACGGATATCTGCTTATTCTTGATCCGGATGTATCCCAAGAAGAACCATAGCACGAAAACCAATGAAAGCGTAGACGCTATACTATACGACAACCGGCAAATCAATCCCCACTCTAACGCTACCGGAAACAACGCATATATGGAGACCATATTACCATTCCCGAACTTGCGTAAAACCCGCATAGAGTAGTACCATAAGAGCAACAACACGCACGTCACGATTAACGGACCCATCACAGTCAAATGGAAGAACTGTATCAAGAAATTCCCCACATAACAGCTCAACCAGGCCGGCTCATCCCAGAACGAGATAAAATAATCGGTGGTATACAAAAAAATCCTCATCTGCTCTTTGAAGAACAAATGGTTTGGGTAAATCCATTGAAAGAAAGCAAAGCATACTACGAAGAATATTCCCGCTATTACCCATTGAAGCGATCGTTCATTTTTTGTCATTGACAAATCCCTTATTTATAACCTCCCTATTTCCTCAATATAGAAAAAATCAATTTCCTCATCAATCTTTTGAATACAAAACAATGCAAACAAACAAAAAGTTTTGAATAAATACAAATAAA
>ENA-OQCK01000786-OQCK01000786.1-human-gut-metagenome-genome-assembly--contig:-NODE-786-length-14718-cov-3.400658_pt1 | contig 14718 bp, 22 predicted proteins | sample MGYA00242498_ERZ504578 | MGnify/ENA primary metagenome ERZ504578 (study PRJEB26092, sample SAMD00036229) | human gut metagenome | host: Homo sapiens | study: EMG produced TPA metagenomics assembly of... | reverse complement strand
TGTGATCCCTAAAATCTCAAGTTCCGGTGATCGCAGCGCCAGCATCAGGGCGAGTGCGTCATCGATCCCGGGATCGCAGTCAATGATGACTTTTTTTGCATTCATTCTCCAATCTCCTTTACTTTTTATTCCGTGGCCAAAGACCACCTTACGAGATACTTGGTTTTTTATACTGGGAAGTTCACGAACCAGTCCAGAGGGTCAAATCCCCCTGATTTGATAAATGCGAGGTAGAGTATAGCATATCAAAGCAAAGATGTATAGCATTTCCCCTCAAAAAATTATAATGTGTTGAAAAAACCGCTGGTTCGCGTTGTAAAAGGAACTGTCATTGAAAAATTACTGAGAGAACATGACATCTTAAGAGATGATCTGTAATCATCCCTTTTGTAAAAAGAAAGTACTGCTCTATAATGGATTCTGTCTGTTATAGAGCAGTACTTTTTTCATACAAATAGACTGTTGACGAGTACAGAAAAGCTGCTGTGGATGCGGTACAGAAACTTTCTGTAGATGTAGGAATCCCGACAAAACTGGACACACTGAAAGAAGAGGATCTTCAGTTCCTGGCAGAATCTGCACACGCAGATGCATGCGCACCGGGTAATCCTGTTTTTTTGTTTTTGATAATTTGTTCAGATAACGCGTTAACTTAGCATCTCTCTAAAAAAATAAAGAAAACATTCTAAAAAACTATTGACAATTTATAAAAAAAGTATAAACTATTTATAAAAAAGAGTGCACTCTATTAAAAAGAAATGGGAGATGAAAATTTTATGGCAACTTTTATCACAGGGCTTGTAATACTTTTACTCGGAGGTTATCTGTACGGGAAATTTGTAGAGCATGTCTTTAAACCTGATGATCGTGAAACTCCAGCAGTACGAATGAAAGACGGTATTGATTATGTTCCTATGAATAAATGGAAGAATGCATTGATCAACCTGTTAAATATCGCAGGTACCGGACCTATTTTTGGACCTATTCAAGGTATTTTATTTGGACCGATTGCTTTTATCACCATTCCAATCGGATGTGTGATCAGCGGTGCCACACATGATTATTTAAGCGGAATGATGTCCCTTCGTCAGAATGGAGCCCAAATGCCGGGAATCATCCGGAAATTTTTTGGGAAATAAAACCTATCAAGTGTACAATATTTTTCTTTGTTTCCTGATGCTTCTTGTGGGTGCAGTGTTCACCTATACTCCCGGAGATCTGTTTGCAGGGCAAATTTGCGGATTTCAGGATGTCAATGTATGGACATGGGTAATTTACGGAGTGATCTTGCTTTACTATCTGGTGGCCACGTTGTTCCCGATTGATAAGATCATCGGAAAGATTTATCCGATTTTCGGTGCGATTTTGCTTTTATCAGCAATCGGAGTATTTGCAGGAATCTTTATTCAGGGGTATCAGCTTGACAATATTGATTTTAGCCACGGTCTCAAAGGAATTTTTGATGTATATCCAATTTTTGATGCACAAGGAAATTCAGGAGTGGGAACAAAATTCATCCCTGTCTTTTTCGTAACAGTAGCCTGTGGAATTACATCCGGATTTCACTCTACACAGTGTACTTTAATTGGACGTTCTGTTGAACATGAAAAAGAAGGACGCACAGTCTTTTATGGAATGATGATCCTGGAAGGCCTGATCGCAATGATCTGGGCAGCTGCAGCTATGGGACTTTACAACAGCGGTTCTACTGCAGGAGCTACTGCAGCAGTTGGCGAAGTTGCAAAAGGCCTGCTTGGTCCTGTGGGAGGAATCATGCAATCCTCGGTGTGATTGTTCTTCCAATTACATCCGGAGATACCGCCCTTCGTTCCTGCCGTCTGATGGTGGCAGATTACTTGCACATTGATCAGAAAACAAGAAAAAATCGTGTACTTGTGACATTGGGAATTTTTATTCCAGTTATTTTGATTCTTGTTTTTGCAAAAATGAATGCAGAAGGATTTAATATCCTTTGGAGATACTTTGCATGGAGCAATCAGACTATCGGCGTATTTGCGTTTGCTGCAATCACCATTTATCTGATGGCAAAAAAAAGGTGCAAAAAAAGGGATTTACCTGATTGCCCTAATTCCGGGAAGTTTTTATATGTTCATTATATCTTCTTTCATTTTGAGTCAAAAATCGGGTTTAGTCTTCCGATGACAGTCGCATACATAATCGCAGGGATTCTGACTGCTTTGTATTTTGCAGGTTTGATCATTGCTGGCAAAAAGTATGCTGCAAACCATGAAGAAGAATAGGATTCTTTTTCAAAACTGTTTTTCGTAGTTACATAAATGTTCCTTCTGCGCTATAATATTTACTAGAAGGAAAAAGAAAGAAGGAATTGTAAATGAAAGTTTTGATGTTAAACGGAAGCCCCAGAAAAGATGGATGTACGTATACTGCACTTGGCCGGATTGCGGAGGCATTAAAAGAGAATGGGATTGAAAGTGAAATCTTTCAGGCAGGAGATCCGGCGCTTGAAAATGTAAAGGCCGCTGCTGAAAAAATGAAGGAAGCAGATGCTCTGATCGTTGGTTCTCCTGTATACTGGGCATCTCCATCTGGACAGATCGTGGAATTTATGGATAAGTTTTGTTCCATTGCCGGAAAGGATATGCTTCTGAAGCCTGCGGCTGCAATTGCATCTGCAAGACGTGCAGGTACGACAGCAACACTTGATGTTCTCTTAAAATATTTTTCATTTCACCAGATGCCGGTTGTTTCTTCGAACTATTGGAATATGGTTCATGGCAACACACCGGATGAAGTGATGCAGGACAAGGAAGGTCTTCAGATCATGCATGTTCTCGGGAAAAATATGGCATGGATCCTGCACTGTCTGGAAGCCGGAAAAAATGCCGGAGTTCCAAAACCGGCAGCAGAGGAGAAGATCAAAACAAATTTTATTCGTTCATAATTTAAGAGTGGATTAGCAGACACTGCCGGCAGAGATAATCTGCCGGTTTTTTCATTTCAATCATTCATAATAATTAATAAAGTTTAAGATTTGCTTTGGGATTTTTTTAAGAAAGGAGCGGCATAATAGTTTTCAGGAGGTGGATAAAATCATGAAAGCACATAGAATTACCATAATCATTCCCTGTTTTAACGAAGAAGAGACGCTCCCTGTATATTATCAGGCAATGCTGCCTGTCATGAAACAGATGAATCCCGTTGATTTTGAGCTTCTATTTATTGATGATGGATCCAGCGATCATACCTTGCTTGAAATGAAACAACTGCATCAAAAAGATCCGCGCTGTAAATATCTTTCTTTTTCCCGTAATTTTGGAAAAGAAGCGGCTATTTATGCGGGGCTTTCCAAGGCAAGCGGCGATTATGTTGCAGTTATGGATGTAGATCTGCAGGATCCACCGTCACTTTTGCCAGAAATGTACAAAATCCTGATAGAAGAGGAGTATGACAGTGTTGCAACCAGACGATCAGACCGCACCGGAGAACCCAAAATACGTTCTTTTTTATCTGACAGTTTCTATAAAATCATCAACCGGATTTCAAAAACAGAAATTATGCGTGGTGCCAGGGATTTTCGTCTTATGAAGCGGAACATGGTAGATGCAGTTTTGGAAATGAGTGAATACAACCGATTTTCGAAAGGTATTTTTGAATGGGTAGGATTTCGCACAAAATGGTTGGAATACGAAAATATTGAACGTTCTGCAGGCGAAACAAAATGGTCTTTGAAAAAACTGTTTGTCTATTCAATGGAAGGAATCACTGGATTTTCGGTAGCTCCGCTATCACTGGCATCTGTACTTGGACTTTTATTTTGTCTGATTTCATTTGTCATGATCGTGGTGATTATCATAAGGACATTGATCTGGGGCGATCCTGTGTCTGGCTGGCCTTCGCTTACCTGTATCATATTTATGGTAAGCGGAGTGCAGCTTTTGTGTACGGGAATTGTTGGGCAATATCTGTCCAAAACATACCTGGAGACAAAGCATCGCCCAATCTTTATTTTAAAAGATTCCAGTGAAAAGGAGAACATATGAAGAACAGATATACACAATTACGGGTTTCCATTCTTTTCATTTTTTTGACTCTGCTTTTTTGCTGGTTATTTTGTGGAAAATATGGGGTGTTTGGTTCTAAAGTAGATTGGATCAGCCAGCACAGCGTATTTCCGGACTATTTCCGGCAGCAATTTTACGATACGGGAGATTTCTTCCCGGAATTTGCCCTTGATATAGGAGGCGGACAAAACATCTATCATTTTGCTTATTACGGATTGTACAGTCCTGTTTTCTGGCTTTCGTACCTGTTGCCCTTTGTAAAAATGAGTGATTATCTGATTGCTGCATCCTTTGTCTGTCTTACCGCATCCATAATTTTGTTTTACTGCTGGCTGAAAAAAAGAGGAGTTTCCCCCATCATCTGTTTTCTGACGGCCTGTCTGTTTCTGCTGGCAGCGCCTATGATTTTTCAGTCTTATAACCAGATTATGTTTGTAAACTATATGCCATTTTTATGTATGGGACTCTGGGGCGTAGATTCGTTTCTCGAAAAGGGGAGTTCGTTTCTCTATATACTGAGTGTATTTTTCATGATCCTGACCAGCTTTTATTTCAGTGTCGGAGGAATTCTGGTTCTGATTTTATATGGGATGCATCGATACTTTCTGCTGCAGGATTTATCAGAAGAAGACTTCCGCCTTTGGCGTTTTTTCCGAGATGGGATTCGTTTTTTGTACCCCATACTGCTTGCAATTCTGCTGAGTGCCTTCTTTTTGATGCCGACTGCAATGGCTTTGACAGGAGGAAGAGGCGAAAACAGAGATACAACGCTTTTGTCTCTTTTGATTCCTTCTATCAAACTTTCTGCGGTTTTGTATCACCCGTATGGCATTGGTCTGACCACACTGGCTGTGACAGCTTTGCTTGCCGGAATTACATGGAAACGAAAAGGAGAGCGGATTCTTGCATGGGGTTGATTTTCATTTTGACGATACCTTTATTTTCGTATCTCCTCAATGGTGGATTATACATCCGGGATAAGGTTTTGATTCCATTTTTGCCGCTTTTCTGTTACCTGATTGCGTATTATATCCAAAAACAGCAAAAAGAATTCCGACCATTCCGACATGGAATTCTACCGTATCTTCTGACGGCTGTTCTGATACTGATCGGAGATACAAGTTCCATGCCAAAATTCAGTCGAGTTCTTTTATTCCTTGATGCCATTTTTATGATGTTCTGTTATCTGCTTTTTTACAAAATCCACCGATTGCATACCCGGGGGTGCAAAAGATTCTTACAGTATACGGGAATTTTATGCCTTTTCATTCCGGCGCTTCTGTTTCTCAGCATCTATGATTATTTCTTTCAGACACAAGCGGGATATATGCTGGATGTAGATTTTTATCAAAAGATAACTACTCATGATACAAAACAAGCAATCGAATTTGTAGACTCGAACGATACTTTCTGCCGAATGGAACAACTTGGAACAAATCAGGAGGGATTTGCAAATCTGAACCGTATTCAAACTATCGGACAGCACAGCAGTTCTATATATTCTTCTGTATACAATGAAGCGTATCAGAATTTCGTACAGAAACTTTTGAACTGGAAGAACCTTACCGGAATTTTCTGATGCAGCCAGCTTCCAGAAACCCAGTTTATCAACGGTTTATGGGAGTTAAATATCTGATCAGTCAAGAAGAAATTCCCGGATATGAAAAAATGGGGATCGTGGGAAACACAAAGATACTTCAAAACGATCGTGTATCGCCGATCGCATATGCAACGAATCGGTTATTGAATCAAAAAACCTATGAAACATTAGGCTTTCCATATAATCAGACAACCTTGTTGGATTACGCAGTGATAGAAGAGGGCGGAAAGCAGGAGAAACCGACTTCCGACAGTCTGAAAATCACACCGGGGACTCTGAAATTCCCAAAGTTAAGAAAAGATGGCAACGTTCTTATCCAAACGAAGGATGCCATAACGGCTGATCTACAGCAGCCCGAAACAGTCCGACTACATTTGACAGAATTATTTCCCGGCAAGAAGAACCAAGACCACCGGGAGGACATTTTATTTCTGCAGTTTCGGATTAAAAATCAGAATCCGTCTTCTGATGTATCCATTACCCTGGAAAAAGAACGGAACAAATTAAGTGCCAGATCCCACATTTATTATAACCACAATGAAACTTTTACTTATGCAGTTCCGCTCAGAAAAGGTCAGAAGGACATTGCGCTGACTCTTGGAACGGGAGATTATCAGCTTTCTGATCTGAAAATCTTTCTGGGATCCTGGGCATCGTTCAATGCGGAAAATACACTGTATCAGTCTGAATTTCAAATAAATCGACAAACTTCCAGCGGAGATAAAATCAAAGGAACAGTCACGACAAAATCAGATGGTTATTTTATCACGACCATTCCTTATGATACTCATTTTGAAGTTCTGGTAGATGGCAGGAATATCTCCTGTGAAAAAGTCAATACCGCATTTCTTGGATTCCCTTTAAACAAAGGAAATCATCGGATTGAAATTTCCTACCATGCACCGGGTGCCAATGTCGGAAAACTCCTGTCCTTATTAGGGATTCTACTTTGTTTCCTGCATTTGACTTCCTGCTTTCAGCATACGAAACAGACGTCTCGCTGCATTTAGATACAATTCTTCCGCCTGTTCCAGCGCTGTATGCAGTTCCATGGGGGCATTGACTGTAGTCAGGATTGAGTCGATTCCTGACTCGTAGATTTTTTCTGCCCCCTGTCCCATGGAACCTACAAGTGCCACAACAGGAATCCCATATTTTTTGCTGCGCATTCCGACTCCGTGGAGAACTTTTCCAAAAGCAGACTGCCAGTCTGTCCGCCCCTCTCCGGTAACCACAAGAGAAACGCCCTGCAGACGACTGTCAAAATCAACCAGATCTAATACCGTCTCAATTCCGGATTTTAATGTTGCATTCAAAAATACGACCAGGCTGCACCAAGTCCACCGGCTGCACCAGCACCTGGAATTTCATTGACATCTACCTGGAACACTTTCAAAAGAAGCTCCCGATAGTGAAGCATTCCGCTTTCTAATTCATTTAAAAGTTCTGGACTTCCTCCTTTTTGAGGGCCAAATGTATAAGTTGCTCCATTTTCACCGCAAAGTGGATTGTTGACATCACACATAACGGTAAATTTTGTTTTTGAAACTCTTGGATCCAATTCAGAAAGATCGATTCTGGAAATCTTACTTAGATTTTCTCCACAACCTTCTAATTCCTTTCCATTTTCATCCAAAAAGCGGACACCTAGTGCACACATACATCCCATGCCGCCATCGTTTGTGGCAGATCCGCCAATTGCAATGGAAATATCTCGAAACCATGGTTTAAAGCATCTCGGATCATTTCTCCGGTTCCGTATGTCGTTGTTTTTGCCGGATTTCTTTCTGTTTCTGAAGTAGTGGAAGACCGGATGCGGCTGCCATTTCCATAATCGCCCGATTTCATCCAACTTTCCATAGAAACAGTCCGTAGGTTTCCAGAGAGGCCCGCATACGGTCAGAGGAATCCTTTCGCCTTTCACTGCACACAGAACAGCGTCCGTCGTTCCTTCTCCACCATCTGCAGTTTCGACACTTGTACAGATACAATCTGGAAACGATTCTTTAGCAGCTGTCGTAAGCAACTCTGCAATGCGTGCAGAAGATAACGTGCCTTTAAAAGAATCCGATGCAAATAAAAATTTCATAATAATCAGCCTCCCTTTTTATAGAGTATCTTTTTAGTGAAGGAAGAGTGAAAGTACAAAGATTTCAATCATGCCGGCAATTCCAAGTACCAATGTTGCCATGGTCTGTGTTTTGTATCCTTTTTCAGGAGTCATTGCGCCAAAATTTGTAACAACCCAGAAATAGGAATCGTTTGCATGAGAAACTGTCATAGCACCAGCGCCGATTGCCATCACTGCAAGTGTTGCCCGAATTGGAGAATCCAGTCCAAGTACAGGCAAGATTGGTGCTACAATTCCTGCGGTTGTAGTCAATGCAACAGTCGAAGATCCCTGTGCACTCTTTAAGATTGCTGCCAGAATGAACGGGAAGAAAATACCAATCGTCTCAAGCAACTCCGCATTTTGTGTAATGTACTCAATCATACTTGTAGAAGCAATAACTTTCCAAGAACACCACTGCTGCGTACAACAGAATAGGACCTACTGTTTTTAATGTTTCGTTTGTCAAATTATAGAATTTGTCAATCCGCTGTGCTCCAACAAGCTGGATTACTCCAAAAATCGTACCAACGGCAAGTGCAATGATCGGCGTTCCTAAAAACTTCAGAATATCATTTGCAGCTCCGGACCAGCCTGCCATAGATGCAATAGAACTTGCAGCCATTAACAAAATTGGTACTAAAATCGGTGCAAGTGCAACAAATCCATTTGGAAGTTTTCCATATTCGGCAACCAACTCTTCATAAGATTTTTTACATCATTGCAGTTTGCTTCGTCGTCTGCTTTTACTTTTTTACCGATGTATTTTGCAAAGAAATATCCAGCAATCAATGGAAGTACGGAACAAAGTGCACCGATTCCCATCACCATCAGTAGATTGTCCCCGATTCCAAGAGTTGATGCCGCAGCAATCGGTCCTGGTGTCGGCGGAATAAATACATGTGAGACATACAGGCCACAAGAAAGTGCAACTGACATTGCAACAGAGGATACACCTGTTCGGTTTACCAATGCTTTTCGGATTGGATTTAAGATAACAAATCCAGAATCACAAAATACAGGAATGGAAACAACCCATCCCATCAGCTCCATAGCCAATTCCGGGTGATTTTTTCCAACCAGATGAATGACCATATCTGCAAGCTTCAGTGCTGCACCTGTTTCTTCCAGAATACTTCCGATCAGTGCTCCAAGAATGATCACAATACCGATGCTGGTAAATGTACCGGAAATCCAGCTCCAATCACGGTCGCTAACCCACTGGTAACGGTTCCGTCCGTTGCCGTCTGATCCACTAGCGGAATCCCTGCAACCAATCCCAGAATCAAAGAAACACCCATAATCGATAAGAACGGATGAATCTTAAATTTGGAAATAGCTACAATCATAACTACAATTGCAATAATAAAAGCGATGATGAGTGGTAATCCTGTCATAATAAATCCCCCTTTGTTTTTTGCTTTTATTTTATTGTATTCATTGTAGCAGAAGATTTTCTAAAAATTCAGAAGAAGCTGACCAAAACTTCTTTTATATTTTGTATCCCGCACACAAAACACACGTTCTATGGATTCAGATACAGATACAAACTGATCAGCATCCATGTATCTGACATCGAACGCTGGTGATCCACGCGCAAAATATCCCGGATTTTATTGTAACGGTAAGTAAATGTATTCTTATGCATAAAACACCGTTTTGCTGCATTCTGGATGTTAAAATTATTTCCAATCAGGCTGCCTACAATTTCAATATAATTTTTCTGAAATTCATCTGGCAGTTCCTTTGCAAACACATTAAATATCTGCTGCAGTTCCTGATGTGGAATACAAGACATCAGATATTCTCCGGTAAAATCATAAAAATAAAAGGCCTGATGCTCTCCCGACGCATGTCTTTCCAACCATTTACAGTGCTGGTACGCATAATAATACTGCGAAAAACTGGTCTGAAATGTTCCTATATAAAACGTGCACACAATCCCTTTTTCACGCATCCATTTTAGTGTACTTTTCAAATAGTCTGCCAGTAAAAACTTATAATCAGAAAACAGGTGCTCCTCTTTCAATGTTTTAAAGATTAGAATATAACGATCTTCGATTTTGAAACTGATGTCTTGTGTCAGATGTGCTGGACTGTTTTTTATGGACGATAAAAAGGCATTCTGATGTAGAGGTGACTGCAGGTGACAAAGAATCGGAATCCGAACCAAATCCTCCCTGTAATTCAATTCAGATGCCAGTTTCTGAATATCCTGTGGAGCGCGATATTGCTTTTGTGTCAGCATTTCCATAAAACGGTCTTTTCTCGTTTGTCTTCGAAATGCCTGCATCTTTTGATTCTCATATTTGATCAGTGTTTCAATTGCCATTTTGATGATTAAGGCAATGGGACGAATTTCTTCCGGATTTCCCGTTACACCGACTACTCCCTCCCGCTTTCCTTCAATATCGATTACCATATTAATTCCACTTAACACACCTGGGTATTCATTGTCATTTTCCGTCACCATAATATCACTTGTTCCATGTACGATCTGCCATGCAACTTCATGAAACTTTCCGATTCTCTCGGGATTGCGGCTGGCAATGATTACTCCCTGCTCATTCATGATGTTAACATTATAGCTGGTATATTTGGTAACCTGTTCAATCAGTTTTTCCGCCAGTGAATTTTCTAACATTGTCTGTTCCTCCCTGCCTGTTCGTTTCAGATCATTTCTTAAATTGTAGCAAGATTTTGTAGGAACTTCCAGAAGAATACGCTAAAAATCTGGAAGTGATGCAGAACTTTCTGAAAAAGGATTCCATTGCAGGAGATACAATTGTACTTTGCACAGCTATTTCGCCTGCAGAATTAGAAAAATTAGTAAATTGTGAATGGCTATGCTCTGATGGAGTAATTAAAATAAAGGCAGTTGAATTAAGTGCTTATTCGTGCGTACCATCAATTCCGGATAATTTTGAATGCTCGGAAATCGTGTGGGACTAATCTATAGATTCCAGTAAAATGGTAGGAGTCTTTATAGAAATGTATTAAAATTTATGTTACGAAGTAAAAATAACATATGTCTATAAATCAATTCAAAACAAGAAAATTTTACGCATTTTTATGTGATCTGATGCAAAAATTTTACACAAAAAAAGTATAATAAACAAATAGGTAATTGCAAAACAGGTTTTCAATCTTATTTTTGACAAAAAGAGAACAAAATAATTTTGTCAATGCTGATATGAGATTCTAATGGAGAAAAAATGCTATTTCGCAAACGCCTAATAAGCAAAATGTACGAGGAGGGGTTGCATTGGAATTAATACTTATTTTGTTTCCTGGGATTATAGCAATAATTACTTCTGCATTAATGTCGAAGAAATGGGAGAAGCACGAAAAAGTTGATAAAGGAATAGAGCTGTGTTATTGGAAATTAAGTTATAGAAGAAAACTTATTCGAACACTGTGGATGATCCCAATAGCCATTTTCATTGTTCTTTGTTTTTACATCACATTCTGGTCAACTATTTGGACATTTTTAGTTGCAGTTGCTTTTGCAATGATACTGCTGATCCAGGCTATGTATGATTATAAAAAGTGGAAGAAAGAAGAGCAGAATATGTATTAAATAAATTATAAGAGCCGTTTGCTGTGGATACATCCATTTTTAAATTTTGTAAATATCGATAAAATTTTTCCATCTACTTTTGATGGATGATTTCACAATTTTTTCACTGTAGTGATTTAGAAAAACTTTATGTATCTTAGAAAAATTGTATTCTTTAAGTTGATGAGGTATAATGATAGCAACAATTTGAATTTAGGGGTGGAAATATGGCATCAAGCAAGGAATACTTAGAGTTTATTTTAGGACAACTATCCGAGTTAGAAGAAATTACTTATCGAGCTATGATGGGAGAATTTATTATTTATTATTGTGGCAAGATGGTAGGCGGTATCTATGATGATAGATTACTTGTTAAGCCAGTGAAATCAGCAATTAGTTATGTGTCGACAGTTACGTATGAATCACCCTATGAGGGAGCAAAAGAAATGTTGTTGGTCGATGAAGTAGATAGTAAGGAATTTTTGACAGGCTTGTTTCGTGCTATGTACGATGAATTACCAGCCCCAAAGTCCAAAAAGAAAAAACAGGAAACTTCCAGTACAGAGAAATAAGTAGTGCTTATTCTTCCGCTTCTTGTTTCTATGGAAATATCCTAATTTCCAGGGTATAAAACGACCTTGGGATATTTAGGAGAAGAAGGAGGGCATCCTTTGCTAAGGAGAAAGATATAAAAGATAAAAATGGGGAAAGGAACAATTTATGTTTGGATTTAAAAAGAAAGAACAAAAAACCATTATGGATTATGGGAAAAGAGGTAATGGAGATCATCGATCGGATTATGATGGAGGAATGTCTTTTACCCTGATAGAATTTCATTATCAGGAAGGGGTATATCTTATGGGGTCCTGTGTGGTTCCTCCGGAAGCAGAAGAGCGAAAAGAAAATATTTCCTTTGTATTTCAGGATCAGGTATTCGAGGAGTTTGAGGAGTTTCAGTCGAATGCCTGTATCAACGGCATCAGAATTTCTGAACTGGAAGAACCTATAGAGATTGTCCGGGCAGGAATCATTGGGAATAACACTATGTTGAAAACACCTTGGGGAGAAACAAGACTTGCTGAAAAAGCACTGTCATAACAGCGGTATATAAAGCAGGAAAAAAGAAAAATGCAAGGAGGAAAACGGGAATTGCAGATTAAAATGCCGGGTTGCATTTTATCCCTGGGGAAAAGAATTTCTTGTCTTAAAAAATGACAAATATGGAAATTTTTTCTTTTATTAGGCGTATTTCTAATTAAGGAAAGTTGATATAGAATAAAAAAACAACAAGGGTGATGAAAATGAAGAAAAACACAATTTTAATTTTGATTGCAATTGCAGCAATATTGGCATTGGTTTTACCTAAGCCAGCAGGAACGGTTATTCCGCTTATAATCTTGATTCCTGCGTTTATATATTTAATAACTGATATAATAAAGAATGGATATAAAGACAAAAAGTAAAAATCCGGTAATATGAAGTTGAGTTATTATTAGGAGTGTTTATTTTTTCACTGGCTTTCTTAGGGATTGCAAATGATCCAGACGGTACGTTAGACGCTGCTCCGGGGGCAGATATGATTTCTGCACCGATTGAACTATTTACAAATATGGCATATTTGATTTTTACGGGAGTTATGCTATCCACATTTATTGTAAGTGCATATAAAAATAAGACGATGAATTTGATGTTTTCATATCCGATTAAAAGACAGGAAATTCCCCATTTTCGATGATATTAACTATAATTTCTTTCTGCTTTGCGTTCTTTTCAATTTATAATGTGGAATTGAAAGATATATAATAGGATTAACTTAGGGAGAAATGTATATGTCATTAAATTTAAGACATCCATATACAAAGGTACGAATTCAGAAGGCATCAGAAACTATTCAGGTAGCACGTAAAGAAAAATTGGATAGTTTATAAGACACGATTTAAGCGAAAAAGCCTCATGACCATGAGGAAAAATAAAAGCAAAAAGTATTCTGTGATAAAGTATAAAGGCTTAGAAGAGAAAATGTCTCTTCTAGGCTTTTTTTAGTAAGAAAGTAGTTTGGACATATGTTTTTGAAACGACAATAAGTATAGTAAAATTTGCACCGGAAGGGACTGGGTATCGTGCAAAAACAAGGTTTGCCCGCTTTTTTAATCTACCGGAACTCATTTCTTTATTTAAGGAGAGCGCTGATATCCAGACTTCGGATATGTTGAATTTACCTGTGCCGGAAGCTGAGTATATCAATGATGAAAAGATTATCTGGAAAAGGATGGCGGGTATATGATGATCCAGAGTTTACGATTGAAGAAGCGGCAGGAGACTTATTGGCGGAAGAGGGAATTTCTATCCACGATTGTAAAGTTATGGATTATGAGGAACTTATGGAATGTGTAGAGAATGCCGAAAAGGAACAACAGGCAGAGCCTTCACTGACTTATTATGTGGCAGAATGTATGGAATTTTCTGTCTTAGGGGAATATCATGCGGATTTAACGATTGATGAAGCCTTTGACATTTATAAACGGATTCCATCTGATCGCATGAACGGTGGAAAAGGAATTGGGATTTGCTTGCAGGAGGACAGCCTGTATGCCGGAGAATATCCATTGATGCGCAGTGATCAGATTGATATGGAAACATTGGAGGGGATTCCTTATATGAAGAATCACCCATTGGTACAGCAGGCAGTAAAAGAAATGGAACAACGAGGCGTTAAGCTGTGGTATCCGATCAAAGAAGCACAAGCCGAAAAGGGGATGGAGCAGAGACAGGAACAGCCGCAAAGAGAAAGTAAGAAAGAGTCTGTTTTAAAAGCGTTGAAAGAAAGACAGGAAAGATTAAAGGCACAGCAGACAGAACCGAAACGCCCAGAACGATCCCAGAGCAAAAAGAAGGGGGATATGGAATTATGAGTAAGATTGTATTTGAAAATGATGAATTATTGGTCATGGCAATGTTTGACGGGGGAACCCAAAGGAGAACGATGGATCAGATTGAGGAGATTCTTCCTCATGTGCAGGATGATGACGAGGTATTTCCGCTTGCAATCAATACACTAAACAAGCTGAAGCAGATTTCAGAAGCAGAATACCTTAGTCTGGACTTGGAGAGTTATAAACAGGAACCGGAGGAGAGCGTATGATACGAAACCACTATGCAATTTATCAGTTGAAAAGAGGGGCGGAGACGAAACATCTTTGTTTCCGTCCCTATCAGGAGTTAAAAGAGAAGAAGATTGCTGTCCGGGCAGAAAACTATGAACAGGTATTTCACACAGGAATCTTGCCGGGAGATACTGCGGAAACAATCTGGAGACGTTTTTTTTTTTGCGACGACGCCGACCTTAAAACTTTTCGAGGATCATCATTCCCTTAGCACCAGTGATGTGAATCGTAAATAAAGTAAA
>ENA-OQCK01000785-OQCK01000785.1-human-gut-metagenome-genome-assembly--contig:-NODE-785-length-14719-cov-4.411870_pt1 | contig 14719 bp, 19 predicted proteins | sample MGYA00242498_ERZ504578 | MGnify/ENA primary metagenome ERZ504578 (study PRJEB26092, sample SAMD00036229) | human gut metagenome | host: Homo sapiens | study: EMG produced TPA metagenomics assembly of... | reverse complement strand
AATAGATAATGGTTCTTTAGAAAAACGGGGTTGCAGTATTTTCAAAGTATCATCAGTACTTCCATCGTCAGTTAGATAAACATCTACATTAAAGAAATGATATTTTTCTCTTTGACTAAAAACAGCATCCAAACATGCTATAGTTTTATCAATCCGATTATAAACGGTTATAATAACAGCAATATTTCTCATCATTAGTAGCAAATTGTAAATTTATTATTAGTAATCAATTTAGAACATTCCTCCTTTGAACGGACACATTGTAGAACCCTAAATGAACTTTATTAACTAATTTTGTATTTAACATTGATTGGATGAAAAGATAGAACTTCAATCAATAGCCATATTTTGACTGCTTTTGTATCAAATAAATATCAGCGTACTTTAGTTGTCTATATTAAAACCATTTATTATTCTTATACGGTTCTTATACTTAATACTCAAAAAACTGTGCTCAGAAACTTTATTAGGGTTATCCTTAAATTCAACCCCCATTATATCCATAATAACATAAATCAAGTCGTCAGTCATAAAAGGTTTATTCCTGCTGTTGTTTATTCTTTCAACCATTTGAGGATTATTCTTCTTAAATTTAGGTGATACATAAATCCAAAATGGTATCTCAACCCCAACTTTTGTTGATTCCTTATTTGCTTTTGCATGCCCGGCATAGTCACAATCTGTTTGAAATAAATCTAATGCGTGGTCTGATAAATATATGACTAAAGAATTACTATCCTGATAACAAGATATAATACTGTTAACAACAAAATCATTATAATATATTGAATTATCATATTCTGCCAAAACCTGACTATTGTAACAATCATTATTACAAACGTAATCATCACAATCAAACAGTTTAAAGTTTTGAGACTCCTCAGTCTAAAATCAGGGTGAGAACCCATCAAATGATAAACAATAAATTTAGGAATTCTATCTTTTATTTCAAATTTCTCCCTTAATGTCAATACTTCTTCATCATATTTTATCTCATTATTTTCGGTATACAATTCATCACAAAAGAATGATTCATCAAATAATTTTGCATATTTTACTATTACATTATTCCAAAATCCGTATTTTCCTTGATTAGAAAACCAATATGATATATAACCTGATTCTTTAATTATCTGTGCCAATGTCTGCTCTTTATACCACTGCATCTTAGATTGATAATTATAAGTACTCATCATATATTTAAAGGAAGGTATGGTAGTAGTTGCTGGTGATACAACATTATCAAATACATACAGTTCTCCATTCTGTTTTCTTTTACCTAATAAGGGATTAGTATTTTTTTTATAACCATATAAAGAGCTATGATTCTTATTATGTGACTCACCGATAATTAATATAATATTATCTGGTCTACTATCTCTTTTCCTTTCCAAATGTGCATCTTTTATGTACTCTGATAAGTTTATTCTTGTATTTAAAACAGCTTTAATTTGTAGAGGTACAATATTTACATATAATTCCGGATGATAAGGTACTAATAAAAGCAGAAAGAGATAAGTACATGCTATCCATTTTAACAAGATTCCTATTTTGCTTCTTATATACAGACCAACTACAAATGTTGCTGCATGAACAATAAAAACTAGAGAAACTGAACCTAAAATTATATGTAATACATTTACATGACGAAGATAACCTGTCAAAAATTCTACAGCCTCATTTAAATTTGTTTCCAAAAATAACACGCAAACCTCACTGACCATTACTTTACCATAAAAGCCATAACTTATAAGCGCTATAATTAGACTTAGTTCATATATAATTAATAATAGTGAAGTATATATTATATTTAGTCTTTTAGACAAGAGCAGACAAGGTATAAATAAAGATACTGACTCAAATAATCCACAAGATATTGAGGTTACTATTGTTAATAATGAAATTTTTCCAGATAAGAGTATTTCAGTAGCACTCACAAAAAACATCAATAGAAAAATCCACAAATGCTCATTCAGAGTAATGATACTTCTCTCTTTGCATGCTTCCAAGATTCTTTTTACCATAATTTATAAAATTACACAAACTGACAGGCATTATATTCCCCATCAAATTAATAGAACATTAATGCTACTACTATTTTTTACAAAAATATTATTTTTACAAAACTATATAAAACAAGATTACTTACTATAGAATCAATTACATTAGAGCGCTCAACTTAGAAGTTAATTCACTTAAGCACTTCAACAGCCCTATATCTATCTGTAGATTATGTAGAACGATGATCAGTTAATATCATCACACTGTATCTGATATGCCTTATCAGTCGTTTAATCAGCAAATAGATATTATATCCAATCAAAACATTATGATTCAAGCCATAAGCTATCATTCTGATATAAAATGGAATATTCTGATTCCTACAAAACAAAAGGTTGACTTCTTTAAAAATCATATTCCATTTCTGTACTGCTACATTTTGAACTATCATTAAGTTCTTACAATACATTTTGCGACTTTCCAAATAAGTTTTCATCTCTATATTGTAAGATGTTAAAAAGGATTCTATTAAACGTACATTCTCAACCATGGCATATAAACGCTTAGGGCTACATGAATGTACAATTGAATTTAAATTTTCTTGGTTATAATAATATAAAGCAGCGTTTACTGACCCTACAGCTTCAGCATAACAAAACAATTGGATGCTAATATATAAATCCTCCCACATGTCATAGCCCATACTGAAAACCACACGCTCGTACAATTCTCTCTTAACTAGTTTATTCCAAAGATATCCTCCCAACTCGCCTGCAATAATAGCTTGAATATACGCTATTTTTGAGGAATAAACCGTTTGTACGCAGATTCTATTTTCACCATGACTAACTACCAAATAATTACAATAAACTATGTCATATTGCCCACCCTCAGCTTCCATTAATAGACGCAAAAGCATTTCCGGAGACACCCAGTCATCACTATCACAGAATAATATATATTTTCCACTTGATGACTGTAACCCTGTATGTCTAGATACGACACTTCCTCTATTTGTTGAGTGAGATATAATCTTTGTTTGATTTTTTCGATTTGGATATAAATCAAGTATTTTTTCCAAAATTAAAACTGTAGAATCAGTGCTCGCATCATTCACAAAAATATACTCAATATTGGACAATGATTGCTCAAACAGTGAAGAAGCACATTTCTTTATATAATTCTCAACATTATACATTGGAATAACAACTGATACTAACGGGGATTCTCTTTTCATAAAATTATAGAAAGGTACACTATTTATAAATTGCATCCAACTGCCTTTCAATTTTCATAACGTAAACAATACACTAATTCGACTCACGACCACGCTCAAAAGTTTTTTAATACTCTTTTTAAATCTTTCAAAGAGCACTCGCGGAATTCTTCTAATCTATTATTAACACTATTCCAATCTATAAAAGGAACTCCACAAAATGAGTTTAAGTTTATTAAGCAATGTTGTAATCCAAACAAGTCCAACAATGAATGAAAACGTTCCATACCACGCTCACTATTGCCTATACATATAAAAGGCTTATTGAAAATAATAGCAAACACACAAGCATGGAAAGAATCTGTAATAATGAGTTTAGCATCTACAAATCCACGAAGCCAATTTTCCACTGGCAGCTGCGGAATTCCTAAACGATTTCCTAATGAATAATTTGTATTAAACGGAATCAACTTTTCCGATGCTGCTATCTGACTTATAAAAAGCTGGGTATCTGGTGTTTCATCTAAAATATAAACCATCAGATTCCCTTTGCTTGGGCTCTGGTCCTGTATCAGTTTTAAGTAATCATCCTTAGATAACAACAAGGTGGGATCTAATACATGACTGGCATTTACACCAAATATCCGTTTACAGATTTCCGTTCCAGACTGTTCTCTCACAGAAACAAATGAAAATTTCTGCAAAAGCTTTCTGCAATCAAGTATTTGATTAGCTGAAAACTCACAATTTTCAGTACCGAAAGAAGCTGCATAGGCTATTCGTGGATTAGAGCCTGTGGCATCCAAAAAAGATAAAAAATATCTTTCTATCGGCAAAGCATAACAGGGTCGCCAAACCTGATCGCTGCCCACTATAAAGACATCATAGTCTTTCGCTAAAGATGCATTCCATTCTTCATCTGACAAAGAGCGCATTTCTATGTGCTTGTAAATAAACACATCCGTGTATCTACGTATCCAACGATGAGGATGTTCAAATACAGGTAATCTCCACTCTCCCCCAAAACATTTCCTCAGCAACCGTTTTGACCAAACAAGGGGCATCTTCCAAGCCGGATGAAGCGGATGAAACTCGACTTTCGGCTGCAAATGCTGCACATCATGCCCCATACGCTGCAATACGGTCTGTAGCGCATAAGCCTGCAAAATACCTCCGTAATTGGTATGCAATGGCAATGTAATGATAGCTATTTTCATAAAAGCTGATAAATCTTTCTTAGTATGCGGTCCTGTAATTTAGTAGACATCGTTTTTTTCCATGCCTTACAGAAGCCATTCTTTCCGAACTGACTGAAAAAGAAAGCCCGATTAACAGGTTGATAAGGGGATGTATAATAGCTCGGATTGCCTTTAAAAGGGTCTTGTCTCAAAGAAATTTCCGATAAAATTGAATTATTGCTCAACCTGTTCACCTTTTTATCCGTATGAACTATTACTAAACTGCATCCTTTATCATCATCTATCTCGGGAGCTATCTTCTCAATCCCCCAAAAATCACCGATGGTCAGGTCACTTCCCGACTTGCCTCCTTTTGCCGGACAAGCGTAGCAGCTGGGACGCAATGAAAAATCGGCAAGGAATGCCTGCATATACTCGTTCTCCGGGAATATAGTCGAGAGCAAAACTGTATTTTTCTCTCCGTCGGTTGTCACCTCGGAGAGAGTGAGAGCAAAACTGTATTTTTTCCATCCTAAGTTCTTATTTCTGAAAGAAATAGCGTCTATCTTCCGCTTACGAATACCTGCCATGCTACCTCTTTCAGAAATCAAGGGATTAGAGTGAAGCAAAACTGAATTTTTTTCGCACTGACGTGCGATGTTTCCTCTAAATATTTCTTCCAAACCAATGGACTGGGCACACCATGACACACAAAATCAACAGCCAACAGATTCTCGTAATCTTTGTGCAAATACCGTTTAAGACCGGCTATCTGACAGGGAGTACCCGAAAACAGTACTTTTCTACCCGCCTTCAAGATTTTTTCGGCTTGCCGATATGTATTTCCTATTCTACTCTGAAGGTACTTTGAACCCCGGAATGCCTGTAATCCTTCATGGGTTTCCGTAAAATCATGTACCACGCTCCAATCACTGTCAAAACGGGCACCAAAAACTACTCCACCATCATTTATGACGGCCTCAGCAACAGTGTAAAAATACCTCCGGAAGAACTTGCTGCCCGTACCGATTCATCAAAATGTTGAGCTGCAAAAACCTTCAAAGGTTCGCGTACTTCAAAAGAATGAAGTTCTATACATACCGCTTCGCATTTACCGCACTCAATACATAGGTTACGATTGACTGTAGGATACAGAAAGCCCTCTTTGTCCTCATCCAATGAAATACACTGTTTGGGACAGATTTGCACACAGGCAACGCAACCACAACAAGCGGATTTATCTTTTACCTTTATCATCCGATAATTCGTTTCTTCATCACTCTTACCCTATCTGTAATAAACTTACGCTCAGAAATCGAACATCCTACAAAATAAATAGAAAGAGAACTGCATACCACACAACAAAATATGATACTCAAGAAACGTACCCACCCCTCTTCCATTTGAAAGTAAACCAGTGTAGGTATAAGCGCAGCCATCAATGACACATACAGCACATTCAAGCATACATTATATAAATACTGCTTTACTGAAAGCTGTACCATCCGTTGCAAAAACAAGAGTCGAAGTATCAGACACAGCACCGATACAATCAAGGCCACTATAAACACACTCTCCGGTACACAACCTATCTTTAGACAAAGATATGAAACCGGAAAATTCAGCATCAATGCACCACCTACGGTAATCTGATAATCTCTAATCTTTCCTGTAGCATTCTGCAGAGTTATCAATGTATTAGATAATACATCAGACAATGACAATAACAATATCAGTCGCACAAAATTTACGGTATGTGGCGGAAAGTCGTTCAGCCATAAAGTCAGAATAAATTCCGTTTCAAATAGTATGGGCAATGCCAATAAAAACAGAATGTAAAAAGAAAAACGGGCCCCCCGCTCTACTAACGACATCATGTAGAAGTATTCTCCGGCAGCATACGATTTAGTAATTTGCGGACTTAAAGCGGCCATAAAATTACCAACAAAACTACCCACAGCCGTATTGACCGATAAGGCAACACCACGGGCAGCATTAAGCACCGGCCCCATGAAAAGATTTAAAAGCAAATTAACGCCTTGATCTTTCAGCAATCCAGCTGTACAGCCTATAAAATTCCACCCGGCAAAAGAACTCATTTCTTTCCAATTGTCTGAATGGAAAGCAAACTGCAATTTACACTCTTGAAAATGCCTACTGCAATATACCATGTTGCTAATTGCCAAATCACGCTCACACCAACCAACAACATGGCATATATGATTAACCGATCAAACTGCCAAGGTGAATAAGCAATGAAGAGCACGACACCCAACCTCATAAGTACGTCAAAAATCCCCAAATAAGCAAAAAAACTCATCTTTTCATGTGAAACTATTGATGCACTGTAAGGCACGGAAAAGAGCCCCATCATAAAAGCAAAAACAGAAGCTTGAAAAACCCAATTGGCTGCATGCAAACGAACTGTAGGTATCGTCATCCTTTCATTTAAAAACCAAATGCCAATAGTTTCTGCAAGTAGGAGAACGGCAACTGCTAATATTGCATGAATAGTCAGTGAAGTAGAAAAAACTTGTTTTAATCGCTGCATGTCTCCTTTTCCCAATTCAAAAGTCAGAAAACGACCGGTTGAAGCAGATAGCGAATTGGAGATTAATGAAAACATAGCTACAAATCCACCAACCACATTGTAGATTCCATAATCTTCTACCCCCAACATGTTCAGCACCACGCGTGAGGTATAAAGCGACACCAACATACTGAACATCATGCGCATGTAGAGCATGAGTGTATTTTTTGCAATCCGCTTGTTGTTTGTTTTGGGGATATTGTATTCTGTACTCATCGCTTTGCTTTAGAAAAATAAGAATCCAAAAACGTTCGTAACCTTGACCGCTTCTCTGACTCCCCTGGTGAATACTGGCTACTAAAATAATCTCGACTACTCCATCCATTACTCACCATTTCATATATCTCACCCCAATCGGGCAAGCCGCCTACATTGCGGTCATCAATAAACAGATCGGCTTTCAATTTCCTACAGGGAACAGATACATCTTTCTCTCTTCATCAGGATGATTGGCATTCACTGCATAAAACTCCAAACCACGTTCATGACAAAAATTCACAGCTTCTTCCAATAGTCTGCCTTCTCGTACCGTCCATAATATCAACTGGTGATGTTCAGCTTGTAAACGCTTCAATGTAGAGATCGCAAAAGGAATTTCTTTACCGATATGCGGATATTTATGCTCCACAATGGTCCCGTCAAAATCTACTGCTATAATCATTTTACTTAATTGAAAGTGGCAAAAACGGGAAGCGAATGAACAACGATTGCCTTTCTGTGTCTATACGTTCTTTTATTTCAGCGGATATTCCGGGCAGTGTTTCAATAGTCGACAGTATGCGGATTGTGCTGTCGCACATAGCATTGATAACGTCCTTGATTCTGTCCACCCGCATCTGTTTACCATCATGAAACATGCGACATCCTATCTCTTCAAGGATACATACAGCAATTTCTATTGCCTTGACATACTCATGGCTCATAATCAGGGATTCAGCCTGTAAAATACACTTATCCAGACTCTTGGCTATGGCTAAAACGTCTATTCGGTTTTGAGGTTCAAAAAAACAATTGTTTACCCTTATCTGTTCGGGAGTAAAAGTAGCTGTATTCGGAAAAACTTTCTCTCCTTGTTGTTCTTTTCTGAGGTTGACATACTCTTCTGCATTCTCAAAACTTTCTTTGTTAATGCCGGATATGGCTATTGTCATGTTACCAATGGAAGTAACAAGACGTTTTTCGCGTGCTATACGTATAATATAACCTTCCAATCCAGCCAAAAGCCCCGAAGTTACAACTATCCGTGTATGCCCGAAAGCATAATGCCCTAAACTGTTAGGCATAAATCGAACTTTGTCTGCACCAATTTCCGATATTTTCATGAAAGGAAACATCTGGCTACTCGGTATAGTAACTATTTTCCGCGTATAATAGTCTTTAACAAGATGCAGCCCCGGAAGATACCTGTCAAGAAATGCCTGAATTTCATGACAACATTCTCCTTTGACAAATATCAAGCCGGAATGGTAGGCCGTTCCTCTTTCATTATGCACTTTTTGTGACGACTGTATACAACTGTTTTATGTATAAAGGTCTGAAACTTTTCTTGCAGTTTTCGTTCCACTTGTTCCATTTTGGAACAATGAGTGAAAAGGTAAAACCAAGGTGATTCATTATCATATACAGACAAAATCTCCCTTTCCGAAACAGATCCATGATTTGCTTCGACCTGATTGTCTTCCCCGACGCTAGACAAAGTATCTGAACTATACAGTGACATCGATTACTCTATCTAAATATTTATAAATTAACACATTACGCGTGCTCGTTTTTCCAAACATATTGGTTGAATCAAAAACAGTATCCATCCAATTTTACCTTAAAAATTTCAACAAAAAACTTTCTATGCACTTTTTTAAATCCTTCTCTTAGCAAGAGAAAGATTTCTTTGTTTTTATATTGATATACAACAAACTACTAGACTGATTGTGTCGTATTGCTTAACAAAGCGTATAAAATATGCATAATTGTATTATTTAAAATATTATAATGCTATTATTTTATTTATCTAAAAAACATAAACTTATTGATTTTATTTATACTTTTGCAGTCCAAAAATCTTTCTCTTGCTAAGAAATCAATCAAATATTCTGCCTTTTTACAAGGTTTGTATGATCAGACTGTTTGCTTCATCTACGATTGAAGTATCCAATGAAGCTAAATAAATACGCGTTGTACTTTCCGAATCATGTCCCATTGCCTCACTAATGGTTGAAATTTGAACATTTTTGCTTCTTGCAATACTAGCCCATGCATGCCGCGCAACATATGTTGTCAATGGAATGGGTAATCCTATAAGCATACCTATTGTTTTTAACTTTGTATTCATCAGACGTATTGCATTCTTGTATTGTCCCCTATTATCCTTTAGGATATTTTTAATTATAGGAAGGAGATAGGGGGTGTTTGAGGTATCATACTTGTCTATTATTTCTTGCATAGGTTTTTCCCACTTAATAAGCAATCGCTGATTGGTCTTTTTTCTGCAATATGATAAAAAACCGTTTTGCAAATTGCTTTTCTTTAGGTAAGCCATATCTACAAACGACATTCCTCGAGTATAAAAGCTGAACATAAACAGGTCTCTTGCATATTCCAAAGAAGGAGTATGGCTTAAATCCAAATCACGTATTTGTCGAATAATTTCAGCCGAGACTGCACGCTTTACAGTCTTATCTATACCCGTATATACATATTTAAACGGATATCGCTGTATAACCAATTCTTTCTCTACGGCACGGTTATATATAGCCCTGAGATTTCTCATATAATAAGAACTACTATTCGGGCAAATATCATGAATTTTTAAATATTGTTCATATTCCATCATCAGGCTGGAGTCTATCTTATCGAAAGGGATGTCACTATTTTTTTTTTCGTGAGTGCATAAATCGTCTGAAGCTATTAAGAGTAGTGGTATAAGTTTCAGCTGTGCGTATTTTTCCTATTTGTTTCAATTGTCCAATGAGATTCTCACTGAAGCATATAAAATATTCATTCTTGGGAAAGGTGGAATAATATTCAATGACCTCATCTGCCGTATAGTTATACCCAAAATTATCAAATTTTATCATAATATCTTTCAGACGTAAGGTATCTTCTTTTATATATTTCTCTAAAGATACCAAATATCGGTACCTGTTTTCTTCAATTCCTGTAGGTATAATTATTTGGGAGTTGGAAATATCCCACTCGTCAGGATAAATTTTGTATCCTGAGCTTATCTGCCTTGCTATACGCTTATGAATTACTTGATAAAACAAGGTTCCTGCTTTTCCTTCTATAGAGGACTGTCGATACTTTATTTTCAATGATGCCATTTTTCGTTGATATTATAATTCTAATAATAAATATATTACCATCATTCAGACAAACAAAGAAGAGATTTCTTTAATGTTTCAAATCAATATAATTCATAAACTTGTTTGATTTGTACTAATTCAAAATTATCACCAACTTTAAAGCGAAGTTCAGGAATGGTTATGTTGTCTTTAAAATGCCATCAAGCAATCCCCTTGAATCCTGCCGCATTTCAATTCTCTTTTTCCCATATAACGATTTTCCCATTTTTATTTATCCCGTCAGTAGCTCCACCTTGCCGGGTTCAGGGTGCGAAGCTACGGACGGGTCCCCTAAAAATCTGCAAGGCCGCTTCGCGCCCTGCGGGTTTTGGCGAAAATTTTTCAATCCGTCCAGCCGGGCGGTTGAATTTTTCACCAAAAAGCCTTGCATATTTTCTCCCCGTCCGTATCCGCCCCCTGAAACGAGCAAGGTGAAGCCACCGACAAGGCATAAAAAAAAAAGTCAATGTTATGAAAAAGAGAATTGAAATACGGCAGGATTGGAAACGAGGCTTCGGCTCCGCTCCAACCGGCATTAAAAATTGGGTGAAGTGGTCGCTGGCCGGCTTCGGGGTCTATGTGGCGGTGCGTTTCGTGTGTGCCTTTTTGGGTGGTGTGCTGCCCACGTTGGCAGTTTTGGCGGTGGTGGTCTTCCTTATCCGTGCCTTGTGGCGCATCCTTTCCGCTTTCCTTTCCCTTTGCGTGCTTGCTCTTCTCATCCTTGTTCTTTGTGTGATACTCTGACAGAATATTAATCATTTTAAAATTAAATCATTATGACTAAAGTACATTTATTGGGAGCTAACAGAAGTTACGACAGGGACGTTCAGACCGTTTCAGTCAACCAAGTGGTAGTATTGGAAGGCTACAACTATGACAGCTATGTCGTGTATGAAGTAACCCGTGACAAGTGGGGAATAACCTATCATCTTGTCAATTTGCGGACACACGAATTTCACACTTCCGACCTTATTCGCCCGTTGTCGGAGAAATTCGGGATAGGCATCTACTACGATGATGCGAACCCAAAGTTCTTGGACCCTTTGGAAACAGCCGCCCTGCTGACCAAGGCGAAAGAGAAGAAAGCCGAAGAAGAAAAGAAAGCGAAGGAAGCAAGGAGGAATACGAACGTATCGCCAAAATCGGTGCGGAGCGTTTGCGCCCCCTTGTCCCGACGGATGCAAAGGCGGTCATTATCGGCACGCTACGGGTAAGCGAGTGCGACAGCTATACGGACTATTACGGCTACGGTATAGCAAGAACCGTCATTTTAGGCTTTTCCAAGCATACACGCAACCTCTTTTCGGAAATGCGCAAGCATGCCGCCAATTTTGAGGGAACGGCCCACTTAGCGGAATATAACGCAGATTACGAACACCGTGAGAATTACAGCATGGGGGACGGCATGTATCTGGGCAAGCACAAGTACAGCGGTTGGACGGTTGAGAAAGAGCCTATCTGTGACCTTGAAAAGTTCATAGAACGGTATGCGCACACCGCAGGGGATGAAGCCAACCTTTGCATGAAAGCACCGCAGACGGACAGCGATGCGGCAGAACAGACAACAGCAACCGCAGACCTTTCAGCCCTCAGTCTTGAAATTGTGGAATACAGCGAGAAGGCGATAGCCGTATTCGGTGACACCAAGCCGATAAAGGACATTTTGAAAGACTTGAACGGTCTGTTCCGTGCGAACCTCACCTATAAGGGCGAAAGGCGTGCAGGTGGATATATTCCAAGAAGCAGGAGCGGAAAGTAAGGGAAGCACTCGCCACGTGCATCCATGTATGACAGCATGAACGGCAATTCAATTAATTATCAACATTCAAAAACTTATCATTATGAAGACGAACAAGAATATACACTGAATCTCTTCAAAAGGTACTTTGAGAAATACTATACCACCGACCTTGAGCAATACAAGTTCGACAAGACGGAATGCAAGGCATGCGTACACAACGCAGCCAATTACAACCTCTTTGCCGAACATAACGGATGCGGACACTGCACCAACCGCAAGTGTCTGGAAGCCAAGAACGCAGCCTATGTGGCAAAAGAGACGGAGAAACTTTTGAAATCCGATCCGAAATTGGTTGTCGCACGCCCCTACTACGGAAGCCGTAACGATATGGCACTACAGAAGTTGGACAGGAAAGGGCATGAAATCAAGGAACTTGACTACAACGTATCGGCACGTGAGTTTCCCAAAGCCCCCGAAGCACCGAAGAAAGAGCGGTTCACCGAGCCGAAGGAGTATGAACAGGCGGTAGAGACCTTTGAGCGTAGAAACGAGGAATACGCCCGAAAAGTGGAGGAACTTGGCCGCATGAAGGAGGAAGGCAGGATAAAGACCTATGTGAAGGTAGGACAGACAGAACCCGAACTCTGCTACGTGGAGATAAACAGGAAGGAAACCGCCCCCGTCACTATCGGGACATTGCAGGAGAGGGACAAGCGTTTCAAACAGCTTTCCATCGAGAAGATTGTTGCCGACACGAAGAAGAATGACCATGTGCCGGAAACAACATCCGGCATATCTTTTCACCGCCCCAAGGAACAGAGGCAGGGCCGGATGACCCCACCCACACCGCCACCGTAAAACCTTTTAAAATACCGGTATATGAAGTATATAAGAACAGCCCCGAATGTGGAGTATTCCACCGACAGGGATTTTTCCTTGAGTATCAGATTGTCTGCATTGTAGGCAGGGAGGGCACGAAGTTTTGCAGCCTGATAGAGAACCGTCTGTTCATGCGTTCCCAAAGCCGTCATATCAGTAAGCGGATACAGATGCATATCATGTGTGAAATCCACGAAGACATCTGCCGCCTTCGTTATGGCGGCGAGCCGGTGGAATGACCTGCCACACCCCACACCTGAATACTCTCTCTTAAAAAAATCAGATAATTCTTATAGTATTTTTCACTAACACGATAATAATAGATTTATTGATAACCAGATAAATAGCCGTTTATCTTTTCAGTTATCCGTTCTGTTGTCTGTTTATCCGGTTAGCTATATAGCTATCTATCTATTCAGCTACATAGCTATTTAGCTATGTGGCTATGTAGCTATGTGCATATTCAAACGGCAGCCACATATCCATATAATCATATATTCATTCGGCCGGATATTTGCCTGCCTATTCGGGTAGCTATCTTAATAATTGCCTGAACAGCAATTCAAATACCAGACCATTTACTTATTCAAACGGATAATTGAATAACTGTCCGGCTATAAATAAGCCTTAAAAGAGTATCCATAAAGTATTCCCTGATTTCAAAGTCATTCATTGGCGGGTGTTGGCGGGAACCGCCATAATGTGCGGATAGAAAAAACTCTCTACCTTTGTCGCCGGGAGAACGCAGCCCGTTCTCGGTAAGAGAACGTACGACAATCCTTCAGACCTTTAATCCGGCACAGCCGGATTTTAATATGCGCCAGCATACAGCGAGGTGTACTTTCAGCGGTTGAAAATATTTCCAACGCTGAAGTCCCGCCCCGAAAGGTCTTTCGGAGGCAAAGGTTCTCCCAAGTCGAACCTTTTAAAATTTTCATGTATGAAAGATGAAACAAGAATCCGTAACGCCGCAGGGCGCAAGGTGCTGGCAGACCCGCGTACGCACCGCTACTACCATTGTCTCAATGACAGTGAGAACGAGAAGTTTCTCACTATGTTCGAACAGTCCGGCATGAAGAACAAGGCCGAATTTATCTTCGCCCGTATCTTCGGCTGAGAGTTCAAGGTGGTGAAGATTGATAAGGAAGCGCAGGAATATTATGCCCAGCTCACCGCTTTCTATCAGCAGTTCCGCCGTATAGGGAATAACTATAACCAATGTGTAAAGGTCATTCATACCATTTATGGAGAAAAGAAATCGCTTGCGTTCCTTTATAAACTGGCAGAAGAAACTCGTAGACTGGAAGAACTCTGCAAACAGATTATCGAACTGACAAAGCGGTACGAAAAGGAATATCTTACTAAAAAGGAATAATGTTATGGTACCGAATATTACATCCGGCAGTTCATTCTACGGAGTGATTGCCTATAATAAATAGTACGGCAAAGATATCGTGATATTTCTAAATAACAGCCAATACTTTCGGCTATGGACTGATTGAAAACTGCATACAGATTATAGAACTTTATACGAATGTCATGCTATTAATAAACAAAACGTTAATACACAAACATATATGAAAAATACTCCATGTAAATTTGGCCATATTCCAAACAATGCCTATATTTGTATATAAGTTATTTGAAATTATGCAAAGCAGCGTAAACCAAAGCAGAACTTTTGCTACCAAATCGTTACCTGCATCTTTTAAATGCTGTAATTAATTTCTGATTTACAGTAGATTACGATAAAATATCAAGTTTCTGTACTAA
>ENA-OQCK01000784-OQCK01000784.1-human-gut-metagenome-genome-assembly--contig:-NODE-784-length-14721-cov-11.109223_pt1 | contig 14721 bp, 16 predicted proteins | sample MGYA00242498_ERZ504578 | MGnify/ENA primary metagenome ERZ504578 (study PRJEB26092, sample SAMD00036229) | human gut metagenome | host: Homo sapiens | study: EMG produced TPA metagenomics assembly of... | reverse complement strand
ATCTGCAAATCTATTTCATGGGATTCTCGTCCGATTTCCTTAGTAAGGCAAATGCAAGTAAATCGGTCATAGATATGCACTATATCGTGAAAGAAAATCCGATCTATCAACCGAAAGAAAAAGCACTACCGCTGTTGAAAGATTATTTTGAGTTGTTGATCAAGACGTACGATATTTGTGGCTCCCAATTGAACAGGAATGTTATCAATCATCTGTTTGGCGGTATATTAATGGGGGTTAGCTCCATGTATAAAGATCAAATGACAGATAAGGCAAATCTCTCTAAAGCAGAGCAAATCAGCAAGAACTTCACTCAATTAGTCATGCAAAACTATACCATGCAACGATCCGTTGCATGGTATGCCAAGCGGCTTGGCATCACACAAGCGCATCTAAGCAGCATTATCAAACAAACTACCGGAAAAACTTGCATAGAGATCATAACCTCCATGGTAATCATGGACGCTAAAGCTCAACTGAAATCAACGAACCTTTCCATCCACGACATAGCCTATACGCTAAATTTCACGAATATGTCTTTTTTGGAAAGTATTTCAAGCGGTATGTGGGCATGAGCCCACAGGAGTATAGAAATAGTTAGTCGATACTCACATTCCCCAATTCTCCCTATCCAAACTCCTATACTGTATAGCCTCCGCCAAATGCCGGACTTCGATATGTTCCGAATTATCCAAGTCCGCTATCGTGCGGGAGACTTTCAGGATACGGTCATAGGCACGGGCGGAGAGGCAGAGACGTTGCATGGCGGTTTTGAGGATGGAGAGGCCGGAAGCGTCGGGAACGGCGTACTGATGGAGTAGCTTGGAGTTCATCTGGGCATTACAATAAATACCCTCATAAGCGGCAAAACGCCTTTCCTGGATCGCACGGGCTTTTATGACCCGCTCACGGATAGCGATACTAGGCTCTGAGGCTGTTGCTCGGAAATCTTCTCGAAAGGGACAGGGACAATCTCTATCTGGATATCGATACGGTCCAATAAAGGGCCGGAAATGCGGTTCATATATTTCTGGACGGCTCCGGGAGAACAGAGGCAAGGACGGTCCGGATGGTTGTAATAGCCGCAGGGACAAGGATTCATGGAGGCCACAAGCATAAAGCCGGTCGGATATTCCACAGTGAAACGGGCACGGGAGATATTGATCACTCGATCTTCCAATGGCTGCCGCATGACTTCCAAGACACTCCTGTTAAATTCCGGCAACTCATCCAAAAAAAGGACACCATTGTGAGCCAAGCTGATCTCTCCCGGCTGCGGGAAAGTGCCCCCTCCTACCATGGCGACATTAGAGATCGTATGATGGGGAGAGCGAAAAGGACGTTGTACCATCAAGGAGGCGCCACCTCCTATCTTACCGGCTACGGAATGGATTTTAGTTGTTTCCAAGGACTCACGCAAGGTAAAGGGAGGCAAGACCGTAGGGAGACGTTTCGCCAACATGGACTTGCCACTTCCGGGAGGACCTACCATGATCAGATTATGTCCGCCGGCGGCGGCCACCTCCATCGCACGCTTCACGTTCTCTTGTCCCCGGACATCGGAGAAATCGCAATCAAACAATTGCTGGCGGTCGTAAAACTCCTTACGGGTATCAATAACCGTAGGCCGCAATGTAGGTTTACCCTCCATAAACTCCAGCACCTCTTTGATATTCGAAGCTCCATACACTTCCAGATCGTTCACCACCGCAGCCTCACAAGCGTTTTGCTTGGGTAAGATAAAGCCCTTAAAGCCTTCTTCCCTAGCCTTGATAGCGATAGGCAATGCCCCTTTTATCGGTTGGAGGCTCCCATCCATAGAAAGCTCACCCATCAATACGAATTTGGATAAGTTGGATGAATCTATCTGCTCTGCCGCCGCCAGAATACCGATCGCCAAAGGTAGATCATAAGAGGACCCTTCCTTACGGATATCTGCGGGGGCCATATTAATAACGATGCGATTGCGGGGGAATTTATAACCACATACTTGAAGAGCCGAGATAATGCGTTCATGGCTCTCACGAACGGCCACGTCCGGAAGACCGACTAAAAAGAATTGGATACCTTTGGAACAGTTCACCTCTACGGTAACGACCGTAGCGGAAATCCCCTGCACGGCAGCGGCATAAGATTTTACTAACATAGTTAAGAATTTTGAGTTACTAATTACAAATTAAAACCGGAACCTCCTGTTTTCAATCGCTCAGTCTTCGAACAAGTTTTCCAGTGTTTGCTTGATCTCGATTCCATTCTCTGTTTTCATCAAGATCTTATGATCCTCATCTATCAAGAAACAGCGTGGCAATACGCTTACGTTATACAGATCTATCAACATAGCCGCTTGTCCGGCCGAATCTGTTACCAGGTTCCACGCTATACTATCCTTCTTCAGTACATCCCGGACATTATCCGGATTATCGTCCAAGCTAACCAAAAGAATATCCAACTGATCTTTCGGATATTTCATCGCTACCTTATCAAGATATAGATCCTCTGTCTGGCACATATCACACCAAGGAGCGGTAAACGTCAGCAATAAATACTTCTGCGGGAAAGAATCCAAACTTACCGTATTCCCATAAATATTCCTTACGGAGAAATCTGGGGCTTCCGCACCCAAAGCCGTACGTTTCGCACGGGCGCTATATTGCTCCAGCTCCTTTACCAGATAAAAGTCTTTCAACCTTGGATTCAATAACGCCAATAACTCATCAATTTTACGAGTATCATCGGGATCTGAGAAAAAAGATTGAATCAAGACAACGGATGCCTCTTCATTCGGGTTCTCTTTCACGTACCGGATCGCTTCCTCGCTCAATTGCATATTAACATTCGCCAAACGAGCGGCGATATCCGTCTCCTCGATCGTATCGTTCAAATCCTTGCTATTTAAAGAATTTGATAAATTTGTCAATTCCGTCAATAAAGGAGCGATTTTTTTCTTAAAAGCGGTCAACTTATCATTTGTCCGTCCCCCCTTTACCTGCAATAGCATGGAGAGTTAGCGTCGCCCGTGATTTTTACGGTTTCTCCCGGTTCCAGATAAGCCGTAACCCAATGCTCTTTATCCGCGAAGAAGATAGTCACACAATGGAAACCCGCTTCATTTTGATCGATCTGGAACTGCCCGGGTTTCGTACAAGCCACTGTATCAACTACTTTATAATTATCCTTCTCAAATACAGCATATACGGTTTGATCTTCCAGATTAGAAAGTTCCCCTTCAATCCGATAGACATAATCCTTGCCACAAGATGACAAACAAATTATAAAGCCAATAATAAGTGCCAGTTTTTTTATCATTACTCCTTTTTAAGCTCTTCTTATAACAGATAATCCGGTCTAAAGGTAGGAATATTTTTTAAAACTACTTCACATTTATAATAAAATTAACGCAGTTATCATAAAAAAGCGCAGAATTAGTAATTCTACGCTTTTTTATAAAGATATTTTTAAACCTTGACCTTTTTTGATCAAGGTTTTTTAAGCAATTATAACTGAGGACCAGCAGCAACCAATGCCTTACCAGCTTCGTTGCCCGTGAACTTAGCAAAGTTCTTCTGGAAGCGAGCAGCCAAATCCTTCGCTTTCTCATCCCATTGAGCAGGATCAGCATAGGTATCGCGAGGATCTAAGATCTTCGGATCTACGCCCGGTAATGCAGTCGGAACCTCGAAGTCGAAATACGGGATCTTCTTTGTCGGAGCCTCGTTGATAGAACCATCAAGATAGCGTCGATGATACCTCTTGTATCTTTGATAGAGATACGTTTGCCGCTACCGTTCCAACCTGTGTTCACCAAGTAAGCCTTAGCGCCAGTCATTTCCATCTTCTTAACCAACTCTTCGCCGTATTTTGTCGGGTGCAATGACAAGAAAGCAGCACCGAAACAAGCGGAGAATGTAGGAGTCGGTTCCGTGATACCACGCTCTGTACCTGCTAATTTAGCGGTAAATCCAGACAAGAAGTAGTATTGAGTTTGCTCCGGAGTCAAGATAGATACTGGAGGCAATACACCAAATGCGTCAGCAGACAAGAAGATAACTTGTTTTGCGTGCGGGCCTTTAGAAACCGGCTTAACGATGTTCTCGATGTGATAGATCGGATAAGAAACACGGGTGTTCTCAGTAACTGACTTATCAGCGAAATCGATCTTACCATCAGCGGCAACTGTTACGTTCTCAAGAAGAGCGTCACGTTTGATAGCGTTGTAGATATCCGGCTCGCTCTCTTTATCCAAGTTGATAACCTTAGCGTAGCAACCACCCTCGTAGTTGAATACACCTTCGTTATCCCATCCGTGCTCATCGTCACCGATCAACAAACGTTTCGGGTCCGTAGACAAAGTAGTCTTACCAGTACCAGACAAACCGAAGAAGATAGCTGAGCTCTTGCCCTCTTTATCCGTGTTAGCGGAGCAGTGCATAGAAGCGATACCACGCAACGGGTTCAAGTAGTTCATGATAGAGAAGATACCCTTCTTCATCTCACCACCGTACCAAGTATTCAAGATAACTTGCTCTTTAGTCTTCAAGTTGAAAACAGTAGCAGTCTCAGAGTTCAAGCCTAATTCTTTGTAGTTGTCAACTTTAGCCTTAGCTGCGTTGAAAGAAACGAAATCAGGTTCGCCGTAGTTAGCCAATTCCTCAGCTGTCGGACGGATGAACATATTAGTTACGAAGTGAGCTTGCCAAGCAACCTCCATAATGAAACGTACTTTCAAACGAGTAGCCTCGTTAGCGCCACAGAATGTATCGACAACGAACAAACGTTTGCCAGACAATTCTTTTACGGCTTTAGCCTTCAAGTCTGCCCAAGCAGCCTCAGAACAAGGCTTGTTATCATTCTTATATTCATCAGAAGTCCACCATACAGAATCTTCGCTGGCTTCATTCTTTACGAAAAATTTATCTTTAGGAGAACGACCTGTATAAATACCAGTCATCACGTTTACAGCACCTAGCTCAGTTACTTGGCCTTTCTCGAAGCCTTCCAAACTCGGTTTAGTTTCTTCTGCGAACAGAACATCATAAGACGGATTGTGAACGATTTCTTTCACATCAACAATTCCGTACTTGCTTAAATCTAAATTAGCCATCTTGAATTTAATTTAAATGATTGACTTTATATAACTTTTCTCTCTACTCTAGTTCGATACGGTGAGGCTTTCCGACCTTTTGGAGCTTGCTGCGACTCCACCTTGTTAACCGCGGTACAAAAGTAATATTTTTTTTTATCGTACACAGCTTATTAAGGAAATTTTTCAGTAATAATTACTCTTTTCCATGCAATTAACAAAACCCTTAGTCTATTTGTAATATGGAGTTTACAAATCATATACTTTTAGCTAGCATCTCAACTATTTCCGAAGTTGTCATCATAGGTATTCGCTTTTATTGTGACTGAAACAAAGATATATACTTTTTTCCGCACAAACAAATCCAGCGTATAAATATAAAAAAGGCGCAGGATAAATATCTTGCGCCTTTTCTTATATCCGATCAGAAATATATTACTTTACCTCCCAAATCTCACCTTTCATCAAAAGGTCGTGTAATTTACGCGTAGGATTCTTCGCTTGTACCTCCTCGATTTGCTGGTGGACAGCCTCATCATAGGTCGGTCCCTCCACATCTCGTATTACGCCTAACGCGATCGGCATATCACCGCTCATCATGGCAAGCATCATATGCAAGGTGTTATCCTTCTCATGGGCGTCGTGTACCAATACGTCATCCATCGTATAACCATCTTGTCCGATCGTTACGGATTTCAGTTTTAGGCCGTCTAGCACAAGGCCTTTATCCATGTTAGCGCCGTAAACCATTTTCTCGCCATGGCGAAGGAAAATCGTACGATCGCACGGTATGCCTTATCAACGATCCCCTTATGGATACCATCATTAAAGATCACGCAGTTTACCAACACTTCCGTAACGGAAGCGCCTTTATGACGGGCGGAAGCCGTCAATACCTCGGTCGTATTCTTCAAATCCACGTCAATCGTACGGGCGAAGAAATTACCACGGGCACCCAACGCCAACTCGGCCGGGATAAACGGATCTTCCACCGTCCCATAAGGAGAGCTCTTGGATACGAAACCACGGTCGGATGTCGGGGAGTACTGTCCCTTCGTCAAACCATAGATCTTATTGTTGAAAAGAACGATATTCAAGTCGATATTACGACGGACAGCGTGAATAAAATGATTACCGCCGATAGCCAAGCAGTCGCCATCACCCGTAATCAACCATACGCTCAAGTCCGGACGAGCCGTCTTTACGCCGGTAGCGATAGCCGCTCCACGACCATGGATCGTATGGAAGCCATACGTATTCATATAATAAGGTAAGCGGGAAGAACAGCCGATACCTGAGATAACTGCCATATTGTGAGGAGCCACTCCTACCTCGGCCATAGCCTTATGCAGGCAATTCAGTACCGCATGGTCGCCACAACCCGGGCACCAACGTACGTACTGGTCGCTTTTATAATCTTTCGGTTGAAATTTAGTTTCTTCTGTTGTCATCTTTTAAGCCTCCAATATTTTAGTGAATTCCTCAACTAATCTCGCAACGACAAAAGGTTGTCCCTTTACACGATTGAAGCGATACGGGTTAAATCCGGGTACCTTTCCACGTAAATAGTTAGCGAACTGGCCGTTATTTTGCTCAGCCACCACCACTTTCTTATACTTAGAAAGAACCTCAGCCGTATTCTTAGGCAGCGGGTTGATAAACTTGAAGTGAGCGAAAGCCACCTTCTTGCCATTCTCCTGCATCGTCTCCATCGCCTCGTAAAGGTGTCCGTAGGTTCCACCCCAACCAACGATCAATAAATCAGCGTCCTCATCTCCGATCACTTCCAGTTCGGGGATATAGTCGGCGATCTTATCGATCTTAGCCTGACGGGTCGTCACCATCTTCTGGTGGTTAGCCGGATCGGTAGAGATAGCGCTCGTCTCGTAGTCTTTCTCCAGACCGCCCAGACGATGAGCGAAACCTTCCGTTCCCGGAATCGCCCAGTAACGAACCAAGCTTTCCTTGTTACGACGATACGCCTTCCAAACTTTCTCGTCTTGATAATTAGCTACGTAATTCGGCTTAATCTCCGGATATTTATCCATTTCCGGAATTCTCCAAGCGGAAGAACCGTTAGCGATAAAGGCATCGGTCAACAAGATAACCGGAGTCATATGCTCCACGGCCAACTTACTAGCCAGAAAGCAGCATCGAAACAGTCGGTCGGCGTAGAAGCGGCGACTACCACTACAGGCTCTCACCGTTACGGCCATACAGCGCTTGCATCAAGTCCGTTTGCTCGCTCTTCGTCGGCATACCCGTAGAAGGACCGCCACGCTGAACATCGATAATCACCAAAGGCAACTCAGCGATTACAGCCAAACCGATCGCCTCGCTCTTCAAGGCAAGACCCGGTCCGGAAGTAGACGTAGCCGCCAAGCAACCGGCGAAACTAGCTCCGATAGAAGTACAGATACCGGCGATCTCATCCTCGGCCTGAACCGTGATAACGCCTAAATCCTTACGTTTAGATAATTCATGTAAAATATCAGTAGCCGGAGTGATCGGGTAACTACCCAAGAACAACTGCAAACCAGCCTTCTCGGCAGCGGCTATCAAACCATAGGAAGTAGCCTTATTTCCATTCACGTCCGTATAGAATCCGGGCTCGGCTTTCTTACTCTCGATACGATACGTAGAAACCGAGGCATGGATGTTATTACCATAATTATAACCGTCCGTCAAAGCCTTGATATTAGCTTGGGCGATAACCGGTTTCTTAGCGAACTTATTCTGCAACATGTGCATAGCCTCCTCCAGCGGACGCTCGAACAACCAGCAAACAAGTCCTAAGGCGAACATATTCTTACAGCGAAGAGCCGATTTATTGTCCAAGCCAAACTCAACCAATCCGTCTTTTACCATCGTAGAGATCGGAGCGGCAACAACCTGCACGCCAGTCAATCCCAGCTCAGTAAACGGATCATCGGTCGTAAACAAGGCCTTTTCCAAATCACTTTTCTTGAAAGAGTCCGTGTCGATTAAAACAATCGCATTGGGTTTTAGGTGTTTTACGTTCACCTTTAGCGCGGCGGGATTCATGGCCACCAATACGTCGGCCTTATCACCGGGTGTGAAAATTTTGCGCGATCCCAAATGCACTTGGAATCCAGATACACCACTTAGTGTTCCTTGTGGAGCACGTACTTCTGCCGGATAGTCTGGGAATGTAGAAATCTCGTTCCCGAAAACCGCGGACAGGTTTGAAAAGATTGTACCGGTTAACTGCATACCATCTCCCGAGTCTCCCGAGAAACGAATTACAACCTTCTCCAGCGTCTTAACTTTTGTCTGTTCTGCCATAATATACTTTATTAGCTTTATCGCTTATTGGTATTTAGATCGTCCGCAAAGTAAAGCATAAACTTTGCGAGTTCAAAACTTTTCCGCATCAAAAAGCAGAGAGGTATAGATCAAGATTATTAGATGATAGATTAAAATGATTAGACACATAACTATTCACTGTCTTCCCGTAATACATATATACTCCCGCCCTAAAGCCCTTATCCGATTTGATCATTCCTTGCACGGAACCGGCGTCGCCCAACGACAATAATAAAGGCACGAATATATTACTATAAGCCATCGAGGTAGTACGAGCCACCCGGTTGCTGATATTCAGTTTACAATAATGTAATACCCCATATTGCTCGAACACCGCGGGATCTTCCCTCGACAAGCAGCATGTCGTCTCAAAGCAACCGCCTTGGCTTACCCTCAGATCGATCACCAAAGCTCCCTTTTTCATCGTACGCACCAAGTCCGTAGCGATAATATAGCGATGTCTCGTATTAATATAACGCATCGCCCCGATCACCACGTCAGCACTACGAAATGCGTTATGCAGCACATTCGGATGGAACGTGGAAGTAAAAAGCCCTTGCCCCAAGACCTGTTGTATTATACGCAATTTATTGATATCATCATCGAATACTTTCACGGATGCTCCCAAGGCCAATGCGCACGCGCGGCCACGGTCCCGGCGTTTCCGGCCCGATGATCACCACTTCCGTAGGGGATACGCCCGGGATACCGCCTAATAAGATCCCTTTACCTCCTTGGGTATTGCTCAACAACTCGGAAGCGATCGTTATGGAAGCCGCCCCCTCGATCTCGGAAGTGACATTCAGCACCGGGAAACAATTATTGTCATCCGCCATCAACTCATAAGAGATAGCGGTAATCCGTTTCGCCATCATCAACTCGAAAGCCTCTTGAGCGAATAAATTAAACTGCACCAATGAGAAAACGGTCGTGCGAGGTCTCATAAGTGCGATTTCCACCGGCAACGGAGGCAATATCTTCAAGATCAGATCCGCTTGGAAAACTTCCGCGGGCGTATCGGCAATCTCCGCCCCCGCCTCCGAGAAATGATTATCGGAATAGTTGATGCCTAATCCGGCGCCACTTTCCACCAACACCCGGTGACCGCAATCGGTCAGCATATCCACCGCCTCCGGAGTCAACGGCAAACGTTTTTCCGCCTCGCATCGTTCACGAGGAATACCGATAAGCAAACGGTTATTCACCTTACTGATCTCTTTCAATAATTCCTGCGGGATATAGGCCCCCTGTGCCTGCCGGCCGTCGTTCGCTTCCATATGCTATAGGATTTTCATTAACGCGTTCGATATGTCATGTACATCAGATTCTGTTAACATCTTCTCGGCATCAAACGTTATGGACGCCTTCGTATAAAACGGATTCCTTTTCTCCAGACTCTCGGCGATAAACGCCTCAGTTCCTCCCCGGAACGTCCTTTCAACACCGGACGGGTATGTTTGCACAACTCCAGACGCTTCGCCAGCTCCTCGACTGACACCTTCAAGTAAACCGTCGTGCCAGAAGCGTTCATAAACTCCATGTTATCGAAAAAGCAAGGAGCGCCTCCTCCCGTGGAGATCAGCACGTCTTCAAACTCAGCGACCTCGTGAAGCATATTCCGTTCTATCTCTCGGAAAGCCTCCTCCCCTCTCTCGGCGAATATCTGCGAAACGGCCTTATGATAACGCCCTTCGATATAGTAATCAAGATCTATGAACGAAAGACCGGCGAGCTTGGCAAGCTCCTTTCCCACCGTTGTCTTGCCCGCTCCCATATATCCGACCAAAAAACACGTTTCATACGTTATTATAATAGTTTTCGCAAATGTAAACTTTTTCCGGGAACTCCATCTTCTTTATTCCTAAGAATCAATAAAAAAATCATAGGCCAATGGCTTTTACTGTCTGGGTCGCACGATCCACTACCAATAAAGTATGACGAGCACCGGCTATTTTCTCGGGATAGACCATCGAATCTGTAAAGTCCTGCAATAATTTTCCGTTCTTAGGGCTGATCTCCCATAGCTCCGACCGTTTATCATCGACACGAAGCGTAACAAACAAACGATCCCCTACAAACGCTATCGACTGGGGAGACTTTTCAAATCCCAATGTCACCAGATACGGCGCAAAGCCCGTGTCCCCTGCCCGAATGTCCGCAGGATCGAATAAATAGATTATATTTTTATTCTGGGCCGTCACATATAAAAAGCCATCATTTCGTGCCGCTACTGCATAAGTACCCATTGCCTCTTGTAAATTTACGCTACGGCTATATATAGGTACCCGAGCAGCGGAACCGGGCTGTACATCTTGCTCCAAGACAACTACCAGTTTCCGTTTATCCCGGATAAAGACAGCCCCTTGACTAGCCGTCACATCAAACGCATGAACGGTCTGATAACCACCCTCACCCCAAGTACCCGTACCGATACAAGTAATGACTCATACGTTTCCGCATCGAACACATCCGTACGGCTTCCCGTATTCGTGACATATATTTTCCCATACGAGCGAGTCACGCCGTTTGGCTCCCCCGCAAAGGTCTCTTTCTTATCTCCGTTCATCCACTCAACCATACTTTTCACATGACGCACATTACCGGAAGATACATCAAAGACCTCCAAACTATAATGTCCCGGAGCGTCATTTGCTACATATAGCGTATTCCCATAAAGATGGACCGCTTTCGGATGAAAAGTTTCCACAGTGGCACCGGGAATATCCAAGACAGAAAGTGTAAATGAGAGAGGAGAACCCTCATCACCAGCCCTATCCGTCTCCATCGGAGCAAGCCCAAGCCCGCCATCTATGGCATCCAATTCCGGATCATCGATAATGTATTTCGAGGAAGTATACACGTTTTTATTCTCTACCAGATTCTTATTCCTCCGGGTATGCAAGAAACGGCGGGAATAAACCGGTAAATTCTTGCTCACGGAAAGCTGTGAGTAAACCTTCATACAAATTGTAGGGAAACCGCCTTCCGCCGGATAGTACGTCATATTCCCACTATGCCCATACCCCAAGCAGTGTGCCAGCTCATGATACGGCGTGTCAGAACCATTGGCATCGTCGGCATAATGGGTCAGATAGACATATTCACCTAGCCCAAAGGTATTTCCTCCACCTAGACCGACAACATTCACCACGCGTCCATAACACAACCCGCCATGATTCGTGATCTGTTTCTTCAACACATCTATATCCACGATTTGCTCGTTATTTATCAGCTTGCCACGCCACTTCTCCAGTTCCTCATCAAAAAGCGAGGAAGAAAACATCGCGGCCATATTCAAGGAAAGGGCAACCGCCTCACGAGCCAGATGTGGCCTAAAGTTGCCCCAGTTCGAACCGGAATATTTACCAAACCAAATATCCCACTTAGGTTTCACGTTTATCATTCCTTGATAGACCGGATCTCCACATTCAACCCGCAAACTTATATTCTCGGCCACGATATCCGGATGGGCATCTATGGTAACCTCCTCGCCGGAACGTGTATAATAAACCTTCGCCCGTTCTAGAAAAGGCAACTTCATTTTAAACTCCTGAAAAGGTAAAACCGTAGTAAACTCCGCAAACCGTACCTCATCCTCATAACCCTCAACCGTAGCCCAGACAATCACATTATGGATAGCTCTAGGAGAATAGAAACGAAGCATCAACTCCTTCTGCCCGGTAACTGACACCTGCAAAGGCTCATTCACCTTGAATTTTCGCTTTGACGAATCGAAAAGAACCTCGTCCGGTTCCTCATCCTGAAGGATGTAAGAAGTATTCGACGAATCATAATCCTCCTCCGCCATCCGTATCAAACCATATTTACTCGTTCCTCCACTATTACCCACATCATCTTCATCCGAACATCCGAGAACAAGAAAGCCTCCCATTACAAACAGAATGACACGAATGATCGTGTATCTCAACATTTCATTCATAAATAATCTCTTACCAGTTTGGACGCAAAAATAGTATTTTTATTTAACTCGCATAAAAGTCACCGTTTTTATGTAATTTTGCCCCGTAGACAGATGTAGATTCGATGATGAAATTTATAGATAAGTTCAATACAATCATCCATAAGCCATTTTTCAGCAAATATAGTACCTTAATGGGGCTATGGGCATTGCTGGGGGTTATCGCATGGATTACCAAGTATTTCCCCGGGAAATATAACAACTTCTCCATCTTCAGGCAATCCTTTTGGCATACGTTGAATGAGTTACCGCTCTATGCCGCCTATCCGGAAGAATACAACGATATTTTTCACTACGGGCCGGTATTTAGCTTGGTAGTGCTCCGTTCGCCATTACACCGTTATGGTTAGGACTGCTTACTTGGTCAGTGGCGCAAAGCCTTTTCTTATTCTGGGCGGTCAAGATGCTACCGGGGATCAAGCGGGAACGTATCTTTATCTATTGGTTCTGTGCCCACGAGTTGCTTACCTCGCTTTTCATGTCGCAATTTAATATCAGTATCGCCGCTATCATTGTCCTCGCCTACGCATTGATAGAGAAAGAGAAAGACGTATGGGCCGCTTTCGTGATCATGTTGGGTACCTTTACTAAATTGTATGGGATCACGGGATTGGCGTTCTTCTTTTTCTCTCGCCATAAGATGAAGTTCAGCCTATCTTGCGTAGGATGGGCGGTCGTCATGGTCGTAGCCCCGATGATATTGTCCGGGCCGGATTATATAATGTCCCAATATACCGGTTGGTTCGAGGACTTATCCGGAAAAAATTCGGAGACTTATTCGCACTCATGCAGAACATTTCCTTCTTGGGAATGGTTCGTAAGATATCGGGATCGGTCAGTTACTCGGACATTTATCTGATAATAGGGGGATTAATAGTATTCGGCCTGCCTTATCTACGCATCAGTCAATATAAATATGAGGCTTTCCGGAAAACGTTATTGGCCTCGGTGTTGATGTTTGTCGTACTGTTCAGCACGGGTAGCGAGTCCAGTACCTATATCATAGCGTTTATCGGAGTCGCTATTTGGTATACGGCTGTACCGTGGAAACGTTCGACATTGGATATTGTCTTGATGGTCTTCGCCTTTATATTGACCAGCATGTCTCCGTCCGATCTTTTCCCGAAATACATACGAGTGCATTATGTATACCCGTATGCGTTAAAAGCGTTGCCTTGTATGCTGATCTGGCTAAAGCTGACATTTGAGATGTGTACGAGGAATTATAATCCGGTAAAGGTATAAATGGAATGAACTCACGAGCAGACATAGATTTGGTATTACCTTGTTACAACCCGCCTTCGGGCTGGGAGGAACGAGTAGCCACCCATTTTCGCGAAGTGGAGCGATTATTCAGCCCGATACGTTTCCACCTCTTCATTGTCAGCGACGGTTCGAGACGGGGATACGAGCCGGAAACGATCGACCGCCTCTGGCAATTGATACCGGATGTCTGCGTCGTAGACTATAAGCCCAACCGGGGAAAAGGATATGCCTTGCGAGAGGCAGTAAAGCGATGTACCTCTCCCTACATTATTTATACGGACTACGATTTCCCTTATACAAACGACTCGTTCGGCAGGATGGTCGAGACGTTGCTAGGAGGAGCGGATGTGGTCGTGGCTACCCGTAGCAAAAGTTATCAGGAGAATTTGCCTCCTTTCCGAAAAGTGCTATCCAAGCTATCCCATATATGTAACACATGGATTTTGAGGATCAAGATCAAGGATACGCAAGGAGGTATGAAAGGATTCAGTCAAGCGGGACAAGCGATATTCCTGACCACCCGTATCAATAGCTTCCTGTTCGATACAGAATTTATCTATAAGGCAAGTCGCCGGAAAGAGATAAACTTACGGACGATCAATGCGAACATCAAAGAAGGACTAGCGGTATCCGATATGGGATTCAAGGTCCTGCGGCGGGAAGCGTTGAACTTCTTATCCATCTTATTTCATAGAGATTAATTAACATTCATGATATTACTTAGTTTTGATATCGAGGAGTTTGACGCTCCATTGGAACACGGCGTGGAATTGCCGTTCGAGGAACAAATGCGTACTTCCGCAGAAGGAACCCGGAAGATATTGGCATGTCTGGCCCGTCACCGGGTAAAAGCGACTTTCTTTTGCACGGCGAACTTCGCCCTTCATGCGAAGGATTTGATCTTGGACATCCAAAAGGGTGGACATGAGATCGCTTCGCATGGTTTTTATCACTCGTCGTTCGAGACCGCCGATCTACGCAAGTCCAAAGAGGCATTGGAGGAACTGACCGGACAACCGGTGAACGGTTTCCGTATGGCCCGCATGATGCCCGTCGAAGAAGAAGAGAT